>ERZ1048068.3069-NODE-3069-length-11182-cov-5.142536_pt1 | contig 11182 bp, 8 predicted proteins | sample MGYA00383098_ERZ1048068 | MGnify/ENA primary metagenome ERZ1048068 (study PRJEB29581, sample SAMEA5548368) | metagenome | biome: marine; feature: coastal; material: water | depth 1 m | study: Short-term variability in the microbial, nano- and picoplankton... | reverse complement strand
GTATCACCCGGAAGCTTCTCCCGGTCCCAATGATGCAAACCACCTATTCGAGGCATTTTACCAACTGGTAAGTGATCATAAGGCGAAAGTATAAAGGGGACATTGTAAATTCCCCTTTTTGACTGTCATCGATCTTGTAGTTGATCATTTCATTTTGATTGGTTTCGAACAATGATTGGAGCCCATGTATTCCGATCCTAAGCAAATTGTTAATTGCGGAATTGTCTACGATCCAATCTTGGAGAATCATCATACGGGGTTAGGGCACCCGGAAGGGAGTAATCGAGCCTCCATTATTTTTCAGAAACTCAAAGAAAAAGAATTACTCCCATTCACCAAGGATATTTCCATCAAGCAATGTACCTTTGAAAACCTTTCATTAGCTCACAAACCTGACTATCTAAGAAAAGTAAAAAAGGAAATCGAATCTGGACATCCATCCCTTAGTACTGGCGATACTGCCATTTGCGATCAAACATGGAATGTCGCCTCCGCCGCCACCGGGGGAATTCTTAACGCCGTTGAACAAGTGGTTACGGGGAGTCTCAAAAATGCATTTTGTATAACGCGTCCCCCAGGGCACCATGCAAATGCAGATAAGGGTATGGGATTTTGTCTATTTAATCATGTCGCTGTGGCCGCCCGCTACGCCCAAGAGCAACTGGGTGTGCAAAAAATCTTAATTGTCGACTGGGATGTTCATCATGGCAATGGAACGCAGGATATTTTTTATGAAGATGATTCAATCTTCTTCTTTAGTACCCATCAAAGTCCATGGTATCCTGGTACCGGAAGAACGGAAGAAAAAGGAACAGGCAAAGGCTTAGGCTATAATCTTAATTACCCCTTTCCTGCGGGTTCCGGGAAAAAAGAAATTCTTGATTATGCATTTGGAGCCGAACTGCCCAAGCATATGACTGGATTTAAGCCTGAATTAATTTTAATATCCGCTGGCTTTGATTCGAGAATCAATGATCCGCTGGGACAGTTTCAATTAGAAGATGAAGATTTTTTTGAATTGACCAAAATTATTTTGAATCTTGCCGATGAATACGCGAACAGCAATGTCGTCTCCGTATTAGAGGGTGGATATAACCTGAATGGATTAGCCTTATCCAGCATCGCTCACCTCCAGGCACTACTCAACAGGACATTCTAATCGAACCCATTTAAAAAATATGCTCCATTATTGGACAGAACTTATTTAATGAGTTATAGTACATTATTCAAAAATTAATCTGTTCAGAAAGTTCTGCACCTTCATCAAATTTATATTTTATACCCGCAAAGGAAGGCATAAGCAGACTAGAAAATTGATAAATTTTAAAAGTGCCAAGAATACCCCTGGCACTTTTTTTTGGGGATTTTTTAAGACTGAAAGAGTCATCTCCAAAAATTTGCTTCCAAAATTGGACAAGTTTAAAAAATTGGGCTAATATAGAATGTTCAGAAAAAAAATTCTTTAGTTTTGTGAAATTTATTCCGCGATTTCGATGGTTTACACATTGTGAAATAAATTAAAATTCAACATTTAAAGATCAAAAAAGTGCCGTACAACGGCACTTTTTTTGTTTTCGGATCTTTCTTACACTACTGACTTACTTGACTAAAATGAATTAAACGAGTAGCCAATTTGAATGCTTCGCGGAATTTCACCTCTTCTCAGTCCACAACTTTTAGAAACGCTCTATCGAATGGGTCACCACGATGAAATAGTATTGGGAGATGCTCATTTCCCTGGTGAAAGTTGCAACGATACTATTATTCGGGCAGACGGATTAGGAATAAATGATCTTCTCGATGCGATTCTCCCCCTCTTTGTATTAGATCATGTAATTGAGAAACCGGTCATGATGATGGCCCCTCTACCCGAAGATAAAGCAAATCCAAAAATTGCCGCCGATTACCAGCAAGTACATGACGGGTATGATTCTATTGTCAAAAAACATTACCCGGAAACTGCCCCCATTTCCTTGGTTGGCAAATACGACTTTTACGATCAAACCCGAAAAGCATTTGCAGTAGTAATGACCGGAGATACCCGCATCTACGCTAATTTAATATTAGCAAAGGGAGTTACTACCTGGTAGGCCAGATTATAAAAGCCTATCCTCTCGATTTCCCACCTGAAATATTCACCGTTGTGCCGTGGATATAAGAGGCTCTCTCGGAAGCTAAAAATACGACCAAGTCTGCAACTTCGGACAATTTACCACTTCTGCCCAATGGAATTGAAGAAGTACTGCCATATTTATCTCGAAGCTCTTCCGCACTGATTCCTCTGGTGTAAGCAAGAGATTCTTCATAGGCGGGACTACGCATCGAAGTGGTTTCCATTATACCGGGTCCCACCCCAACAACACGAACTCCCTGTCTGCCTAATTCCTTGGCCCAGGATCGGGTGGTGTTATGATTGGCGGCCTTTGTTGCGGCATAAACACTTTGACCCTCACTTCCTTCCATACCGGATTCTGAAGTCATATTAATCAATACCCCGCCTTTACCTGAAGCCAGCATTGCACGGGCTGCTGCTTGTGCACAGAGGAATTGGCCCTTCACATTGACCGCAAATACTTGATCCCAGATTTCCTCTGTTAATTCTTCTTTACCAGCCGGATCTACCAAAAGTCTTGGCACATTAATGCCCGCATTATTGACCAATACATCGACGCCACCAAATTGATCAATCGCAGTTTGTACCATTCCTTCAACATCTTTTTTGGATGTGACATCACAACGAGTAAAAATAACCTCCCCAGGACCCGCCTCGTTGGCTTCCACTACGGCTTTGGCTCCAACCTCCTCGGCAAAATCTGCGATCACAACCTTGGCCCCTACCTCCACGAACCCTTTTGCTACTGAAAGTCCGATGCCCGCGGCACCCCCTGTAATAATTACCACTTTATCCGTAAGATCTGTCCAATTCATACTATATTATTGTTTTAAGTTTAATGGGTAAAAGGCATTGTATCCTTCATAAATTGCTTCCTCTACTTCACGAGACCACTGCTCTCCGTTCTCAGCAAGAATTCGAGCACCAGCCAGTAATGCTTGTTCGACTAATCCATCTCTTTTTTGAGCCGCACTAATAAAGGAATGGGAGTTCACTTCGACATAGGGTAAATCTGGTAATTCAGTAAAGGCAAAAAAGGAACCAAAAGGTTGGGTAGCTTCAACCTGCTCCATCATTTCTGTTACATGATTTAAGCCACAAACACCCTTTACCATCCAGTCAAAACTAACCGGGTTATTTGCGTGCACTACCATGTCATCGGAATGGGGCTCTGAAGTATTAGTTAAATTCCACGGTACATTTGCTCCACAAATCTGATGGCGCGAAACATAATGAGCTTGCCTGGACAAAATAGGGATGATGGCATCCCCATCCACAAAATTGACTGCTGCTGAACGGGCCAGGTTTAATTCTACCGCCTGGTATTCCCGCACAGCTTCCTCCGCACAACCCGCAATAAAAACATCGGTGAAGTTTGAAGTGGAAGGTGCTTCACTTTGTACAATTCCATCCCAAGAATGGTCCGGTATATAAACTGGGCAATCATTCGGTAATTGATACAAGTAAGCATCTAAACGTGGCTTATCGTTCTTAAATCCGAGTAATGCAACCACAGGTTCTTTCGCCAGTCCTGAATGACGGACTGGATCATTCGGGCCAATGTTGTGATGCATAGAAGTAATCTGTGCCTCCACTTCCTGTTCCAATGTATCCCATTTTTCTGCGCGACGGATCGGCATATTAATGACCAACTTCGGATCTGCCGCACCGGCATAGCTGTTTAGATTTCCACCCTCTTCAATAATGGCACAGGCTTGGTCATAACTTTCCTGAGATGCATAATTGGTCCAGATCACACTTGGTTTTCCAAACTCAGTTAATTTGGAAATAATTTCAGGATCCCTTCGATCAATTAACTCGACCCGAGTACCCCGTTTTCTTAAATCAGAAATAAGTGCGTACTCATTCATCTCCTCTAGTTTTGCGGGAGATCCCGTAATATAGACCACTTGAGGTAATTCCCCGTCGGGTACACTCGCCACAATGGTAAGGTTGATCATGGCCATCCGTGCGGTTCCAGATAAGTAAGCGAGGATCGAGCGGGGAGGAACACCATATACAAATTCACCCTTATTATTAAATGTGAAGATGTGCTTATTCGTTCCGAAATTACAGGCAAAAGGTTCAGCATGGGCAAGGGAGATCAGGCTGGTGTCATTTTCCGGTTTTACCTTATTGAAAAGACTGCCAAATCCCTGCGAACGGATAAAGGAAGGAGCGGCTCCAGGTACCGCATTAAACCTTCTCAGTCCACCGAGGTATTGATACGAATAGCCAAGCGCAGCAAGAACGCCCGAATCTTCCGGTTCAAAGCTTAATGGATTGATTGGCTGACTCGCGTGACCTGGAGTAATGACAACAATGTCACCGGGACGAATATCAGAATCTTTGGGCGCTTGAAGAACTAATTGTAATGTCTCATGACCTAAGGCCACTTTTTCTACCCCCGAGGGTACTCGTGCATGTGCATCAAACTGCCGGATCGCCTTGGCATCGGAGGCACATCTACAATTTCCAAAACTTGCCAGAACAAAATCATTTTCGGTGGTTACCGAACTCGGTAATTGATCCGAAAGCAGTTCAATTCGATCCGGGCCAGTAAGAAAAACACCAAGATGTTTCTCACGGGATTCAGCGAGTAAGGTATTGGTTCGAAATTGCAATGAATTATTCATGGGGTACTCCTGTTATCGTCTTCTGGCAAGTTTCAGTACAATCGGATTTTTTAAAAACACTGCACGCTCACATCCAAAATAGAAAAAGATTATATTCCTTCTCTGTTTCGATGGACAAGCTCCCCGATTGTCGGATTTGAAGATAACTGGTGACCAGGAAGCGGCATAATACGCTCGTGGATCGCATCAATCATCCAGGATGGTTGTGGGAAATAATCCTCCTCAACTTCAGCACACGGAGTAATCCAATTTCTAGAACCAACCACCACAGGAGGAGAGTCTAAATCGTCAAAAGCTAATTGGCTAATATTGGATGCAATATCCTGCATGACAGAACCTCGCACACAAGCATCAGATGACAACAAAACCTTGCCAGTCTTGCGAACCGATTCGATTAATGGATCATAATCCAAAGGGTTAATTGAACGACAGTCAAATACATCGCAAGTAATGCCGTATTTTTCTTCAAGAATATCAGCTGCCTCTAATGCACGGTACATAGTAGCACCCACAGTGATTAAAGTAATATCTTTTCCGGTTCTTCTCTTGGCAGGTAGACCAAAGGGTATCTCATAATATTCTGCAGGAACTTCTTTTTCAAAAAGCTCTCCAATATCATAAAGTCTTTGACTTTCAAAAAAGATCACCGGATCACTACCTGCCAATGCCGTATTAAGCATCCCTTTTGCATCATAGGGAGTGCAGGGAAATACGACTTGAAGGCCAGGAATATGATTCACCAGTGCACTCCAATCCTGTGAATGTTGAGCTCCATATTTGGAACCAACAGAAACACGAAGGACGACAGGCATTTCTAAAATACATGCCGACATACTTTGCCACTTTGCCAATTGATTAAAAATCTCATCTCCGGCACGGCCCATAAAGTCACAATACATCAATTCGACTAATGCACGACCACCCTCCAAAGCATAGCCTACCGCACTACCGACAATCGCCGCTTCAGAAATAGGTGAATTAAAAAGGCGATGGTAAGGAAGGGATTCAGTTAATCCTCGATAACAGGCGAAAGCTCCTCCCCAGTCACGATTTTCTTCTCCATAAGCAACCAAGGTTGAATCTTTTTGAAAACGATGAAATGCGGCTTCGAAAATTGCATCGCGATATTGATAAACTTTATTTTTGGAAACTGGTTTACCATCAATAATTCCTGCTCTTGATTTTTTGGCTAATGCCTGAACTCGTGGGTTCTCAGAGGCGGCTAATATTAATTCTGGCTCCCGAGAGGTGTCATAATTTTCAACTCTTCTCTTCGAGAACATCAAGTTACCAATTTTCTCAGAAGCAAGTCTTGGCGAAACCTCCAAGTCGGAAGCCAAACGACATGCCTGGATCATTGCTTTGGTTGTATTTGCCTTGGTATGTTCAATCGCTTCCTCAGTCAGTATACCGGCCTCAATCAATTCCTTGGAATAAGCATTTATTGGATCCACTGCCTGCCAAGCTTCCACCTCTTCTTTTAAACGGTAGGAAGAAGCATCGGAAGGTGAATGCCCGGAATAACGGTAAGTAATTGTCTCTAATAAAACGGGACCATCCCCATTCTCGATCAAAGCTTTCTTGCGCTTAATTGCGTCCACCACAGCTAATGGATTATATCCGTCCACACGCTCGGCATGCATTGATTGTGGATTCACACCGGCACCCACCCGGGCAAGATAATCGAATGCCATGGTTTCACCAGCAGTCTGACCACCCATTCCGTAGAAATTATTCATGAAATTAAAAATGATTGGCAGTCCGCCCTTCATCCCAGTTTCCCAGAGTTCATGAAACTGACGCATCGATGCAAAGTTCATCGCTTCCCAGGTCGGACCACACCCCATGGATGCATCTCCCACATTTGAAATTACAATTCCGTCTTTCCGGTTCACCTTTTTAAAGAGTGCAGCACCCATGGCGATATCAGCAGAGCCGCCCACAATTGCATTGTTGGGTAGAATTCCAAAGGGAGGAAAAAAGGCATGCATTGACCCCCCCAAACCCCGGTTAAATCCATTTTCACGACCAAAGATCTCGGCTAATGCACCGTAGAGTAAAAAGTTTCGGGCCAAATCCTTGACGGAATCAGAACCTTCCTTCTCGACCACTCGGTAACAATCACCACCGAGAAAGTTTTCCATAATCTCAATCAAGGAACTATCATCCAACTTTCGAATAGCGGACATTCCCTTGGCCAGGATTTCGCCATGCGAACGGTGAGAACCAAGAATATGGTCATCGATGCCTAACAGGAAGGCTTGTCCAACAGAAGATGCCTCCTGACCGATCGAGAGGTGAGCCGGTCCTTTATGATCATATTCAATTCCTTCATAGGAGCCCTGCGTTTTAATAGTTTGGAGCATGTTTTCAAACACGCGAATAAGAAGCATGTCTTCATACATACCAACCAAAGCTTCTGCCCCATAGGCTTCTTTCTCTTTGGCGATATCTTGCTTGTACTGATTAAGTGGAATTTCAGCAAACGGGATGGTTCCTGCTTTGCGTTCTTTTGCGGGTTCTATAATTTGTGACTTAGGCATGACGAAAAATGTTAAATTTTAATAAATGAGTTACCGAACGGCCATGAAGACATCCTTCATAATCTCGGAAGTAGTGGGGTGAGGGAAAACAATTTCTGCAATTTCCTCTTCTCGTAATTCGGTTTCCAACATCGCAGTCGCACCAAATATCATCTCGGAACAGGCACCCCCTACCATGTGAACACCAATTAAACGATTGGTATCCGCATCCAGGACCACCTTACACATTCCCTCTTCGCCAGGATTTTCCGCAATATAACGGGCATTAATCGCCATTGGAATCTTTCCAGTCTTAACCTTGAATCCACGATCAATTGCCTCCTCTTTGGTTAATCCAACTACTGCCACCTCCGGGCTGGTATAAACAACCGCAGGCATAGTATCGTGGCGCATTTGATCTTTTTGGCCATTGATATTGTGAACCACAACCTCTGCCATCCGACTTGCGGCATGTGCAAGCCAAGCTTGTCCAGTTACATCACCCGCTGCCCAAAGCCCAGGTAAGTTGGTTGCTCCTCGATTATCAACTTTCACTCCTCCTCTTGGATCAAAGTCCAAACCAATTTCCTCTAACCCTAAACCGGTAACATTGGGTCGGCGTCCAGTGGCAACAAGAACTAAATCGGCGTCCATGTTCTTACTCTCACCATCGAGGGTAAAGCGAACCGATTTCCCTTCAAAACTCTCCACTTTTGCACCTAACTGAAAAGTTACTCCCTTCTTTTCTAATTCCTTACGGAGAATCGCCGCAATTTCAGAATCTAAATTCGGACAAATTTCTGGCATGGCTTCCAGTACGGTAACGGGTACTCCCACCGATGCATAAACACAGGCAAACTCGCATCCAATAACGCCTCCCCCAACAATCACTAGATTCTCAGGTAATGTTTCGATATTCAAAATTCCAGTCGAATCAACAATGTGATCCGCTTCAATTCCAGGAATGGGTGGAATCGTGGGGGAAGATCCAGTACAAAGAAGAATGTTATCGGCCTCATGAGTCTCTCCATTGACAGTAAAAGAAGAGCCTTTCGATAAGGTAGCCTCCCCTTCAATCACTTCTACCTTATGCTTTTTCATTAACCCGGCAATCCCGTCTCTCATTCGATCCATGACCGAATTTTTATGAGCATGAGCTTTTCCAAAATCAAATGATAATGAACCCGCTTCGACCCCAAAGATCGAACCGTGCTTTGCGTGATGGTAAGTTTTCGCAGCCTGCAGCAGGGTCTTCGAAGGAACACAACCTTCATTTAAACAGACGCCTCCAAGCTTCTTCTTTTCCACCATTACCACTTTTAAACCTGCAGACGCAGCTTTTTTCGCAGCCACATACCCGGCAGGTCCGGCACCAATTACAGCAAAGTCATATTTCACAATTATTCTTCTCCTTCAATTTTTTGTGGGTTTTCACCCGGGTGATTTTCTAAATGATTAACCAATGTTTGTATAAAACGGGCAGCAGGTGCACCGTCAATTGCCTGGTGGTCGATTGTTAAACTCAAAGAGATTTGATCGACAAAGGAAATTTCTCCCCCTTCGTTCTTCTTCGGCTTTAAACTAATTCCCCCCACTCCGAGAATTGCAATCTCGGGTGTATTCAAAACGGGGGTGAAATTTTCCACTCCAAGCATTCCGAGATTAGTCAGCGTAAATGTACCTCCCGACAAATCATCGGGCTGGATTGTTCCCTCGCGACAGGCGATTGCTTTTTTCTTAATTTCAGAAGAAAGCATTTCTAGTGACATCTTGGATGCCTCCTGGACAACCGGGACCATTAAGCCACGCGGCGAATCCACTGCGATACCAAGATTTACTTCATGAAATACGGCCAACCGATCTCCCAAGAAATGAGCATTCATTTCTGGATGATTTTGTAACGCGGCTAAAATAGCTTGAGCAATTAAGTCGTTAATCGATACTTTCGACTCTCCATCCGCCAAACGTTTCTTTCGATACTTCTGGCAATTTGTGACCTCAAAAGAAGAGTGTAGTGTTAATTGAGCAGTTCCCTGTAAGGATTGCATCATACGCTCGGCAATTAATTTCCGGATTCCCTTTACCGGTTCGACCTCTGCACCTTCAATCGCCCCCGGTTGACGCATATCGGAAGCAAGTGCCATCCCTGCAATTCCCGAACCACGAACTGGTGCTTCGAGACCCTGTTCTTTCGCACGAACCCGAGCCGTCGCCGATAACCTTGGCGATCCAGCAAGAAATGCATCTACATCCCGTTCGATCACACGACCTCCGGGGCCAGTACCAACTAAAGTTTCTGCATCCACGCCCAAATTCATGGCTTTCTTTCGTGCCCGCGGACTCACTCCAGAAGAAGGGATATTTGCGGTCGTAGATAAATCAACTGGCGAAGAACTGGCGGATTGTTGGACCGCACCGGTGGACTGTGCAACAGAAGGCTGAGCAGTAGAAGTCGGTGCAGGTTCAGGTGTTGCAGCTGCGCTCTCTGTTGCTGGACGAAGGTCATCAATATTTTCTCCCTCTTCGCCAATTGCAATTACATTGGCAAGTACCGGGACATCGTCATCCGCTTCCCAGAAAAGCTCTAGTACCGTTCCAGCAGCAGTGGACTCGAGGTCAAAGCTCGCTTTATCAGTCTCAATCACTGCGAGTACATCGCCTTCAGCTACGCTATCACCTGGTTTGACTTTCCATTCGGTAAGGATGCAGCTTTCAACTGATTGTCCTTGTCGGGGCATGATTACTGGGTTTGCCATAATATTATTTTCTTGGTTATCAACTTAAACTACGCAGACTTTTAGTCCCCGCTTGGGTAAAGATTTGTTAAAAATGGAGGGTAAATTTTGATCACTCACTAAGATATCTACCTTATCCCAGTCAGAAACGCGGGCGAATGATACTTTTTCTGCTTTGCTCGAATCTGCTAACAGTACCACTTGGGCAGCCTGCTCGGCAACCAGTCCCTTTACAAATGCCTCATTGGGATCGGTAGTGGTCAATCCGTTTTTTAAGCAGAACCCCATCGTCCCCATGAACGCACGGTCTACTCGGACTTGTCCCAACACGGCGGAAGTCAACGGTCCGACCATCGTTTGACTGATTTTTCGAAGTTCTCCGCCCGTCAGAATGACCCGGGGTTCCGAATTGGCCAGTTCCGCAGCAGCCCGTAAAGAATTGGTCACCACCGTTAAATCATTTCGCTTCTTCAATAAGCGAGCCAAGCACAGCGTGGTACTTCCTCCATCCAGAAAAAGCGATTCTTCCTGTCCAATCAACTGATAAGCTTCCTCTGCAATCGCACGTTTTTGTTTCGAAAATTGATTCGTTTTATCATCAAAAACCGCCTCTTCAAGACGGCTTTCTGTACTTACCGCACCGCCATGTACGCGCCGTACTTTTCCCTCTTCCTCTAACACCTCCAAGTCTCGTCTTATTGTAGCAACTGAAACTTTTAATTCTCGCCGCAGATCCTCCACACGGGCAACACCGTTTTCTCGTACGAGTAAACGAATGTGCTCTCTTCTTTGAGGGGCTAAGGTTGGACAGGCTTCACGAATCATAATGATCGAATAAGATTGTTTTTGATCGTTTTTGATGGAATTGCAATCCTAGAATAATCTTTTTTGAATTTAAAGTAGGAAAGTAGGGAGGGAGACAAATCAAAAATTCGCGATAATTAACTTCTGTAGTTCATTCTTTTCATCCAAAGGAACTTCTTTCCAAACCTGCTCTAATCCAGCTTCAGGGGAATCCCATTTATTTTCTTCACAGGCATACCGAAGTGCAATGCTCACGCCCTTTGCTAATAATCGAGGTTTCACTCCAGCCTTGCGTGCCAATCTCATTGAACCCACTAAACGATCGTCCCAACCGATTTTACGTACCGGGTCGCGGGTTACTCGATCGACTGG
>ERZ1048068.3067-NODE-3067-length-11193-cov-4.342611_pt1 | contig 11193 bp, 11 predicted proteins | sample MGYA00383098_ERZ1048068 | MGnify/ENA primary metagenome ERZ1048068 (study PRJEB29581, sample SAMEA5548368) | metagenome | biome: marine; feature: coastal; material: water | depth 1 m | study: Short-term variability in the microbial, nano- and picoplankton... | reverse complement strand
TTTAAGTCCGAGCCCGCTCAGAAAGAATCAGTTAAGCAGGAGCAGTTTCCCGCTTCCAAACCCGGAGTGACTGTTGAGGAGGCCGCCAAGCGTCCTTGGTGGAAGTTTTGGGGGAAGACACCCGAAATTGCTGTGGATTGCAAGGCCGGTGAACTTGTCGAGGGCGCGAAACGTCCTTTGACAGAGGAGGAGTTGGTGCATAAGCGCCATGAGGCCTTGATCGATTCGGTCAATCAGATTTGTCATAGCTTGGAAGCATCGACCAATCGTCCGATTGAGGTAAAAGCAACCGACTTGGTCCCATTAATCCCCGGCGACAATATCGATACCTTAAATCGCACCCAGGAGTTGGTCAGTGGAGTCCTCAAGCAGGTTTCCGGACGTCTGGAGAAGGCTGGAGAACGGGATGCGGTGATGATTGACTCACTGAGTTCGATGGATAAGTCGATCAACTCGCTTAATGACGTCGGGGAGAGAACGATCACCACGATGGACGGCATGAAGGGGATTCTTTCTCAGGTCAGTGGTGCGATGGTTACGATGCAGACAGAGCTGAAGCAGTCCAGTAAGCGATACGAAGAGCTTCTCAAGAGGGTTCAGAAGACTGAGAGCGAGAATATTACCAAAGTGCAGAAGTTGCAAAAATCGACACTCTGGGTGAACGTCATCCTAGGGATTGCTGTGGTTGCTGGATTGATCGCAGTCGCGATTTCGAAAGCCGGCTAAGTTAGGCCGAAAGTTCAGTAAAGCCGTGGTGGTCGAATGATTTTCGCGGCTTTTCTTTGCCTGATTCTTGGGGCAAAGAAAAAGCCCTCGCACATTGAAGCAGCGGGGCTTTAGGAAAATGATTGGGACTTCCTAACGGTCGAGGTCGCGCTGGGTTGAGGTCAGGATCGCGCGGTTGTTTCCGCAAGCGATTTGGACTTCCTCCATAAAGTCGGAGACCTGCACGCCGTTTTTGAGGACGAGGCCGTAACGGAGCTCGCTCATCATACCTGCCTGCACGGACTCGACACTGATCATCTCGATGGCGTCAGTAAATTTTTCGAAGATATCTTCGAAGGCGACGGAGAAATCGACGTCGTTGTTGACGCGAATTCGGAGCTGGTGGGAGGCACGACGCGGAGCGAAGGCATCTTGTTTGGAAATGAAGAAGATCGCACCACCAACGATGAGGGTAGTAACGAGAACGATGGGGTATTCGCGCGCGCCGACGCCCATTCCGGTTGCCATGGCGAAGAAGACGAAGGCCAAATCCCGGGATTGACCCAAGTTGCGACGGAAGCGAATCATCGAGAAAGCGGCAAACATCCCGAAGGCGACTGCGCCGTTTCCGTTCACGACCATGATGAGGATGGTGGTGACGGTTCCGATGATGACGAGAGTGTGGACGTAGTCCTGAGAATAGCGGGTACCCTTGTATGTGTGCTTGTAAAGGGCTCCGATGAGCATGTTGAGAACAAAGCTCAAGCACATAGCGCCTATGACCTCCAGCGGCTGTGGGTCAGCAGCGGTGTTCGGTGACATATTACTGAAGAAATCATCGACGGCGTTTGCGATTACGGGATCCATAGGTTTAACGGAGGTTTGAGGTGTCGGAGAGAAAGGGAGATAGATTACTTTGCTGCTTTGGAACAGAGAAATTACGCAGCGTTTTGGGGGGCGTTTTTGAGTTGCTCTTTAAGGACTGGGTCGATGACCTTCATGGCGGTGCAGAACTTACTGAAACTGCGTCGCATAAGGTCCTTTTCTCCACCATACTCCCGGAACCAAAATGGGACTGGGCCGATCGATTTCACCTCAAAAATCGATTTATCAGGTGGAATGATATAATCCGAGAAGCGTTGATCGTTTGGCTCCAGCGAGAGGAGCTCGGTGCGACACATTAATCGGGTGTCGAAAGTGATGCGAAGCTGGCCATCCGGAGTCATGAGGGCCCGTCGATCGTAGCGAAGTTGGATCGCTGGTTCAAATTTGCGGCGTTCAATGAGATCAAAGAGCTCGGCAATAATCATGCGCTGTCCACGGGACCAGTCACGCTTGACGGTGCGGAGAATGTCGTAGTTTCCGTTGGCGAACTCGATTGCTTCTTCAACGGGAAGGAAAAGCCGGCGTTTAGCTCCGAGCCCGAAATGCTTGTGTTTGATTTCGATGAAGCCGGTGGGAGGAATCTTGCCGCCTTCCATGCCGTAAATACGAACACGGATCTTGCGACGGCTGGCCAATCCTCGGTTTTTCTCCCAGAAACATTGACGGTCCGGAGTTTCAAAGTATTCCGTGACGATCGGATAGTTCCCATCTTCCGAAGCCAGGCTGTCCACAACAAGCCGATCGGCGAGATCCTTCTGGATTTCCTCCATGTCCCCCAAACTGATCAGATACTTGTATTCGGTGCGGTTGAGGCTCAAAGTGGAAAGTTGTTCAAGGTGACGAAACCGTTACTAATCCTAAAATTTGGTGAATCCAGCAATCAAAAAAGGAACGGGAGTGGCAATTTAATCAATTTGGCTGGGGAGTTGATAGGCTTCTTCGCCGTTTATCAGGTGGATTCTTAGCTGCTCATCGGCAGAAAGGGAAGACGCAAGATTGCGCACAGTTTCCGCCCATTCGCGGTATTCGTTAATTTTGAGGAGGCAAACCGGCCAATCGGTTCCAAACATCACGCGATCAGAACCAAAAATCTCCAAAGTTTCCTCGAAATAGGCCCTAATGGTGCTTTGGTCGATAATCTCATCATGGTTGAATTCGGTGACCAGGCCGGAAAATTTCACCCCGAGAACATTGTCCCGTTTCGCTAATTCCTTCATTCCACGCCGCCAAGCTCCCTCAACCTGTCCATTTCGGGCCTCTGGCTTGGCGATGTGATCGACAATGAAACCTAGTTCGGGTTGTTTATCGACGAGTTGGATTCCGACCGGAAGCTGTCGTTGAAAGAGGAGAAGGTCGTATCTGAGATTGTGGTTCGGCAGAAGAGCGAGACCGCGATGGAAATCATCCCTGAGGAAGTAGTCATCTGCTTCCTCCTGAAGAACATGTCGGACACCGACGAACTTGGAATGAGGAGCGAGTCGTTCCAGATCGGCGTCAACCTTGTCGTCGATTAGGGGGACCCAGCCAACGATGCCGCGAATGAGGTCGCCGGCATCGGCTAATTTGAGAAGGTCATCTGATTCCTCGATGACCTGGCGGGCCTGGACCGCAATCGTCCCAGTAACTTGAGCTTCGAAAGTGGCGGATTTCAGTTCCGGGAGTAATTGATCCTGGGCAAGGGGAGAGCCCTCGGGGATCCAGTCGTATTCTTCTTTGGAATAGTTCCAGAGGTGGTGATGAGTATCAAGCACGGGGTCTAGAATGTCAGGGACCTAAGTTGATGTCAAAGGCCCAATCTAACAGTCTAGTATGTTATTCCGGCGGATCATAAAAAAACGGCCCGCTATTTAGTGTCGAAAATCGTGCGGGAGGAATTGAAATCGATGGGACTATCCTATCCGCAAGTCTTCCCGGAGAGGAGGGTGGAGTTGCAGAATTACCGGGCCCAGTTGTTGCAGGAATAAAAAAGAGACCGGGTGAGGCACCCGATCTCTTTGAGATGATTTGGATCTCAGGAAGAGGATTACTTGTCGCCCTTTTTGGGACCTTTCTTGCCGCCTTTTCCTTCAGGTTTTCCTTTTCCTTCTCCACGAGGGCCACGAGGTCCGCGCTTGGGCATGGCCTTGCGCTCGTCTTCGCTGAGTTTTCCGTCTCCGTCTTTGTCGAAACGCTTGAGCATTTCGGCTTTGCGGGCTTCTCCGGCTGCCTTGCGCTCATCTTCGTTGAGTTTTCCATCACCGTCTTTATCGAACTTCTTGATCATTTCGGCTTTGCGGGCTTCGAAGGCCGCTTTGCGCTCATCCTTGTCCAGCTTACCATCTTTGTTGGTGTCGTATTTCTCAAGCATTTCTGCGGGAACGGGACGATCTCCTCCACGCTCTCCTTTGCCCTTGGGCGGCTCACCGAAAGCGAAGCCTGCGGTGGCGAGTGCGACGGTTACTGCTGTAATTGTAGTTTTCATTGGTTTTTGGTTTTTTGGGTTGTTCAAGTCTTGGTTTCTTGAATTCACGGAATGAAACTGCGGGACTTGGAAAAAGTTGCAGATTTTTTCAGGGGATTGTCATTGCGGCATCTCGCCGGAGTAAAGAGGATGTTCGCGATGTCAGACGAGGCGGAGAAACCAACAAAGGCTGAGGTCTTTAGAGCCCGGCTCACAAGCACGCTTATTTTGTGGGTCATCGTGACCGGCGTGTTCGTGTCCCAGCAGCCGTGGGCCTTTTTTGGGCTGATTGGATTTTTAACCGTTGCAGGTGCAGCTGAGTTTTTTGGTCTTTTTCGAAATTTCCCGGGATCGGCCTGCCGGGTCCTGGGTCTGCTTCCGGGATTGGCGGTGGCATTGGCGACGGGAGTCTTCCTGATCTGCGGGTGTCAGGAGGTGGGAGGATTTACTCTGGAAGCCGCTGGTCTTGTCTTTGTGGTGCTGGCTGCTTTTTGTTGGAGGTTTCGCAATGGTATCGAGGGGCGCGAAAGTGTCGATGCGGTAGGCGATGCCTTGCTGGCTTATGTCTATGTACCAATTTTGTTTGGCTCCTTTGTCTTTCGATTATTGTTCCTTCCCGACAGTGGAAATGTTGGACCCGGATCATGGTTGGTTTTGATGATGATTGCCTCGGCAAAGTTTACCGACATGGGGGCATACATCACCGGTTCATTGATTGGGAAAAACAAGATGGCCCCTCATCTTAGTCCGGCGAAAACCTGGGAGGGGTTTGCCGGGGCTTTGGGGTTTGCCCAGCTGGCGGCTTGGTCGGTTTGGGGATTATCGGGAGAGATTCTGGTGTGGATTCCTCCACTGCATGTGTTTGTTCTTGGATTGTTGATGGCCTTATCCGCAGTTGCGGGTGATTTGGCCGAGTCAGTTCTCAAGCGGAGTCTGAAGGTGAAGGACTCGGGGAATTGGATGCCCGGAATTGGTGGCGTCCTTGATCTCATCGACAGCCTTTGTTTCGCTGCACCGGTGATGTATTTTTATCTGATCGTAACAGGTTTGGCTTCATGAGGAAACGGGTCGTGATTTTAGGGTCCACCGGATCCATCGGAACAAGTGCTCTGACAGTGGCCCGGCAAATCCCGGACCGGATGGAGGTTGTTGGTTTGGCTGCCGGGACTCGATCTCAGGAGTTGGATAAACAGGCTAGGGAATTTGGAGTATCTTGTTTGTGTATTGGAGATGAGAAATTGCGCTCAGACCTCGAAGGTGGAGACCGAACGGTTTTCGTGGGGGAAGAGGGTTTGTGTGAGTTGATCGAAACGACGAATCCTGATCTCGTTCTTGTTGCCATTGTGGGCGTGGGAGGTTTGAAACCTTCGCTTGTGGCGATTGAGCGGGGATGTGATCTGGCGGTTGCGAGTAAGGAAATCCTCGTGATGGCCGGTGAGGTGGTCATGAAGGCCGCACGCAAAAAAGGGGTGAAAATTTTACCGGTCGATAGCGAACACAATGCCATTTTCCAGTGTCTCGAGGGGCATCGCGGTGGTTCAGATGAGGTGAGTCGCTTAATTGTGACGGCCTCGGGTGGACCGTTCCGGACCTGGCCGGTTGAAAAACTGGCCGCGGTGAAGTTGGAGGACGCCTTAAAGCATCCCACCTGGGAGATGGGCCAGAAGATCACCATTGATTCCGCGAGTTTGTTTAACAAAGGGCTGGAAATGATCGAGGCCCGTTGGCTCTTCGATATTCCCATGTCCAAGGTCGATGTGGTGGTGCATCCGCAGAGTATCGTGCATTCCATGGTGGAATTTATAGACGGCAGTGTGTTGGCCCAATTGAGTACGACGGATATGTGTTTTCCGATTCAGTATGCCGTGACCTGGCCCGAGCGTTTGTCCAACGAACTCAAGCCGCTCGACTTTCCAAGTTTGGCCAAACTGGAATTTGAAGCACCTCGCGAAGATGCATTTCCGGCTCTCAGGCTCTCACGCGAGGCGGGAGAGAGGGGTGGGTCTTTACCGGCGGTGTTGAATGCGGCCAATGAAGTAGCCAATCAAGCGTTCCGAATGGGTGCGCTGAGTTTCCCCGGGATTTGGGAAATTGTGGAGAAGACGATGTCCTCCGTCGCTCATGAGGATTCCCAGGCTTTGGAAATCGTCGTCGCAGCTGATTTGGAAGCGAGACGGGTGGCGTCTTCGTTTTTGCCATCCTTCTAAAATGAGGATACCCGGGGACTTCACGTGGAAGCCTCCGGGTATCGCCCTGCCTTACCTTGGAAAAGGGGAGATTATTTAGGAATGTAGATTTCCGAACCGCGGGCCAGAACGGTTGCCTTGGGAAGAGTCCATCCGTTGAGAGAATTGAGCTGGTCGGTACTGACGTCGTGTTTCTTGGCGAAGGCATCGAACGTCATTTCGTCGGTCAGAATGATCGAGGCAACACTGGTGGCTTGTATGGGTGCGGGCTCGTCGACTTTGGGTGGAATCGGTGGGGCATCAGCAGCCACTGTTTCTTTGATAGAATACTCAGGAGTGGGAGGTGTTGGTGGAGTCTTTTCTTTGGCGGGAGGAGTACTGACGGTTTCCTTTTTAGATGGAGTTGGTGCGGGAGTGCTGACCTTTTTCCTGGTCGAAATCATTGCTGGGCCGGAATTGCTGGTGGCCCGGAAATCGGTAGCCTTCTTTTCCAAACTCTTGGTAGCAACGGCTGTTGTCGCCTGCTGGCCGGAGACTTTAAGGGTGGAGCCTGCAGTAATGAGGTGTGTTTTGATATCCGGATTGAGCCCACGGAGCTTGGTCACCGTCATTTTGTGCTCCCGGGCGATCGAGTAGAAAGTGTCACCTTGCTGAATAAGGTAATCGGAAGTTTTTGAAGAAGTTGCCGGGGAGGCGGGCTTTTCGGCCAGCTTGGCCGGGGTGGGCGCAGCCACAGGAGCGGGAGCCGGTGATCCGGAGGATACGTTCAGAGATTGTCCGATTTGGATTTTTGAAGGATCGCTCAGATTGTTGAGGGCGATGATTTGGGAAGGGGACATCTTGTGCTGCCGGGCGATCGAGCTCACAGTATCGCCGGTTTTGACAACATGGCTTCCAGTCGCGGTAACTGTTGCTGAAGGTGTTGTCAGGTTGCTGCGGAGAGCTGTAATTTCTTTTTGAAGTCGGATGATTTCCTGTTCCTTGGCGGAAATGGAGGAATTGATGCTGGATGCGCTTTGGCCGAATGCGGGAAGCGAGATAAGCGCGACGAGAGTTGAAGTAAGGGTAAGGTTTTTCATAACTCACGAGGAGATTAGGAAAAGGAAATATAACGGTCAACTTAATTTTTAAGATTTGTTAATAAAATTTGTTGAAATTCACAAAAGTACCGTAGTTGTTGGGATTGAGCGACAAAAGTTTTATGTGATGAGTGGTAAAAAAAGGGAAATTTGCTCTAAGAGAATTCGCTCATTGTCCGTTTCTCTCATAGAATTGGCGAGTAATGGAGGACGGTTGTGAAGACATGATCATTGATCAGGACAAATTTGTTCGGGAGGCACTCGCTGAGTATGAGTCGCCTTTGATCGGATACGCCGTTGGCTTTTTTCATGATGTCGAGAAAGCCCGCGATGTGGTGCAAGATACCTTTATTCGTTTGTATCAGCAGGATGCGAAGAAAATTCAGCATGGTCTGAAAACCTGGCTTTTTACCGTATGCCGAAATCGTGCTCTTGATGTCCTTCGTAAGGAAAAACGTATCGTCGCCCTTGTGGAGGATGAATTGGCCCAAGTTCCGGCGACGCGTCGGGATCCCTCGGAGCGGGCTGATATTCAGGAGCGGGTGGGGCAGGTTCATGACGCCTTGTCGCGACTTTCCGAAAACCAGCGGGAGGTCATTCTCTTAAAGTTCGAGCAAGGGCTCAGCTACCAGGAAATCAGTGAGGTAACAGGTCTCAGCACGGGGAACGTTGGTTTCCTCCTCCACGCTGGTTTGAAGCGCCTTCGAGGCATCCTCCCCAAGGATCTCATTCAAAATCTAACTCCTCAATCACTTTAGTCCCATGAAACTGACTTCGGAAGATCCCAAGATGACGGCATACGTTCTCGATGAGTTGTGCGAATTCGATAACGCCCGGGTGGCAATGGCGTTGGAAGGCAATCCTACACTGGCTGAAGAGAGCAAGGCGATGTCAGAAATGGCGGCCCTTCTCTCGGGAACTCTTGGCGCGGATCAGTTCACGCTCGGAGAAAAGCGCCGGGAAGCGATTTTCAAGTCCGGTCGCCGTCCCGATACAGCCGTCCTTGTCAGTGACCATAAAAAGCGGGCCCGTCGTCAGTCGCTGATGGCGATGGCTGGAGTGGCTGCCGTGGTCACGGTGGGATTCATGGGGCTTTCGAGGTTGGGGGTTGATCCTCCGCTCTCGAGCGGAGTGGGCGTCACCGGACAAGGCCAAGGTGACGGTGAAGCCGGGGTCGCTGCCGCTGATCTCCCATTGCTTTCGCCATTTTCTACCGACGTGGTAAGGAATGTTCAGGACCTTTCGTTGAGACTGCCGCTCTCGCTTCAGATTGCGGATCCATCTTTGGTCGAGCGAGTATTGATCGAATCCGGGAAATTGCCGGGAACTGATCACTTTCGGGTCGATAATTGGGTTAACATTCTCCAAGCAGAATCCAAACCGCAGGTGCAAGTCGGGCCGGTGGGTGTTTCAAGCGAGTTGGGACTTTGCCCCTGGGATCACCAAAAGGCGCTGTTGCTTGTAAATCTCCAGGGAGGAGATAATCCGCATGAAAATGTGAGCGCGCAAATTAACTTCGACCCTGAGAGAGTCGAGTCGGTGCGTTTGGTCGGCGAATCGTATACTCCAGAAAACCCCAAAGGTGACGGAGGGGTTCTGCTCGGCAATCAATCGTATTTTTATGAGGTCAAACTCACCGGGTTCGAAGGGAGGCTTGGTCAGATCGATCTCGAACTAGAGAAAGGCACGGAGACCGCCCGAGGTGGCATGTTGCCTTTGGATGCAGTTGTTCGTGAGGGTGAAGAACTGTCGGATGATTTTAGGGTTGCTCTGACGCTGGCAAGATTTGCCCGTTATGGTCGGACCGAGGACGGTGACTTTTCCCAAATCGCGGCGGAGGCCCGGGACTTGCTCGGAACAGTGCAAAATGCGCAAAACCGCTACGCTCTCGATGTCATTCTCCTCGCAGAAGAACGGCTTCAGTAATTCCAGGACAGACTAGACCATCCCCAGTTTCATTTTGCCCTCCTCGGAGATCATGTCTTGATTCCAGGCTGGGTCCCACACGAGTTCGACGCGGGCGTCGTTAATTTCGCTGAGTGACATAATGCGTGCCTGGGCGTCGGCTGCGATGACGGGCCCCATGCCACAGCCGGGTGCGGTGAGAGTCATTTTGACATCTACGTCGGTGCCTTCATCAACTTCGGTGAGCTTACAGTCGTAGACTAGTCCGAGGTTCACGATGTCGACGGGGATTTCCGGGTCGAAGACTTGCTTCATTTGATGCCAGACCTGCTCTTCGAGAGTGGCGTCTTTTAGGCGATTTTCTTCTTCCTGTTTGGCTGCTTTCTCCTCGGGGTCGACGCCGAGGGCGTCAGTGTCATTTGAAGAGATCCGGGCCAGGCCTGCGGAAGTGGCCACTGTATAAGTGCCGCCAAGTGTTTGCGTGATGACCACTGGAGTGCCCGCCGGGAGTGTGATGGTGTCTCCGGAGGGAATCTGAATGGCGTCGACTTCGCGGGTGAGGCTTACTTCTTCGTGCATGGCGTTCTTGGGGAGAGGTTCAACGATGCCGGTCAGTGCGCAAAGGTTTATTTTGGGAAATCAATGGTGATTCTACTGCTTTTGCTTCTTTAAGCAGGAGTCATCCATCGGGACGGGTTTGCCGACGCTGTCGACGGGGTGGGTGAAGAGGTAGCGCCAGACTGGCTCGTGGAGGTAGTTACCCTTCTTGTCGGCGAGGGAGCCTTTGCGGGGGATGACGGCGCCGTGGGCGACTTTGGCGTCGTTTTTGACGTCGAAGTCAGTGATGAGACGGCGGGTATTCCCGTAGGGTGGTTTGGATTTTTCAACGTTTACGATGGGGCCGAATTGGTGCATGCCAAGGAGTTCCCAGGATCGGCAGTAATGATCGGCTTCCCAGCCGGAATCCTGAATGTGGGTGAATCCGAAATAGCGGTTTTTCGGGGTGGCGGAGGGGCCAGCCTGCCAGTCCTGATATTGATCACGGGGGCCCGAGAAGGCGACGACGCGGGCGACTTTTGTGTGTTTGGCAAAGCGGGCGGAAGTGGTTGAGCCATGAGAAATTCCCGAAAGGATGACTTTTTCCCAGAGGAGGTCGTCTTTCTTCGAGTTGAGGAATTGCCCCCATTTTCCCTCCGGGTTCTTCTTGGCGAGATGCTTTACAAAGGTCAGTGCGCGGCCTTTAACGCTGTCGGGTTTGGCGATGGCGGTTACGTTGGTGTGGTCCTCTCCGGTGGCTGCTTCGAGGCGAATATTGCCGCGGCAATGCGGGTCGACGGGCCGTTCTTTGCAGCAAAGGGAAAACCACTTGTTGGCGTAGGCAACTTGCATGGTGTGGAGTCCATATTTGTTGAGTTGATGGAAGAGCTTGGTGTTGGGGCTCATGAGCCAAATGACGAGCCGTCCGCGTGATTGGGCGCGGGTGTCGACACTGGCGTATTGCGTGTCCTGGGCTTTGCCTTTCTTGTCTTTGATGAGAAATCCGATTTCAGGATATTCTTTGACCTTTGAATCGAGTTCGCTGGCGCGGGTTTTGAATTCGTGAAGTTGTGGCTTTGCAGCAAGTGGAAGAATAGCGAGTAGTAGGAGGAGTGATTTCATGTGGTGATCAATTTTGGGTGACTATCGGTCCAATGTATTTTCGAGCGATGACGAGGTTGTCGATGAAGAGTTGATCTCGGGAGGAAGCGGAGGCGCTGTCTCCTTGATAGAGGTTGATCCGGATTTTCTCAATCTTGGTTTTTTAGTTTTGCGCATTTGGAGGTCGATCTTTTCGAAGGCAAGTTTCCCATCGATCAAGCCGCGGAGGTTGCCATCGCTTTTTCCAAGCTCCTCTCCTCCATTGAGCGACGCGATGGAGAGAAAGAAGAGCGAAGATCGGATTATTGGAAAGGTATGACGTGGGGCCGGAGCGTGATTGTCCAGATCAGGGCAA
>ERZ1048068.3063-NODE-3063-length-11202-cov-3.800664_pt1 | contig 11202 bp, 4 predicted proteins | sample MGYA00383098_ERZ1048068 | MGnify/ENA primary metagenome ERZ1048068 (study PRJEB29581, sample SAMEA5548368) | metagenome | biome: marine; feature: coastal; material: water | depth 1 m | study: Short-term variability in the microbial, nano- and picoplankton... | reverse complement strand
GATGACGTCGATGTTTTCGCGGAGAACCAACCAGCCAGGGAGATGATGGCCGTAGAGGTGAGGGTTGACGCCGAAGTGGTCGGAAACGGTTTCCTCGAAACTGGCATTCGCGATGGCGGGGTTCTCCGGTAGTGAAGGTAGTCCGCCTGGCACGAGTCGCAGATCATCGATTAACATGCCGTGTTCACCGGGTAACGTGGAGCGCAGTTCGAGCGTGATCGCGCCCTCGGTATTCGAATGGAGGGGCACGCCGATTCCGTCGATGTAGACAGGTGCGTTGGACGTGTTGCGCAGGGTCGTGATATGTTCTCCGTTTGCCCACACCTCGGTGGTGACGATTACGGGATTGTTACCTCGCTGTTTTTGGTCCGCGTAGGCCATCCGAAGGGTGTAAGGGTGATTGGGGTTGAGACCGCTGATGGTTTGGCGAATCGCGCCAGGTTGATCGCCATTGAGGTCCAGAACGAAGTTTCCCGCGGCGGCTTCGATAACTGAATTAGCGATCAATTCCACATTACCGGCGGTGACCTCCCATTCGGTGAGGGCGGTGACTATGGAGTGATTGGCGCGAGGCGCATCAGCCTCGAAGGAGGCATTTTTAAAGACGTTGCTGCCGGGAGACGCCAATGGACGGATGCGAATGTTGCGCCAGCCCATTTTGAAGGATCGGGCGTCTTTGATACCGTGAACCTGCAGACCAATGAATCCGCTGGGGTGACTGGCGTGGAGATTATGGTCGACCAAGTCTTCGACGAGATTGCCGTTCACCCACGTTTGGATGCGGGGTCCTCGCGCGACGATACGGAGTTTGTTCCAGCCCTCGGGATCCGAGTAATCGTGGCCGCGCTCGACGGTTTCTTTCGAACTCATCCAACCCGATCCGACCGCCTCGGCGTAAAGCACGCCGGTGGTGGGAGATTTGGGACCGAGATTACGCCGAATTTCGACCTGAGGCCCCCACACGCGCCCTGCCCATTGGGTGTTACGATTACCAATGGTCTCCGGACGCACTCCGGAGCGGAACTGCACGCCCGAGTTGGTGACGTCGTCGATCCAAACTTCCATTTCGAGTTCGAAGTCCGCGAACTCCTGCGTCGTGCAGAGGAAGGAGTTGGGGCTGCCTTCGACCGTGCGACCGATGATCGCGCCGTCTTCAATAGTGTAGTCGTGTTCCCCATTTAAGCGGGACCAACCATCGAACGTCTCGCCGTCGAATAGATCGATCCAATCGCCGTCCGGTTCGACTACGCGGGATTTCTGCGGCAGGGCAAATGCCATGATGGTATCGCCTGAGGGCGTGCCGATTTTGCCGCCGCCGCCGCAGGCGATGGCGACGAACTGTCGACCGTCGACCGCGTAAACACTAGGCGTGGCGTAGCCTCCGTAGGGGAGTTGATGTTCCCACAAGAGGCGGCCACCGTTTTTCTCGAACGCGTGTATTTTTTCGTCAGCAGTCGCGGCGACGAAGATCACACCGCCAGCTGTAGCGACCACGCCACCGAAGTTCATGGATCCGGTATTGCGGATGCCTTGTTTCACAAGGTGGGGATATTCTCCGAGGGTGACGTCCCATCGGATTTGTCCGGTTCCTAGGTCGATGGCGTTGAGTTTGCCCCACGGCGGTTTGATCCGGGGAGCGCCGAGTTCGTCGGTAAATTTCCGGTAACCGGCCATGACATACCGTTCGGGGAGACCGGTGGGCGAAGCATCCTCGACGGAAGGCTTGGAACGGAGATGGGCAATCAGCGCGCTGCGCTCGTCGTCAGAAAATTGAGCGAAGGCTGGCATGAGTCCTTGGCCCGTGAGGAGGAGAGTTTCGATTTCGGTATCGGTCTTTTGACTGGCGAGGAGGGCCGGGAATACAGGTGGAACACCTTCTCGTTGGAGGCCGTGGCAGGAAGCGCAATTTTGCACGTAGAGTCGTCGCCCGATTTCAGCTGGAGTTGCATCATCGGCCAACGGTTCACCCTCGGGCCGGAGTTTCATCAGAGACGGCGAGTCGTGCGAATTGACGTAGAGGATGTTGCTGTTCGCGTCGTAAGAGGCGCCTTGCCATTCAATGCCTCCCAAGGTGCCGGGAATCATGATGCTCTCCGTTAGGGAAGGCGGCGCATACATGGGCACGTTGCGTAGCTCGGCGAACGCGGCTTGAGCGGCCGCGGAGCGTTCGGGCGAGGTATTGTCCAGATCGTCGATCGTCATGCTGGTCTTGCTGATCGACACGGGTAGGCGAGGGATCGGTTGGGTGGGCCAAGCTTCTTCGCCAGGAATGGTTGAAGGCGGTACGGGCACTTCGTCGACGGGGAAAATGGGTTCACCCGTATCGCGATCGAGGACAAAGATAAGCCCCATCTTGGTCATCTGCACCACGGCGTCCTGCGATCCGTTGTCACGATTGATGGTGACGAGGACAGGCGCCGACGGATTGTCCATATCCCACAGATCGTGGTGCACGGTTTGATAGTGCCACTGGCGTTCACCGGTGCGGGCGTCGAGCGCGAGCACACAGTTACCGAAGAGATTCATACCTTTGCGATTGGCGCCGTAGAAATCGAAACTGGGCGAACCAGTCGCGGCGAAAACCCAACCGCGTTCCGCATCGAGGGTGAAGCCGCCCCAGGCGTTGGCACCCCCGTAGCTTTGATCTTCCTGCCACTCCCACGTGTCGTAGCCGAATTCACCGGGTTGGGGGATGGTGTGGAAGATCCAGCGGAATTCGCCGGTGGTTGCGTCAAACGCGCGGATGTGTCCCGGGGTGGAGCGGTAGCCCTCGGGCACGCGTGATGCAACGATCAGGAAGTCCTCGAAAATGATCCCTGGAGTCGTGACCTCGACCGAGGCCGTGGCCGGATCGACGTCGAGGTTTTCGCGTAAATCAAGATAGCCCCCGGCGCCGAAAGATGAAACTGGCTCGCCGGTGCGGGCATCCAATGCGTAAACGCGATTTTTAACGAAATGGAAGATGCGCTGATCCTCGCCGTCGTCGCTCGACCAATACGTCACCCCGCGGTTGCGGCCTGAGCCGGATTTGGGCGCACCCGGAAATGCTTCGGGATTGAATACCCAGAGTTCCTCGCCGGTAGCGGCATCCAACGAAATGGCTTTCAGGCCCGGTGAAGTGAAATACATCCGACCTTCGATGATGATGGGATTACTGTAGATCGTGGTGCGGTCTCCGGCATCGCCGGTGCGGTAGGTCCAGACGGGTTCGAGGTCGGCTACGTTGGCCGCGTGGATCTGACTGAGATCCGAGTATTGTTCGCCTTTGCTGTCACCCTTGTAGATCCCCCAATCGACGAGATTATCGAGGGAGGCTTCGGCGGAAAGAGACGGTGTCAGGAAGACCAGCGCGACGAATATCGTCGTGAGGCTGCCGGCACGCGAGGAGGGGGTAGTTTTCATCATGAAGCGGCTTCGCGACGCTGAACTCCTGTATGTCGGGCGTAAAGCCCGACTCACCTTAAAATCGTAATAGAGAAGTGGGTCGGGCTTTACGCCCGACATCCCGATGTCCTAGGTTTCTAACCATGCTTCGTATCTTACCCCGCTCGGCCAGCTTGGCCGTTCTGTCTGCGTTGATCACGACTGTTGGATTTGCCAACACGATCACTCATGGCCCGATGCTCGGACATGTGACCGAGAATTCGATTCGTGTTTGGGCCCGCACGGCGGATGCGGGATCGTATGCCGTGCAATATGTGGAGGCGGATGAGTCCGGTTCCGCGGATTGGTCTAAGGCGATAACGAGTGATCAAGTGGTCACCACCATCCCTAATGACAACACGGGATGGACGACGCTCACCGATCTGACTACCGGCACCAAACACCACTATCGGGTTTGGGCCTATAATGGACAATTAGGGGAGGGAGGCACGTTCCATACGTTGCCGGCGGCGGCAGATTACGCGAACCCGGAGCACAATCCGCTGGGGCGATTTAACTACCGTTTCGAATTCGGCTCATGTGCTTCTCAGAATCCGGCCAACGGCATTGGCCCCAGTCTTCCCGCCTATGATACGATGCTGCGCGAAGTGAAGGACGACGTGCTCTTTGCCGTGATGAATGGAGATTGGCTCTACGAGGAGGCGCGGGACTACCCCGTTGAGAGTTGGATCGAGGATCTCGAGATTTCTACCGACGACGTTCCACCCAATGTGACATTTGCACCTACGGTCGTTGGCGTGTGGGAAAACTACAAAATCTACATGTCGCGCGCCAAGAATTTGGCCGAATGGCATCGTCACGTGCCGTCGTATTTCACCTTCGATGATCATGAACTGCTCAACGATATCTGGGGAGCAGGCACGCCGGGACATCGTAATCGCCGCGCGGTGTTTCGGGATATCGGCACCTTGGCTTGGTATGACTATCTTGGCTGGGCCGATCCGGTGGACTTCACGCAAGACGTGAGTTTTGGCCACGCTCAGCTCGAGGCGGGTTCCGGAATCTTAAGCGATGACGCCGCAAACTTTACCCAAATAGACTGGGACCAAACGGCCAACCTACACGTGCATTGGGGCACCGCCACCGCGGGGGTGGATGATACAATTTATGATGTCGATGAAGAGGGAGATCCCAATGCCAAGGTTTACGAAATTCTTGAAGTGATCGACGACCGCACATTGCGCATCTCGCCCGAAGCTGTTGCGACGGGACAGGCCTCTTACTCGGTGGGGCGACGCTCCTACAGCAAGTTCACTGTCGGCAACGCGGACTACTTCCTCTTGGACACCAAAACCCACCGCGAGTATCACGACATCACCGAGGCGGACAAACCAGGACTGAGTATCCTCGGCACCGAGCAACGCGAGTGGCTGAAGGCCGAAATGGCCGCGAGCGAAGCGGACTTCTTTTTTGTTTTCTCGTCCGTTCCTTTCATGGTGCCGCACCGTGGGGCGGGCGGTTACGCGATGGCTGACAATAAGGATGAGTCGTGGACGGTTTTCGTCGATGAACGTGAAAAGCTGATCAATTTCTGGGACGAGTTGGGTAAGCCCGTGTTCGTGATGACGGGTGATTTGCACAATAGCTACTCGATCAAGATCACCGATCAAATCTGGGAGTTCTGCTCCGGTCCTCACAACTCCGTGAATCACCGACTTTCTGACGAAGGTGATCGTCCGAAAAGCGGCCTGTGGAAGTTCGACAAGCGCGAGATGGATATCCGTTGGTCGACCTTTATCTTGGACGACATCCCACGCCCCGAGCGCATGCACCCACACTACTGTGTCGTGCAGATCAACAACGTCTTCAATAACCCGCTGAAACTTGGCGAAGAACGCTGGGTGGCCTATGAGCATCCGCAGGTGATTTTCCAATTCTTCGACGGCCGAACTGGTGACCTCCGCTACGCCGAAACCGTCTCCACCAAACGCTGATCTTCTCCTATTATTAGCTACTCCACTGCTGATTTTACAGGAGGGAGCAGAGGAAAGCAGAGCCGGGTCACTACAATACTTGTTAAAAAATCGAGCCTGCCTTTTAGCTCTGTTCTTTCCGTTCTCTCCTGTAAAACCCCCATGCCTCTAGGCTTTGTTTACTTCGTTACCTTCTGAAAAAATCCCATATTTCGCCGACCCTGAATTCCTATGACTACTCCTGACTCTTCCTTCGTTCCTCCGTCTGTCTCTCGCCGTGATGCGCTGAAGACACTTTCGGCGGCCGGTCTTATGTCGATGTTGGGAGGCTCCTCTCTGTGGGGGCAGCAGGCCTACACCGGACGTCGCCTGGGTGTAGCTCTGGTTGGCCTGGGGAATTACTCGACCAACCATCTCGCACCGGCGCTGCAGATCACTCAGATCGCCGAGTTGCGTGGCATCGTCACCGGCAGCCCCGAGAAGATTCCGGTGTGGCAGGAGAAATACGGCATTAAGGACGAGAACGTCTACAACTACGACAACTTCGACGAGATCGCGAACAACCCTGATATCGATATCGTCTACGTTGTGGTGCCGCACGGCCTGCACGCGGAGTTTACAATTCGCGCCGCTCATGCCGGTAAGCACGTGATCTGCGAAAAACCGATGGCGAGCACGGTGGCGGAAGCCGACGCCATGCTCACGGCGGCGAAGAAGAACAACGTGAAGCTGGCGATCGGTTATCGCCTCCACCACGACCCGTTTCACCGGCGGGCGATGGAGCTGGCGCGCAAGGAGGCTTTGGGGAAGTTGCAGAGTTGCGTGGCGGAATTCAGCGGTCGGCCCAAAGACGAACGGATTCTAACCCATTGGCACTTTGATCGAGAACTCGGGGTGGCGGGGGCACTCTGGGATTTGGGCGTTTATGCGGTGCAGGCGCAGATGTATATCGCGGGCCAACTTCCCACTCAAGTTACGGCCCAGAGCTTCAATACCCGTCCGGAACTGTTCACCGAATGTGAAGAAACCTATGAGTGGCAGTTGGAGTTCCCCAATCGCATGAAGTCGGAAGGGGCGGCGGGCAGTAATCGCAGTGAAAATAGTTTCCATGTGGTGGCGGAGCGCGGAAAATTTGGGATCAAAACCCGGGCGTATGCCTATAATGGCCAAGTAGGCTACATCAACGATCAGCCCATGATTTGCACCCCGCTGGCTCAGCAGGCACCTCATATGGATGGGATCTGTCAGTCTATTCTGGCGGGTATTTCGTTGCGGACTCCAGGCGAGATGGGCCGTCGTGACATGGTCGTGCTTGAAGGTGTTCTTGAATCTATTTCCACCGGTAAAACGGTGCAGCTGAGCAAACGTTTCTTGGCTTAAATTCCAATTCTTCGATGGCCGCACTGGCGATTTCCGCTACGCCGAAACCGTCTCCACCAAACGCTAAACTTCTCCCCGTAAATAGCTCCTCCACTGCTGGTCGTTTAACATAAGGTTACAAAGGAAAACGAAGGGCTTTCGCACTGCTGATTTTACAGGAGAGAGCAGAGGAAAGCAGAGCCGGATTACTGTAATACTTGTTAAAAAGTAGAGCCTATCTTTCAGCTCTGTTCTCTCTGCTTCCTCCTTTAAGCCCCCCCCATGCCTCTAGGCTTTGTTTACTTCGTTACATTCTGTGAAAAATCCCATATTTCGCCGACCCTGATCCATCATGACTGCTCCTGACTCTTCCTTCATTCCTCCGTCTGTCTCGCGCCGTGATGCGTTGAAAACACTATCCGCCGCCGGTATGTTATCGGCGTTTGGTTGTTCCCCGCTTTGGGGGCAGCAGGCCTACACGGGTCGCCGACTTGGGGTGGCCCTGGTGGGGCTCGGTAATTATGCGGAAACCCAGTTGGCTCCCGCACTGCAGCTTACTCAGATCGCGGAGCTCCGTGGTATCGTAACGGGAAGCCCTGAGAAGGTGCCTGCGTGGCAAGACAAATACGGCATCAAGGACGAGAATGTTTATAACTACGATAACTTCGACGAGATCGCGAAGAACCCTGATATCGACCTCGTCTACGTCGTCCTGCCTCACGGATTACATGCGGAGTATTCCATTCGTGCCGCCAAGGCAGGCAAACATGTGATCTGTGAAAAAACCATGTCGCGAAACGTCGTTGAAGCCGACGCCATGATCGCGGCAGCGGCCGAAAATAACGTGCGATTGGCGATTGGTTACCGTCTACATCATGACCGGTTCAACCTCCGTTGCATGGAACTCGCACGCAATGAGTCATTGGGGAAACTCACCGCGATAAAGGCCGAGTTTAGTGGAGCTCCCAATGAGGAGCGTATTCGCTCTCATTGGATGTTTAAACGCCACCTCGGGGTGGCCGGGCCACTTTACAACTTGGGCATCTATCCTCTGCAGGCTCAGATCTACATCGCGGGGCAGAATCCTACCAGCGTGACCGCCCAAGGCTACAATACGCGTCCGGAGTTGTTCACCGAGTGTGAAGAGACCTACGAGTGGCAGTTGGAATTCCCCAACGGCATGAAATCCGAAGGCTCCTCAAGTAGCGGGCGACGGGGGAACTATTACCACGTGGAGGCTGAGCGCGGTAAGTTTGGCATCAAGAACCGTGCCTACGCCTACAACGGTCAGGAAGGTTACATCAACGAGCAGCCCATGATCGTCGCGGGTGTGCCCCAACAGACCCTACACATGGACGGGGTGTGTCAGTCGATTTTGGCCAATCTACCGCTGCGAACTCCAGGTTCGATGGGCCGCCGCGACATGGTCGTGATGGACGGCATTCTCGAGTCGATCGCGACCGGAAAAACCGTGCAGCTTTCCAAACGCTATTTGGCTTAGAAAATCGTGAGATAAGTCACGTCTAGGCTAGCGGCTCAGGCACTTCTCTTCACAGCCGCAGGAGCGGAGGCACGCATTCCTAACGACACCAATTGGGGGTAAGGCCTCAGCTGGATGACCCCAGAAACCTACCGCAAACTACAGGCCCACTAAACCGCTCCATCAGCCTACTGTTTTTGCCGCAAGAGGGCACAAAAAGCACAGGACTGGATGCGGTAGCTCCGTATGAGCCTATAGGCCCATTGCGCCGGGTTGTTTTTGTGCCTTTTTGTGGCAACAAACCAGTGGTGGAGTGGCTCTGCTATACTCTGCTTACTCCTGTAAAAACCAGCGTCGGAGTTTGCCGGTCCTACGCTAGGCGTTTGGCGGCGTCTTTGATGCCTTGGCGGATGCTCAGATAGGTCGCGCAACGGCAGAGGTTGCCGTCCATGGCTTCGTCGATTTCCTCGTCATTAGGATTGGAATTCGATTCGAGCAACGCGGTGGCGGCCATGATTTGGCCGGACTGACAGTAACCGCACTGCGGCACGTCGGCGTCGACCCAAGCTTCTCGGACTGCTTCACCTGCCTTGCTCGTATTGCCTTCGACGGTGGTGATGTTGGCCTCGCCGATTTGGTCATGGGGCAGGATGCAGGAGCGCACCGGATTGCCGTCGAGATGGACCGTGCAGGATCCGCATTGGCCGACGCCGCAGCCGAACTTGGTGCCGGTCATTTTTAAATGGTCGCGTAGCACCCATAGTAATGGAGTGCCTTCCGCGGCATCGATCTGAGTTTTCTTTCCGTTGATTGTAAGCGTGGTCGCCATGGTAGTGATCGTTCGCGGTTAAAGGTTAGGCGAGGTCCAGCTTGGTGCCGGTGGAGCCGAGAAAGGGGAGGGAGCGGATTCGTTTGCCGGTGGCTGCGAAGATCGCGTTGGCCAGAGCGGGGGCTGCCACCGGAGTGGCGGGTTCGCCCAGGCCACCGGGGCGTTCGTTGGAATCGATGAGTTCGACTTCAAAAGCTTCGGGTGCTTCCGACATGCGCATGAGTCGCCAGTCGGGGAAGTTGGCTTGCTCGATTGCGCCTTCCTTGGCCGTGATTTCGCCGAAGAGCGCATTGGAAAGACCAAAGATCGTGCCGCCTTCCATTTGGGCAACGGCATGGCGGGTGTTGACGATGGTGCCTGCGTCTACGGCGAGCCAGATGCCGGGAATGGTGAGGGTGCCGTCGGGCGATACCTTCGCCTCAATTACGACGGCAACGTAACTCACAAATGAGCGATGCGCCGCGATTCCCAGTCCGTGTCCTTTGGGGAGTTTGCGTCCCCAGCCAGCCATTTTGGCGGCTTTCTTGGTGACGTGAGTGAGGCGCCCGGTGTCGATGGGGTAGTCGTCGAGAGAGGCATCGTAATTGGGGTAATCGGCGCCTTCGGTTTTAGGGTCGATACGACGTGATTCTCCAATCAGATCGAGCAGGTAATCCTTGGGGTCCCGTCCCGCAGCGTGCGCCATTTCGGCGACAAAACTATGGAGTGCGAAAACCTGTTGAATGTTGGTTACTGATCGCAACCAGCCAATGCGCACATGGGCTTCGGCTTCACCCGCTTCGGTTTGAAGATTCGGCGTGTTAAACGGAATGTCGGACGCGCCCAATCCGAGTTCCCAATTTGCGGCTGATTTGAAATCGGCGGCGAAGGTGGATCCGATGGACGGATAAACGACGCGATTGAGCAGGGCGGTGCAGTCGCCGTTTTCTGCCAAGGCGGCTTCGAAGCGTTGGGCACTCACCGCGTGGTAGTAGCCGTGTTGCAGGTCATCTTCGCGGGTCCAGGTGACTTTCACGGGCCGGCCGACTTCCCGGGAAATAAATGCGGCTTCAACCGCGAAATCCGGTTTGGATTTTCGGCCAAATGCTCCGCCCAGCCAGGTCGCGTTGACCTTGATGTTGTCCGGTGGGATCTCGAAAAATCCGGCCAGAACGCCGCGGGTGTTCTGAGGATCCTGCACGCAGGCCCATACCTCTAGCTTATCTCCGTCCCATTCCGCCGTCGCATGGACAGGCTCCATTTGAGAGTGGGAAAGATTGGGCACGTAATACTCCGCCGTGAGGGTGCGTTTACTGTTGGCGATGGCGGTGGGGGCATCGCCCCGGCTGCGTTCGACTTTGCCGGGTTGGCGGGCGGTGGCTTCGAGCTGTTCGCGATAAGTGTCGGAGTTGTAGACCGCGTTGGGTCCCTTATTCCAGGTGATCGCGAGTTTTTTGCGTCCGGATATGGCCGCCCAAGTATCGGTCCCGACAACGGCTATGCCGCCCAACGGTTGAAAGAGAACGGGGACAGCTGGCTTGGGCAATCTCACCGTTTGAATCACACCTTTGACCGCCTTGGCTGCGCTATCGTCGACGGTTTCGATCTCACCCAAGACCTGAGGTGGACGCGCCACGACCGCGTGGACCATATTGGGACGATCCACATCGATACCGAACGTGCCTTCACCTTTGACAATCTTCGGGACCGTAAGGGATGGGATTGGCTTGCCGATGTAGCGCCATTCATCCCGCGTTTTGAGTTGGATCTCCGCTTCGGCGGGCACTTCGAGCTTGCCGGCAGCATTGGCGAGTTCGCCATAGCTCAGACGTGCTCTCGAATTGGATCGAGTGACATAACCGAGCTCGGCGTGGCAATCGGCCACGGCCACTCCCCATTGAACGGCGGCGGCGGCTTCGAGCATGGAACGCATGGCGGCACCGGCGAGGCGGAGGCGATGGAAGTTGTAGCGGACGGAACGGGAACCGTCGGTGTTTTGATCGCCGTATTTGGGGTGACCGAGAGCCTGAACGATTTCGACATCCTTCCAGTCCGCATCCAGCTCATCGGCGACGATCTGCCCCATGGCGGTCCAGGTCTGCTGACCCATTTCGGAGCGATGGCAGGTGATCTTCACCCTGCCATCCGGCTCGATGGAAATCCAGAGGGACGGGGTGCCGTCTCCACCTTCCACCTCG
>ERZ1048068.3062-NODE-3062-length-11203-cov-5.673753_pt1 | contig 11203 bp, 15 predicted proteins | sample MGYA00383098_ERZ1048068 | MGnify/ENA primary metagenome ERZ1048068 (study PRJEB29581, sample SAMEA5548368) | metagenome | biome: marine; feature: coastal; material: water | depth 1 m | study: Short-term variability in the microbial, nano- and picoplankton... | reverse complement strand
ATAATAAAAAATAATATATATTTTATATTTTATATATTATTAAAACAAGCAATCTAATGTTATTATAAATCAAAAACTGTGAAAAAATTGAAGTTTTATTTATAAATTATTAATATTGATAATAATAACAAATATGTAGGATATGACCATATACTGTTTATTATTATTTTTTTATATAGTTTTATATTTTAAAATCGTTTTTTTACATTAATTGTTGGTGTATTTTTTTTTTTACCTGTTCCTAAACTAAATTGTTCTTCTGGGTCGTCGCTAAATTTATCTCTAAAGTTACTAGTATGATGTTGCCAAAATTCAGGAGATCCCATTGTAAAAGAAGAATGATCATCTGCTTTATACCAGAAAACCATATCTTCTATTTTGTTGCTTTTAGAAGTATTATCTATTACAAGACATTCAAAATTTTCAGTACATTGATCCATTACTTGACAAAACACTTCAAACGTAGGAAACATACCAGCATAATTGTCATAAAGACGTTTTCTATTATTAACTATATTTTCTCGTAATATAAAAACAAAATCTATATTACATCTAAGATTAGGAGGAATACCAAGACTGTATTGAGATGTAATAATAAGAAGAACCTTATAATGTCTTCCATTCATAAATAAACTACGAACATTAGTATCTTTAGTCCAAGTATTATCATAGAGACAATCATCTAAAATTACAAATGCGTTAGGGTCTATATTACTTTTACCATATTGATTTTCTTGTTCTCTCATTTTAGAAACAACTAACTTTTGTCTTTTAAGGGAGTTAGCAATTATTTCTGGAGAATATTCTTCATGAATAAATAAAGGAGGAACAATTTTACTGTAAAATTGATTAGCACCTTCAGTTCCAGAGATAACAGTACCAATTGGTATATCTCGTTTATAATATAATAAATCTTTTGTTAAAAACGATTTACCCGTATTACGTTTTCCAATCATCACACACACACTCCCTTTAGCAATTCTATTCATATCGAACTTTTTTAAATTAAGACTAGTCATTTTTATTTTATCTATTAATAATTTTAATTATTATAATTATTATTTAGTAATAGATTATATATAATATAATGATATTATAAAAATAGATATAATTAACCGAAAAAATAATATTATAAAAATATAAATATGATTTGTTAATGATTAACAAATCATTAACTAATTATGGTAATCCATAATGTTCATACATATTATCATAACACTGTTCTCCATTTCCTTCTTTACAAGATTTTGGTCTATTATAACACCATTTCATAAAGGTATCTCTATCATTGGGAAATGTATTTCCTGGAACGGTATAAAATTGTCTATTTCCATTTCTATGATTGAAAATATCGTTAGCATCTTTGAAAATATTTTTATTGAATTTTTGTTCTATTAATCTCTTAGTGTTAGAATTTAAAGGAGAAGATGCGGGGTTAATATCGCGAGGAGCAACTAGACTAGGATTCATAAATGGATTATCAAATGTTGGTTGTACATAGTTATTTTTATTACCATCACATAAAAGTATAGGGTTAATATTATCAAAATTTTCTTTTGAAATATTAGTCCTCATAACATTATTATTTTCCATAACACCATTATTTACATCAGTATCCTTAGTAATATTTAATAGATTTGACATATTTTCATTACTTTCTTTATTTATTGTTTTTAATAAAAACATAATATAAGTAAAACACATTATTCCAATAGGAATATACATATATATATAATTTTTAGTAAATATAGAGAATAATATACCAGTATATATACCTAATCTAACTAAAGCATTATTTTTTTCAAAATAGGTCATTTTACTAGTTGGAAGAAATTCAGATAGTTTATCTCTTTTAAATAAAATAGTAATGTCGTTGAACCAAATATCTAAATAATTATGTTCTCCTTCTATATTAAATCCATTATTTTTCATAATATTATATTTTTAAATTATAATTTTATATTTTAATAATATTTTTATTACTATATATATATATTTATATATTATTAATTCTATTTTATATTTTATATTTTATATTTATTAAAATATGTGTTTTTTATAATGATTATTATTATTAATTGAAATTAATCATTTTTATTAAAATGATAGGGTTTAAATATTTAAATTTATATGCAATTATAACACTTATTTTTATTATATATATATTTTACAACTATTGTAAAAAAAAATTAAATACTTTTCAACAAACAAAAGAAACATTTTTTAATATTGATAAAACAGAATATGAACCATTAATAGATTATAATTTATTAAAAGACAATGAATATACCTATTTATTTTGGAGTGGTGGATTTTCCAGCACTTTTAGATTGTGTCAATTATTATTAATTGAGGAAAAACCGGTTCAAACTATATATTTAAATACAAGTAATAATAATATTCACAAAGAGATGGAAATTAGAGCAATTAAAAATATTAGAAAAACAATAATTAAAGATTACCCTATATTAAAACCCAGATTCCCCCCAACACTGTATGTAGATAGAATTAAAAAGGATACTCAAATAACTAATAAATTTAAATTTATTCACACAGAATATGGATATTTTGATAATATAGATATTAAATATGATATTTATGAAAATATTGCTAGATTTTCATATCATTATAAGTTTCCAATTGAATTAGGAATTGATAAAGATGAATTTAATATGAATCAAGCCTTATCAAGATATTTAGAGGAATTTAATTTAGTAAAACATAGAAAATTAAAAGAAGACATACCTGTTAAATTTAATTATTTACATATATTTGATAAATGCTTGTATCCCATAAGTCATTTAACAAAAAAACAATTAAAACAATCTGCAGTAAATAACAATTATTTTTATATACTTAATATAACATGGTCTTGTGAAAATCCAACAGAAAATAAAATGATATGTTCTAATTGTCCAAAATGTATTAAAAACCCCCTATACATTTTCATCCCATAATGATGTATCCAATAAAAGCATTTTTTCTTCTATAGTTAAAATATTACTAGTTGCTTTTATTTTTTGAGGTGGTTCCTTACTATTATAACTTTCACTAACACTTTCACTAACACTTCCACTAACACTTTCACTAACACTTTCACTAACACTTTCACTACTAGTATATGTATCACTATCATCATTACTATCATTATTAACAACATCATTATTCAATAATCGTTCTCTTTTTAATTCTATTCTATATTTCCTTCTTTTTATGCGGTCTTCTTTTTTTTGTTTTCTGTGTTGTATTTGTAACATTTTTTTTTCATTTTTAATTATTATTTCTTCCTCTGTCAAAGTGCTATTTTTAAACATTTTAATTATTAAAGATATAAAACTAACATAAAAAATAGTATTGATATTTAATATATCTTCGATCATTTTTATTAATTATATATTATTGATATATTATTGATATATTATTGATATATTATTGATATATTATTGATATATTTTATTTATAAAATTTTTACAAAAAATTAAACATTAGTGGATTGTATTGTATTTAAAAATATTTTATTAAGTATATTATATTTAATATTTTCTATTATATTATTATTTTTCATATGTTTATGTGATAAATCAATATATGTAAAAAAGTATAATATTATTACTCCAAAAAAAAGTATTCCATATAATAATGTGTTTAGCATTAATAATATTTTTAAATGATCAATATTATTTTTAATAAAACACAATACACTAATAATTAACATATTTATACTAGTTAATATATATATTATAACTTCATTCATTTTAGATGATTCTTCATCATTATTATATTTATAAAGTGAAATACTATTATTAATACCCAATATAAGAGGAAATAATATATTAATTAATAAATTCGTTAAAAAAAAATATATTTCTTTTTTATAAATAATACTATTTTTACATATTTCATAATTAGAGTATGATTGCCGTATATCTTGTTCTTGACTTTTATCTATTATAAAAAAATTATCAATATAGTCATTATTATTTATAGGATAATCTGTTCCATTATTATAATATTTATAATTTAATGCGACATTATAAATAATAACATTACATAATATAAATATTATGATATTTATATAATAAAAAATAACATTTTTAAAATTAAAAATATATTTTTTAATTATATTAAAATTTAAGTTTGTTCTACATATAGGACACTTTTTAATACTATTATCTTCCATATATAGTAAACACTTATTACAAACTAAACTATCAGTACAAACACATAATTTATTTAAAACAGGATCTTTTAAATTTAATATATTTTCAAAACAAATAACACATTTAAAATCTACTACATCTTCTTCATCTTCTTCTTTATCATTTATATTTCTACTAACATCATTTTCATTATATATAATATGATTTAAATTTTCATAGTAAATACGATTATAATTATTCATATTAGAATTTATTAATTAAATAGTTTAAAAATCATTTAAATAAATTTATTTGTGTGTTTTTAAAAGTGTTTCAATTTTTGTTTCGTCAGCACCAATAATTTTATCAATTTCAGACTTATTTTTATAAAACACAAATGTAGGCATCGCACTAATAGAGAAATAATTACATAATTCTTCGTAATCATTGTCATCTACATTTATAGTGCTAAAACATACATTTTTATATTCTGTTTGTTTTTCTTCAATAAAAGGTTTAATTTTTTTACAAGGTCCACACCAAGATGCTGTAAAATATAACATTATTAAAGTATCATTGTTAGAATCAGAAAATCTTGATAAATCTTCACCAGATTGAAAAGTATTATTTATATTATTAAAAGACATAATTAAATTGTAAAAATAAAATATAGTAAATTTAAAGATATATATATATATATATATTAGTATATATCTTTAAATTTATTTATAGTGAAAAAGTTGTTACAAATTAAATAATATGTTTATCGCAATTGGATAAACATATCATATCATCCTTATCTTTATACTGATAACTTGATAAGTTAAAATAATTAAGTATAACATATGTATTAATTAACATAACATCATTAATATAATAGAAGTAATCCATATAATTATATAATTTTGTATAAACTTTATATTGATTCGTATCTTCGCTCCCTTTTTTATTATATTTTTTGTTTTTATTATATTTATATATTAATATACTAATAATAAGTGTTGCAACTATCACGGAAGGAATTGTATAATACATCCATTCGGTTTCACTAGTTAACTGGTTACCACTAATCACACCTTCAAGAGTTGTGGTGGTGGACGTGGTGGGGATGGTGGTGGTGGTGGTGGTGGTGCTGGTGGTGGTGGTGGTGGTGGTGCTGGTGGTGGAAATATCCCCATTTTGGAAATTTTCATATTTAACATACATTTTATTTAAATAATTAAAAGTAAATAAAAGTTATTAAGAAATTAAAATATTTATTATTACATAAAAGTAAATTTTTTTTAATATAATTAAATTTCTAAAAATATAAATAGTTAATTATTTAGGTGGTTTAAGTCCCCAATGATTAGAGGGCATAACATTTTCAGATGGGTATCCACTAGACCTTAAAATTTGTTCTTGTGTTCTAACTTCTTGTTCTGGAACATTATAAAATTTAACATTATGTTTTTTAATATGAGTTAAAGAACGATATGGTATACCATCATCAATTTTAATACTAGTTATTTTTTCTGTTTCATTTTCTCCACAAATCTTAATATTAACAGTAGGTGGGATATAACCAGTACCTAATGACGCATAATATGCGTTAGGATATTTAATTCTAAAGCTAAAGTTACGGTTGTTAGTTTCTACTTTACCAATATTTGGTGTATTTTCAAAGGCAACCTCTGGATTTGGAAAAGGAAGACCACTTCCACTAAATGAAGTCATATGATCAGCAGGAGCAGCGGCCCAGAATGTAATATTTGGATTATCAGTTTCACTTTTAACAGTTCCTGATATAACAATATCACCATTTAATTCTTTAGTAATATTACCATTACATAATTCTTGATTAAAAAGTGTTTCTTTCCAATCTAATTCCATATTTATTAAATTAAATTTATTGAAGTTATCAAATTAAATAAATTACTTTGTGTTTATTATATATTATAATATATAATATATAATTATTATATATATAATATTTTTTAATTAAATATTAAATTAGAAAAAAATAAATAAATGCTAAATATTAATAATTTACATAATGAGATTGAAAAAAGAGAAACTCGGAAAAACAAAACATATCGAACAATTTTAGAAAAAGTCCAATATAGAATTATTACTGTAAATAAAAAATCAAATGACTGTTATTGTTTTTATATTGTTCCTACGTTTATATTCGGTGTTCCTTTATATGATATGACGAAATGTATTATATTTATTATGGAAGATTTAATAAGACGTGGATTTAAAGTTAATTATACACATCCTAATTTATTATATATTTCTTGGAAAGAAAAACCAAAACAACAAATACAACCTACACAAGATAAACTAGGTTTAATAGACAGTTCAATGTATAATAATACTGTATATCACCCAACCGATATTAAAACATTAGAATTTAAAACTGATAGTTTATTTAATTAAACAGTTAACCTCCCAATTTTAAAAATACTATCTAATGCGAATAATATAAATACGCCAATAATTATATATAATATAATATCATGAACGTTTTTTTGTTTATTATTACTATTACTTAATTTTGATTCAATAGCATCTAATCGTTTCATTATATCATCAAGTGTTGTCGTGAAATTTTCTATATTATTATTATTATTAGCAAACCCTTCTATATTATTATTTTCATCTATAATACTTTCATTCATATTATTATTTTCTTCTATACTATTATCATTCATATTATTATTTTCTTCTATAATACTTTCATTAATGTTATTTTTATTTTCATTCATATTATTATTTTCATTAATACTATTTTTATCTGTATAAGGAATATTTTGATAACCAAAAAATGTAGTATCATTAGGATTTATATCTAATTCTTGATTTTGATTTACAATTGTATTTTTAGTGTTAATATCTAATATACGATTATTATTATTATTATTTTGAGGTAGTAAGGAGTAATTATCTTCTAAATCATTATACATAAAATTGTTTTCATTACATTCTTTTTCATTTGTTATAGTATAAGATAAATCCCCTTTATTACCCGTTGTTTTTTTAACTCTAGAACATATTGAATTTGGTCCCCATGCTTCTTCTAAAGAACAATAAGACATTTTATTTTTATTATAAAATATGAAAACAAATTATTTTTTTCTAAAAAATTTAATTAATTAAATTAATTAAATTAAATTAAATTAATTAAAATGATTAAACAAAATTATTGAATTATTAAATAATTCAATAATTTTGTTTAATCATTTTGTTTAATCATTTTGTTTAATCATTTCATTGTATTGGTCTTCTGCGAAATTTTTACAAATTAACAATCCTACAAATAATAAGAAAAGTGGTAATAATGTAGGAATTATAAAAGCAAATAAACATATAAATCCTCCGATTACTAAAGATAATAATATTTTACTAGCTCCGTTATTTTTAATATTACTAATAGATTTAGTATAATTTTCCCCTTCATAATTACTAGATTTAAAACTACTAGTAAAGTCAAATCCACTATCAACATAATCAATAATATCTAGAGCACCGCCTCCAATATATTTTAATCCCTTTCCGCCATATTTTAATCCTTTCCCTAAATATTCTGCACCCGTTTTTAATCCTTTACCTAAATATTCAGCACCTTTTTTTATTCCTTTTCCTAAATATTTAATACCAGTTAGAATTGATTTTCCCAATCCTCCTAAAAATCCTACACCTCCTAATTGAACACCGTTTTTATTATTAATATTATTAAATATACAAAATATTGATATTAAAGCAATTGTTATATATATAATAAATTCAATTAGGTCTCTACGCTTATTTTCTCTATGTTCTTCTCTTTCTCTTTTTTCTCGTTCTTCCTTTTCTGCTTCCATTTCTTTAAATCTCTCTATATTTTCTATATAATTGTCAATATTATATATCATTTTCATTTATTCTTTTTATAATTTTAATTCAATTATAATATAATAAATTATAATTTTTTAGTAATTTATTTAATCAAAATTAGGTTTTTTATTGAATATTACCTTTTTAAAAACATAATACAACATAATTCCAAATATTAAAAATGGGAATATAAATGAACCGGATATTCCCACTAATACTATAAGAACCGAGAAAAATGTTTTAATAGGTCTAACAATAAATCCTAAAAATATATATCCAAAAATAACAGTAATTTTATTTAATATACTATTATCATAATTATATTGTTGTTTTAAGTTATACCATAATTTAGTATTTATAAATAATTCAAATATTGAATTCAATAATTTTTCATTACTTTCTCCAGAACCTCCTTTCATATTTAATTTTTGAACATTATTAATAACATTGTTATTTTTAAAAGAATAATACAATAAATACGTAATAAATAAAACTAATATTAAAATAGTGGGTTGTTCTTTATAAAAATCAATAATCCTCTTAATTTCTTCTTTTAAAGAGTAAGATTTCTCTTTTTCAGATTCTATTTTTTCAGATTCAAATCTTTCAATTTGGTTGTTTTCTTTATCATTTAGGTTATCATCATTATTAAATTTAAAATCATTCATTATTATTATTAATTTATTTTTTTATTACTTTACAATTTAAATAGATTAATATTTTTATAATAAAAAATATTATCATATTTTATAATATAAAAAAATAAATTAATAATAAATATTAAAAACAAACTAAACTATTTTAAAAAAGCAAATATAAATAAAAATGTCTATTACTAGTATTATAATATTACAATATTTACCGTTTTTATCCATTGTCTTATTAATCCTATTTTGTTTAAAATTAATAGATTTTAAATGTATAGATAATAATAATGAGTTTAAAAGTAGTTTAAGAATTAATATTAATATTATTATTATATTATTTACTATAGTCATCCCAATAGTTTTAATCGTAATGGGTAAAAAAATATCTGATAGAATAGAATCTGAAAAAGAGAACAACCAAAATGAAAGATTTGTATCAGTAAATTCTGCCACTACCAATGAGGAAAGTGTTGTTAGTAATAATGGAAATGAGGAAAGTGTTGTTAGTAATAATGGAAATGAGGAAAGTGCCACTACCACTGAGGAAAGTGCCACTACCACTGAGGAAAGTGTTGTTAGTAATAATGGAAATGTTGTTAATAATGGAAATCATAGTAATAACCCCGGTGCTGTTTTAGTTAGTCAATTAGAAACTGAAAGAAGCCAATTTGAATATGAAAAAAAAGCATTTGAAGAAGCAAAGAAAGAAGTAGAAGAAGCAAAGAAAGAAGAAGAAGAAGAAGAAGCTTCTTTAGAAGTAGAAAGTATCCTTTCTTCTGGTAATTCGATGAGAGGATTATCAATTTTGGAACAAAAAAAAAATCAACAAAAAAATATTATTGAATTAGAAATTAATTCTTCTAAAAACAAATTACTTTCTTCATTAGTAAAAGTGAATGATGAATTATATGAAAATATTAACACATCAACAGATTTATGTGATAAGATAGATAACATAAAATCTAATAGAGATATGATACAAGAAAATTTTTTGAAAGGTAGAATACCCGAAATAGTAAGAGAAAATTTTGTAAAAGGAGGTGTTCCTTTTAATAATAAAGAAAGAACTATAAATTTTAAAGATAGTAATCTAGTTAAAAACTTAAATGGTTTAGCAACACAAAATGATAGAAGTGGATATGATATAACAGGTTGTAGGATGGTTTCCTCAGATGAAAAAAGTATTACAAAAACATATGAAACTCTCAATGGTCCTCCATTAGCAACAATAGATTATAATACTTTACAAAAGGAATTTGTAGGGACGCCTTTTTATCCATTGAATAATTAAATACATTTTAATATTATTTTTTCTAATATTTTTCTAAATCTAATTTATAATAATAATATTAATAAAAATAAAAATCAAAAAAATACATAAAAAGCATGTTGCCAAATATAGGTTTATCATTAGAAACATTATTTTCAACATTAAATAATAGTAAATACTTTTCTGGAATTATGATGCTTTTACTAAATGTTGGGGGGAAACAAGTATCCAATGAAATAAGTCATTTTCAAGAAAACATATTAAATCATAAAGTAGTAAGACGATTATTAGTTTTTGTAGTTGTTTTTATAGCAACAAAAGATGTTAAAATATCACTTATAGTAACAATATCTTTTATTGTTATAGTAACTGGTCTTTTTAATGAAGAAAGTAAATATTGTGTTATACCAAAAGATAAAGTTGGAAATACAAAAAAAATTTTAAAAGAGGAATATTTAATGGCTAAACAAATAGTTAAACAATATGAAAATCAAAATTAATTTTCATCAGGTTCAGCTTTATTAAATTTACATAGAGAGTTATTATTTTTAGTATTATTATTAGTATTACTATTATTACCTTTATATTTACCATATTTATTTTTATAATATTCATTTTTAGCATTCTTAATATCTGTTTTTAAATTACTATTTAGTTCCCAACTTCTACCACTCCAACCATTTCTACACCATACCCAATATAAACTTCCACATTTATCATGTCCGTCTTCTTCATCATCTATTACGGTATATCCATCTTTAATTTTATCTATTTGTTTTTGTAACTCCATTTTATATCAATTAATACAATACCTCTTTATTAATATGTATATTATATTATATTAAATTATATTAAATTAAATTTATAAATCAATTTTATTTTAATAAAAAAATATTTATTAAATTAATGAATAAGTTTTTAATCAATTATATTTTTAATTTATTTAATTAGTATGAGTTCTTTTATGAAGTGTTAAATTACTAAATTGAGTAAATCTCTTTTCACACACATCGCATTTAAATCGTTTTTCACCAGTATGTATTCTTTTATGTCTAGATAAATGTCCAGATTCAGAAAACTTCTTTTCACATATATCACACTTATATGGTTTTTCACCAGTATGAGTTCTTTTATGTTTAGTTAAACTACTAGATTCAGTAAATCCCTTTTCACATATATTACACTTATATGGTTTTTCACCAGTATGAGTTCTTTTATGTTTAGTTAAATGACAAGATTGAGTAAATTTCTTTTCACATATATCACACTTATATGGTTTTTCACCAGTA
>ERZ1048068.3061-NODE-3061-length-11205-cov-5.773812_pt1 | contig 11205 bp, 19 predicted proteins | sample MGYA00383098_ERZ1048068 | MGnify/ENA primary metagenome ERZ1048068 (study PRJEB29581, sample SAMEA5548368) | metagenome | biome: marine; feature: coastal; material: water | depth 1 m | study: Short-term variability in the microbial, nano- and picoplankton... | reverse complement strand
GTATATACTTATAGAGTAAGTAAAACTTAAGTTATTTTCGTACAAGTTTTTTAACTATCCTGTATGTTATGATGGGATGCGTAACGCAAAAATAAATTACTATAATGCCTGATATACTCATTTAATATTATTGAGACATTCTTTTTTCCCAATATTTTTCTTTGAGTTCTTTGAAAAATGGATTTGTTTTTATATGATTTGGAGTTTTATCCCAACATACCTTTTCCTCATTTTCGACAAATCCTTTCCAACCTTTCACCGGATTTACCCCATATTTTTTTGATATGGATGGACTTACATGCTTATCAAACAAAAATTGAAAACTTTTCCAATCAGGAGTTGGATCTTCTAAATAACTTTTTAAAAGTTTTTTGAAATTATTATATTTCTTGATTTTCTTCACCCCGACATATTTATATCTCACATATGATAGAGCAGCAGATAGGATGATGGGCTTCTTACGAAGATCATAAACTTTTATACATGATTCAATTATATTCTCATCATATCCATTATACTTTCTTAGAATTTTTAGAAAAACTTTTTTAGCATCCTTTTCATTTTCGATGGACTTGAACTCTTCATCACCAACTTCACGGAGATGCTGAAGACTTCGACACTTTTCGGAATCTGCAATATTGGATATTAAAAAATATATAAGTTCTAAAGTTTCAATATTTATATTTTCATCTTTATAATCTTGAATAACTTTTTTTGTGAATTTTTCTATATATCCATCCAATATCCACCAACAATAGGGCATATTATCTTCCATGAGAGCAACCGGGAATCTGTTGATAAATCTCGACCGATAATTATTTCTGGTTTTCTTTTCATTTTCAGTATTTACCTTTTGGAAACCGGATAGATACAAATCAAATGCACAAAAACAGGCCATTTTTACATCTTGACGACGAGCAAATTTTGACAGTCCACTTACCATTAAACCAAATTCTGTTCCAGATGGACATAATGGGTTCGAAAAGATTGCGAACGCCATTATTGCTTAATTAGATTTAGGGCCATTTTTTTAATGGATTTTATTTTTAAAAACTATATACTCATCACAGCATGCATTACTATCATAAGCATCAAAGCACATATAAACCCCAAATGGTTCAAAACAGTCTCTGCATTTTAATTCTTGTTTAGAAGCCTCAAATTTACCGGTGTGGTCGTGTGTAAATATCATATCATCATATTGATTGGTTGTTTCATTTACTGTCATACTATAGGTCCTTAAACCTGATACATTAAGATATCTATCATTTTCTGTGTGTACAGTTAAATTATCCTGTATCGCGAGAAGTTTGTTGCATTTGTTACAATTCATTGTCAGTATTATTATTATTATTCAAGAAAATTCTTTTTGCAGATTTCAAATCTTTTTTCAGTGTTTCTGGAACTGTACTGCCGAGCACCACCTTCGAATATTATACCAGCATACTCGATAATATCATCGTTATCTGTCTGGACACCGTTGAGCATATACTGATTAAGTTCGTCTATGAAATTATAGATTTTATTATTACTTATATTACTATCATCATGAAGAAGACGATAAATGAGCACCCTTCCTAGATCCAAAACAACATATGAATGACTTCTTGTATTGGGCTGGATATTACTCAAAAGCCTACACAAACTTTTCATAATCTCTCGTACATTTTGTGCAATGTGTGTATAGTTTTTATCGTTGTCAGTTTTAATTATCCAGTTTTTGAGAGCGGTACTATGACCGGCAACAACCTTTGAAATTTCACCGGGTTTCATGAGCATCGCTGCAAGGTTGCATAAAAGTGTAAGATCCGAATACCTCTTTGTATCCCACAATTGAGAAACATACTCCAACGAACTTTCGCGCATCTTTCTCAATTCAACAATAATCTTCTTATCTTCCAGAGACCACATAATTTCAGTCTGTGTGAGATTGACACCTTCCTGAATACGACGAAAGTACTCCCTTCGCTGATCATATGAAAGATTATCAAAGATACAGACTTGTATATTGATGCACTTGAAATCTTCGCGATCATTCTCAGACATATCTTCAAACTTCCGCCCGTTTACAGTCAATTCATTATGCACAAAAAGAAAAATAGCCTGAAGTCTGTTCTTGCCATCCATGCATTCATACTTGGCAAGAACAGGGTCGTTGTTTTGTACAAAGTTGAGGGGGGGGATTGGATATTGTTCTAGAAGAGTATTGACGAGACCTTTCTGTTTCTTTTCGTCCCATACAATTTCGCGCTGATAAGACGGATCACAATCAATCCTCCGATTGTTTATGTCCTGAACAAGGGATGCGATAGTCTTGACTTCGTAATGATAAGATGGCATGTTGATTGCAGCAACAGTCACAGATGGAACACCAGTTCTTACTATTACTTGGATAATCATTTAAATAATTTTGGGACAAGTTTTTTTCTGGAGTTTCTTTTAAAAAATTCATCGCACTTTATTAAAAGTGTACGGGAAAAGATTCTGTAAAGTTTTCATATCGTGTCCGAACTGATCATGAACCCCGCACATTTTCTTACCATCTTGAACTCTGTAAGGGCACTTGACGCCACGGTAGTTGGTTGCACAGCAGTAGTCAGTCATTGTTGTACAGTTCCTACTATTACTCACTAAGTTTCTTAATATTCTTTTGTACAAGTATTTTAATATGAATACGGGTGATCTTATATTTTTTAAGAAGTATGATGGGATGTGGATATTTGGTAAACTTATACAATGGTGGACCCAATCGCCCTTTATACATGTTGGGATGATTTTAAAAGACCCGAAATTTTTGGGACTGAAAGGTACTTATTTATGGCAGGCAGAACCTCTTGGTGGTGTTACTGTAACACCATTCAAACCAGATAGAAAATGGTGGGCACGAAAATATATTGGACCACCACTCGATAATGAAAAACTTCATGACATATTCAATATCACAAACGGAAAGCCATATGATAAAAATCCAATAGATTGGATTGAAGCAATGATTGGAAAAGATTTTCAACCTCAGAGAACAAATGCATTCTGGTGCAGTGCACTTGTTGGATGCATTCTAACAAAACTTAAAATACTTGATAGTTCAACAGACTGGAGTATTATGTGTCCGGCTTATTTGGCTGAAATTAATTGTGATTTCTATGATAAAGTATGAAAGGATACGGATATTCTATATGGTTAGTTCCAGATAATTGGAGACACATAAAGAAAGAATTTAACATGGATTTCATACCTCATATTACAGTTGCGACAAATCTTCCATATTTACCTTATGGGATTTTGGATAAAAAATCCTACAAAGTAAAACACTTTGAAAGTGGAACAGTATTTCCTAAAATGTATTCAGTTGATCCACTTCATGCATACGGATATTATTGTGAAATTGAAGAAATGTATCTGATCCATAAACCTCATATGACTTTATTCTATGCACCAAACCCAATAACATATTTGGATACATTTTCACTTGTGAAAACTCCACCAAAGGAAATGAATTGTACACTGGTCATTGCAAACACAAATTCAATTAATCCATCTCAATGGAGTTTTCTATGAACCTGCTATCTGACTTAATGTTATATCTGAAATAGGCCCAGGTTGTGTGGATGGAACTTCAAGTGGATCAGTATAAACAAAATCACCAATTTGAGAGTTCTTATTCATATATGCAATTCCAAATGCAAATGATTTACCGGAAGTAAACTCAGAAATATTTAATTTAAGAGTACCGGAAACTTGTGTTTTATCGGCAGAAAAATCACCAGACGCAAGTTCAAGTGCATCTTCTGAACTATATTTTTTCATATTTGCACTAACATCTGCTGGATTTTTTGGTAATTTTGGACATTTATTGTCAGGACATTCAACTGTATATACAACAACTTTATCAAAGTCAGCTTTAGACACTGGAGGGCTAGGTGTTGTAAAATTTATTATCAACATTAAATTTTCTGCCCCTAATGCATATTCAGTTTGGTACCCCTCTACAAACTGCGCGCCGACACCTGTTGGTTTTCCATTATCATTAGATGGCTTCTTCCGGAGGGTGAAATAAAGAATTACACCAAGGAGTATTAGGGCAGGGATAGCAACCTTTAAAATTTTATTCTGTTTGTTAGAGAGTCTGAACATTTTATATATAATATAAGAAAATATATAAAATGGAAACACGTAAACGAACACTGCTGAGAACAATTATATGGAGAATTTGTGCATATACGGGTACATCTGTTTCTATATTTATACTTACACGAGATTTAGCAAGTTCCTTTTCTGTTGGATTAATAGACCATTCTATAAAATTTATTTTTCAGTTTGGATATGAACGTGCATGGAACCGTATTCAATGGGGAAGAGAAGAAGAACCACCACCTCTCAATCTAAGTACCAAATGCAATGTTGATTCCTTTTGAACGTTATAATCTGCAAGTGTACGCCCATCTTCCAACTGTTTACCAGCAAAGATCAACCGTTGCTGGTCTGGTGGAATACCTTCCTTATCCTGAATTTTAGCCTTTACATTATCGATAGTATCACTCGCCTCAACATCAAGAGTAATTGTTTTGCCAGTAAGTGTCTTTACAAATATCTGCATATTTTCTACTTTACTAAAAGTGTATTCTCTTTAATTTATTTTTAGACAATTTTTTAGTTTGAAAAAGTTTTTAAAAATGTCCAATTAGTTGGACATGTAGTAGTGCAAAGTCTTGCAGAACTCAGTCAACTTTGGCACAATCTGCTTATTCCATTGGTCGTGGTTTGCATCAATAGAATAACTCAGACGTTCATTATTAAACTGTTCAACCAACCTTGCCTTATCAAGGCCCAACATATGAAGATAAGTCTGAACTTGGACCATCTCATAGTCCCGAACCTTCTTGAAAAGGCCCTTGGTCCTGTTTTTGATTTCGACAAGGGTCTTGGTACCATCTTCATTTTCTTGATACCTATCAATCCTACCAACAATTTCATAAGTAGTACCCTCGATACTACCGATCTTAAAACTATAAAACTTTTCATCACAGAAAAGTTTTGATTCGTCCAAGTCAGCTGTTGTGTCTTCTGATCGTGTACCGTGCGTAGTATAAATCATCTTACGCATATGTTCATTGACCATCTTTTTCTGGTCAATTGTAAGAGTCTCGTCTTTTGAAACCATCTCGACAGTCTTTGAAACAAGTGTCTGAACTTCATCAGAATTTTCGGGAGTTTCTTTCATTGCATCATCAAATATGGCCCTTGTGCTATAAGAAGAATTCACAGCCTCTTCATTCCTTTCATCGCGAGTAAGACCATTAAAGTTTGAAGGGTTATTTTTCTTCCAAATATCAGAAAGAACGTCGAAAATTGGGCGATATGTATTTACACCAATACAAGCAGCAACCTCGCTTGCCTTGATGATGATACGTTTTTTCTTGATAGGATTATAATTACGAAAGTCCTTAAGAAGGAATGGATACACCTCCCCAGCAGCCCTTGCGTCATTCAGGGCGTCATGAGCCCCATCAAATTCCTTATTGAAAATCTTCTTGTACAAAAGGCCAAGTTTGATGGGCTTTAGGAAAACCTTTTTATAAAGATCCAGTGTACAGATAGGTGTAATCTTGTCAAAAATCTTAATATCTTTGTCGTGACGAATAAATTCAGATTTGAGGACATTGAGATCAAATTTCAGGTTATGACCAATAATACGACAGTCATCCAATGAATAATGGATCATTGTCGTAAACATCAGATAGATTTCTTCAAATGGAATTCCATTCTTTTCTGCATCTTCCTTTGTAATACCATGGATTTCGGTTGCACCAACCTCAAAGTCATCAGGCTTCACAAGAAAATGGTTGGCACCAATCTCCTTGTGATCATCTGAAAACTCTACAATTGCAAGGGAAAGCATACGACAGTTGTCATACTGCTTGACGTTTTGAACAGTTGGGCGGGCGCGGGAAGTAGGAAGGCCAGTAGTCTCGGTATCGATAGCGAAGTAAACCATGGTTGTTGTTCGCTTTCTTATACTTACTGCTGTAATTTCTTAATTATATTCTGAACATGTATTTTAAAAGAGTGTATTTTTAAAAAAAATATCAAAGTCCCTGCTCTACATCACGCTCTTCCGGATACCACCCGGCATCTGAATCTGTATCATAATCCCGATCGTCAATCAACACAGCATTTGCTGGTCTAGGTGCGATAATATGACTAATCAAGCGAGACCACTGTTTTGTAGTTAACGCATTCTGACGAATCAAAGGAGTGAAACCCATTTCGATTATAAGATGACCGGACATTTTTAAACGTCTTAAGAGAGTAGTACGCTTTCTTACTAATAGGTTCTCAAGAACTTAACACATTTCTGAACACATTTTTTATATTTATAGATTTTAAAAAAATGCCCTGTGATAAATGTAAAAAGAAGGGGATTCCTATACCATGTAAATATTGCAAAAATGAATTTTGTTCAAGATGTATACAATTGGAAGTGCATAAATGTGATGGTATCGAACAAAGTAAACAAGATCATATATCTAATCTAAAAAAACAACTTGCATTTGAACCCACTAAGAAGGTTGCTTCGATTTAAACTTGTTTAGGGTTGAAACTGCCTTTTTGGACTTAGATTTCTTAAATTCCTTTGATTCGAAAGATTCCTGTACAGTCTTAACTGGTGCACTAAACTCTTTACGCCTCTTATACATTCTTGATATAATCCATTCTGGGTAGCCGACATCCCGTAATACCTGTGCGTATTCGTCAATGGGTGGCTTCAACAGATTTTGTAAGTATTTTTTATGTATATTTGCCAATGGTGTGGAAATATTGACATGTACATGACCAGACTTATCGACTTCCATCTTAGTAAGAACCCTGTTGAAATAGTCAATATTTTTGTCAAGTGGTTTGTTAACCACCTTTCGGGGCGTCGGGCACGCATCTCTCCATTCCTTTATAAAAGCCTTTAAAATCTGCTTTCGCTCTTCCAATTTTCGCTCATTCCAAGCAATTTCAACCATCTGAAGTTTATTCTTTTCGTAACGAGCCATCCTAAATATATATTCTTGTTTAAACTTTTGACTATATGGAACATTCTCAGTCATCTCTTTTGATTCACGGAGTTTCTTTTTCTCTTCGAGCATCATGAGTCTGATATAACTACGCCACGCATGGATTTTAACATATTTTGGTGGGGGTGTGGCGGACTTGTATGGATTTTGTATACCTTCTAAAAGTCTTGCAACCAAACCCGTCCCGGATCCACCTCGTTTCATCGGTGATTCGGGTTCGTATACACATTCTGAACGAGCAGGAGATTCGGGAGCATAAGCGCATTCAGAATGAGCGGGAGATTCAGGGCAATACATGATGGTAGCCATTGGTTACTACTAATATAGATAAAGTTTCTTAAGTTTGTTTAGGACATTTTTTTTGTGTTACACATTTTTTTAAAAAGGGATTAAAAATCAATTCTTCGAGTGGTCTTCCATCTATTCATCATATTATGAAGTTGTCGTGAAGGTTTCATTGGAGTTTGTGGAGGTGTCGTCGGAGGCGGAACATCTAAAACATTCTTCCAAATAATTTGTTGTACATCACTTGGAAGAGTGTTGGTGCATTGGCAGAAAGCAAGTTTGTAATCGTAAGTCACGAGAGGGATGTAGTCAACCATGGTTCCTACACTTACCTGAAAAGTTTCTTAAAGTTGATTAAGACATGTTTTTTAATTTATCAAGTTTTTAAAAAAGTTTTTTTTTCATGCAACACCAATATCAAAATTTGGTTTCCATATTTCTAAAAACTTCATGTTATTAAAACCGTAACTTGCTAAATTACCACACGGAAATCCATAAGTTATGCAGTTTGAACATTTACTTTTAAGACAATCGTGAAAGCACCACATATTATGATCTTCGATCATATCTTCAAGACCGTGATAGCCCTGTTGAACCGAACCGACATCTGTGCATAAATTGATGAGATTATCTGATGGATTTTCCCAGGTAAACTTTTGTGATAAAATAAGTTCTTTCATCACAAAAGTCGAGTTATAGGCCTTCCATATCAGATATTGGACGCCGTCTGGTAAAATCTGGATTTCGCCAGGCGAAATACTGGACCCCCTGGACGATACATCCATCGCAAGAGCCATGGTCTCAGTGTATCGAGTGCAGTTCCCTCCGGGTCGATAATATATTCAAGTTCTTTGGTAGAGAGTTTTTCCGACAAAGTTGGGTCGCGAATTTGGTAGTACAGGTTTGCGCGGTACTGTTCCGGGGAGATGGGGATAAATTCAAGGTCGCTGTAGTCGGTGATGGTAGTGGACATCTGACTTACTATTACTTCTACAAAAACTTAATATTATTTCATACATCTTTTTTAAAAAAAGATGTAAGTTTACTATTTTCTATTTTTAATTGTTTATTTTCTTTTTTTATGTGTTCAAATTCCGAATACTTTTGCTGTATTTCTAAAAGTTTTACCTTTTCAGTTATAAGTTTTTCTATTAGTTCTTCTCGGTCTTTTATTTTTAGATTTAGTGTAAAAATTTCATCGTCTCGGCGTTTTGCTTCAATCTTTTCTGACTGCTGCCCAAATTCCCATGCTTTGTGCCTATTTGATTTTTTATGCGTACCGAATGCAGATTTCGACGGATAGGTGTGTCTTGGATTACACGGGCAATTGTAAACCTGTACAATAGATGTAGACATCTTTTTTTTACTTATTCATGTAAGAAATAATTTCTTTATTTAATATTTGGTTTCGAAACAATCATGCCGTCCTTATATGGTATATCACATTTGGACATATCTGTACGCAAATAGCATACAAAACTTAATCTGGTACTTGAAGGTGTTTTATTAGTCATTGGGGTGTTGCAATGCGGCTGATGGACGTCTGCGATAATGACATCTCTTGACCGAAGATCAACACCGATGTCCCACTCCGGAAATCCAAAGTACCCACCACCATAATCATCTGTACCAACAACGGTTAGATTACCAAGGCCGTCGCCATAATCTCCTTTATCTGTATGAATTGCAGTTTGCCAATTGAAATTTGTTGTTACAGTTGTAAAAGTTGTATTTTTGATCATAAATTCAGGTCGTATTGTATTTGAATAATTCAATTGACTTTTGTAATGTTTAGGTGCAAGTTTTTGATAAGTTTTATCAATTGTTTTGAAGAATGGTAGAGCCTCTTCAAAAAGTTTTGGATTTTTGTTATTGAATGCAGTTGTCCGACAAACATTTGCCGGGACTTTTCCGAAATGTTTTTTGAGTTCTGATTTTTGTTGAGGACTTGGTTTATCAAAAAACCCGACAATACCCGAATGTGAAATATTGCCACGGCTGAAATTTCCTACCTGTTTCTTGGCCTTTCCGTCGGCCATAATACCGGCCGCGACGCCTCTATTATCATTTGGTTTTTTGGCATGTTTGAGAAAATTCTTAAGAGCAATATCTGCGTCTGATTGAGATATAACATTTTTTCTAAATTTAAATAAAATTTTACCATCTGCATAACAGTCGCAATCTTCTTTAATTACAGTATTAAACTTTTCAACAAATGTTCCCAATTGAGGGCATTCTTTTTTGTCGTTGATATTAAGATGAATTGTCTTTACCATATCTAAAATAAAGTATAGATTATTTTTTACAGAAAACATTCACACATGGCGGCCAAAATTTATATTCCTGAAGATCTTCTGCCATCTTTTTATGATGGATGAAACTAAAATGCTGGCCAAGATTTTCAATAATTTTTCGAAATCTTGGTACTGATGGATCTACATCGAATGTATATTCAAATACCAAATGCGTTACGGAACTTGGCCAGTCTTCTGGTTTCATGGACTCTAAAATTTCTATTTCTGCACCTTCAATATCAATTTTTATTCCGTTTGGTTTATATTTTTTCAAAACTTTTTTAAAATTTTGTACTGGGATCTTTACAGATTGTCTACCTCGTTTCTTGAATATAGTGTGCCTATATTTATTATAATCTCCCTTGCATACATACAACTCCAACTCCTTGATACCATCTTGAGCAACCACACCAGCCTGTATAGGAACAACCTTTTCTTTAAAATTATTTTTTTCGATATTTTTCAAAAGTAATTGATAATTATCTTCCTCTGGTTCGAACGTAATAACCTTCTCACATCCGGAGTGGCACGCCTTACATGTAAAGGTTCCAATATTACCACCTAGGTCTAACCAGATTGGTGCATCTTTTAGAAAAAACTTATCCTTTTTGCGTTCATATGCATTTTTCTTTACGACTTCTTCAATTACTTTTTGATCTGTTGTGTTTGGGCGTGTTTCGAATTCCATAATTCTATGGATAATAATGTATTTTACTTTTTAAGCAGTGTAAATTCTCCATGTGTTTTTTGTAGTTTGATAAATATATGTTACATCTGGATCTGTACATACACTCACATCATGAAACTCCGCCCGCCATTCGACAAATGGAACCTTTGACTGTTCTCCATCTCTATAAGGATTTCCAACTGTAAAAGCACATTTATTATAATATTTTCGTTTAATTCTATTTTTAAGATTAAAAAGTTCACAAAATCTTGTTTTACTCCAAGCAATATGTATACCTGCTTTTGTTCTTTTGAGTTCTGGATATGATGTTAAAAGTTTCTCCCGGATCCTAGATCTTACTTCTGGATTTGATTTACCATCGTATTCGAATGTCATGTTTATTGGAATTAAACCAAGTTTTCGTGTAAGTTCAACGATATTAGTATGGTTTGCCAATAATTCATCTTTTGTTTTATATTCGGTTGTCATTGTTACATTTAGACTTAGTTACATATCAATCAATTTTTTTAACTGATTTCCTTTTTTTGAAAATTTCCATCGAACTTATCAACAGACTTGATGAGTTTGTCCCTTGCGCCGTTTATAAATGCGTGTTCCGGACCCCATAGTTCGATGCGTTTTTCGTTCGTATCATACCATATATATTCGAGTCCGAGGTAGTTGGTAAGATTATAGAATCCCTTACCACCCTTACCAATCATGCATAATATCATATTCTCATCATAGTCTGAGACGTTCAAGTGAGCGTAGTGTGCGATGGGTGGTTCGTATGGAGCCATTTTTACTTATTTATATGTCGTGTGTTTTTTTTAAATGACTTTTGTTTTGATGATGTTCTTTCCCATTTGCATGTTGTTGATGAGGTTATGGGTTT
>ERZ1048068.3058-NODE-3058-length-11208-cov-6.133955_pt1 | contig 11208 bp, 12 predicted proteins | sample MGYA00383098_ERZ1048068 | MGnify/ENA primary metagenome ERZ1048068 (study PRJEB29581, sample SAMEA5548368) | metagenome | biome: marine; feature: coastal; material: water | depth 1 m | study: Short-term variability in the microbial, nano- and picoplankton... | reverse complement strand
AGAAGACGTTAAAGAAGACGTTAAAGAAGACGTTAAAGAAGACGTTAAAGAAGACGTTAAAGAAGACGTTAAAGAAGACGTTAAAGAAGACAGTAGAGATTTAGATGATAGAGTTGGTAAATTAGAACAATCAATATCTTTATTAAATGATACAATTAATAATTTAAATAATGATGAAAATGATAATGATAATGATAATGATAATAATAATAATAATGAAAATGATAATAACAATAATAATGAAAATGATGACAATCATACCAATATTTCTTTAAAAGGAGGAGCAATAAATAAACATATTGAAAAACAAAGAAAAACACAATCTAATAAAAGTAGAAAGAAACGGAAACCTAAAAAAAAAACTAAATCACAAAAGAAACCTAAAAGAAAAACTAAATCACAAAAGAAACCTAAAAGAAAAACTAAATCACAAAAATCAAAAAAACTTAAGTAATCTTAATAGTGTTTTATTTTTAATATTTTTTTATTTAATAATATAATATAATATAATATAGTTATTATTATTAAAAATAAAATGAGTAATTATAAATTATGTCCTAGTTGTAAAGATGTTAAAACTGATAAACATCATCAACTTTATTCAGTAGTTAATATGGATTGTTCCAAATCTGGAGAAAATATTCCTCTGTTTGATAAACAAACATCCGGTGGAGAAAAAGTTAATCTAAATTTAGGTAAACAAAACGCAAATTGTTTAATATATTATTTTGCTTCACAAAAAAAATCAGAAGAAGGATTTGTTCCTCAACAAAAATCATATCAAAATACAAATAATAATGGATTAAAAAAACTAGATATGAATGGAGAAGGAATAATAACTTTAGACTGTCCCCAACACTATCAAGAAGGTGGCAAATCCTATATGTCTCATGTTCATATTTTAATATCTGATAAAAATATGACTTCTTGGAAAAGGAAATTAATATCAATAAATGTTCTTTGTGACGTTTCTAAAAAAATACTTAAAGAACATATTAAAAATAACGATCGCTTAATTATTAATGCGCTCCCTAGTGAATATCATGAAAAAGAATCCATCCCTTCCTCTTTTAATCTAGTATATAAAGAAAGTAAAAAGATGTCTGTTAATGACATACAAAAAAAAGTTAAAGATATGATTAAAGAACATACTAAATTTAATAAATATATTACTAAACATAAAATTAGTTTTATGGATATACCATTATGTGTTTATTGTTATGATAGAAGTTGTTCTGCCGGTCATCAACTTGCTAATGATTTATACAGAGCAGGTTTTACTAATGTTATTGATTATAAATCTGGTATTAGGGGTTGGAAATAATATTATTAATAATTACATTTTAATATCTTCAATATTTTGCTCAATATCTAAAAAATCTAATTTTCTAAATACTTCTTCTTTAAAATAATTATCTAATATATTATTTTTTATGTTATCATTTTTATATGTAATTTTATGTTCTTTATTTACGGTTAGTTTTTCTAGTTCTTCTATTATGAAGTTTTTATTATTTTTATTATTTCTTATAAGAAATTTTTTTCTAATATATTTAACTTTATAGTTAACTTTAGTTTTCATTTGTTTACTTTTTGGTTTATTTTTAAATAATTCTTTACAGAGAATTGGAGTAGATACTCTTGTATTTGTTTTTCTTTGTAGTCTACCCATATTTATTTTTTGTTGTTGGTTTTATTATTTTAATACATCATCTATATTATTTTCAATTTTATATTAATATTTATTAATATTATATAGAAGTATTTATTAATATTATTTATTAATATTATATAGAAGTATTTATTAATATTATATAGAAGTATTTAATGATTAAACCATTTACACAATTATATAACCATAATAAAAAACCAAATAAATCTGTTAAAGGTACTGGATATGGTTCTAAAGAAAAAGCATTTAAAACATTAAGTATCATTAAAAGGGAACCATTGGTAAAACAAAAACAAATAGTTATTACTATGTATAATAGAGCAAAATTTCATAAACACAGAACTAAAAAAATGAATGAAGCTATGAAAGTATATGAACCTTGGATGCGTAAAAAAAATATAAGTATTGGCAAATCTCTAGGATATTACAAAAGTAAAAATAAAAAAAAAAGTAAAAATAAAATCAACATCGAGAATAGAAGAGAAATTAGAAGAGGCAGTAAGAAAAGAACTAATAGAGAAAACCTGAAATTAAAAGATTGTTGTGATGTATCTACAAGACATACTAAATGTATTAGAAAGAAATATAATAAAATCTTTAATCTTAATCATAGACGTTTTACAAAAAAACAATGTATTACACAACCTATTAAGGGATTTTCAATGAAAAGTTCGTGTGCGCCTTATATTCATTGTTAAATAATTTTAAATAAATTATAATTTGTTAATAAGTCAATTAATTAATAATATTTTAATTTAATAACTAGTCATAATATTTTAAAATGTCTTCTCATCAAAAACAAACTATAAATAAAGAAAGATTTTCATATTCAGTTATCTCAGATGAGGAATTAGAGGGACTTCACTTTGATGTTCTTAATGTACCATTATCTAGTAAAATACTTGATACTAGAAGTATTGATGATTTTAAAATGAATGTTTTTAGTGGTCCATTGAAAACAAAAGTTATAGGAGCATTAGATAAAAGCATCGCAGAAGAAAAATTAGAGGCCGCAAATTATTGGGCTTTTCAATTACTTTTTTCAGGTCATATAAATACGTTATTTGATAAATTAATATCAATCGCTGCTAAGCAAATAAACATAGCAAATCCACATCTACCAACTTTTATACTTAAAAAAACAATTGAGTGGGAAAAACTTACTAGTAATAAAGTTTATGAAAAGAAAACGCAGATAAAATTAAGAAATAATCAAGAAATGCGTCATTTAATAGTAGAAATAGTTTCTTTATTGACTTTATCAAGAAAGAGAAAGTTGGAGAGTAATATTCGTCTTAAGGAAAATGATTTTTCTGTTAATTATTTTAAATCTAAATTAGAGGCAAGAGATACACAGCATATAGACCATATATTAAAAGAAGAAGATCCCAGCGAAGTTCGTATAGCAGTTAATGAATTTTTATATCAACTTATGAAAAAAAATATTACAAAAACACTTTATTGGTTAAGTTGGATTCTAGAATGGGAAAAAATACACGTAAAAAAATATAAACAATTTAAAGTAGCACCAAGATATAATGATGGTATTGATAAAAAATTTGTAACAAATATTATTTGGTTAATATGGGAAATAGTTAATTATGTAAAAAAAAGCAATTTTGATATTCAACTAGAATGTCATCAAGAATTAAATTCATTATGGGATTTATATAGGCATAATTTTACTTTAGGTTCTAGATCTCGCAAACTAATATATTTAATATGGAGTATTAAGTTTTTAACGACACCTAAATGTGACTGGAAACTTAAATTAGTTGAAAGACCAGAGCTTTATTTTCATTCTTTAGCAAATGTTAATTTAATGGCTAAAAAAATTAAACCACATGAAGTTAATAAAGGTATATATCAAAATGATAAATATAAAATTCTTATACAAGATAATTATATTGTAAGTGGAAATGAAAAATCTTCTAGAGATAACGCCAGAATACAACAAGAAGAAAAATATCGTAGAGACTTGGAAAATACACGCATTTCTAGAATTAAAGATGCAAAAAAAAAGAAAATATCAATAAATTCTATGAATAAAATGGATACATTACGAGAAATAGACAAATATATGAATTTTTAATCTTTATTAATGTAATATAATGTAATGTCAAATTTAAATAAAAAATTGATTATTTATTATATAAATTTACAGATAAAAAGATTTAATATGTCTTCTCGTCGTGGATGTATGGTTGCTTATTGTACATTTCCCTATTCACATACTACACCTGGTCATAGATGTGGTTCTTGTCATTCTTATGGACATGGACAATCTGAATGTGGAAATAACACAGTTATTTTAAAATTAAGACAATATAATAGAGATAAAATGCCTCCTTCTGAATATTGTAATATTGTCGGTTGTCAATATAAATGGTCTCATACAACAAGAGCACATAACTGCAGTAAATGTGGTGGCAATCATAGTATAATAGATTGTCATACAGATAATATGGGTGGGAGCGGTTCTATTCTTGTAGGACCATCAGCACCAGCACCAGCACCAGCACCAGCACCAGCACCAGCACCAGCACCAACACCAGCACCAATACATTCTTTACCACATTTTAGTCTTTCTGGTTTTGTTAGTAGTGACGAAGATGATAATGATGATAATAGAATAATTGACTGTCCTATTTGTAAAACAGCAAATAATACAAGTGAAATGTTAGAAATCAAAGGTTCTGACGATACTTGTAAGGTTTGCTTGGATCAACCAGTTCAATTGTTTTTTAAAACTTGCACTCACGCAGTTGTTTGTAAAACTTGTTGTGATAGATTATAAACTATTAATAAAATAATAAAATAATAAAATATTAAATTCAACTCTTTTTTTATTTTAACACATCGCATAACTTAAATCATATGCGTTTCTTTTTTTAATTTGTTCAAGTTCTTTATTTTGTTCTGCTTCTTTTCTTTTTTGAGTTTCTATTTTAATATCTTCGTCAATATTAAGTTTATTTGAAAATTCAACAATTGAAGCATATTTCTTATCTTCCATAATTGTTATTAATTCTTGATTAAGTCTTCCAAAAGCAAGTGGTGTTTCTCTTAATAATTGTGTTCCTACCGAAACAGCAGAAGCACCTGCTAAGAAATATTCAAATGCGTCCATTCCATCAGAAACACCACCACACCCAATAATATCCACTTTATCTCCTAATAATCGTTTAAATGTTTTTACATTTGCTAGTCCAGTTGGTTTAACAATACTACCTCCTAATCCACCACGACCATTATTGGGAGCAATAACACTTTCTTCTTTCACATTATCAATAACCAATCCATTACCAATACCGTTTATACATGTTAAAAAATCAAGACGAGGATAATCTTTAATAATATCTGCTACAGTTTGAAATTGATATTTATCAAAATATGGAGACATTTTAAGTCCAATTGCTATATCATTTCTAGATATTTCACTTAATTTTGATTCACTAAGTAAATCTAAAAAATTTTTTAATTGTTCTATATCATATCCCATTTGACCTTTACCTATAATATTCGGACAAGAAACATTAAATTCTACTCCTTTCACATTTGTATCTAAATGCGTCATTGCTATCATATTCATCATTTGATGAGTATCTTTAAGATCCATTGTTGATATACTTAAGAAAAATGGTTTTTGTCTTTCTTTGGTAGTTAAAGAATAATGTGTATATGCCGCATATCCCATATTAGGAAGACCCATACTATTTACACTAAGATTAACATCATAAAATAATCTAGGTTCTGGATTACCATCGCGAGGTAGCATTGTAATTGTTTTAGAAACATACGCACCTGATTGGCAATGGCGCATATCCTCTAATTCTTTATATGAATAACACCAACAACCACTCGCATTTAAAAAAGGCGAGTATAGTTTAATATTACCAATTGTTGTTGAAATATCTAGTGTCATTTTAAATAATTTAGTAAATTATATTTAGTTTTAATATTCATTTTATAATAAGTATTTAAATCGATATTAAAATAAAACTTAAATAATAATTAATATTATTATATAAAATAATTATTTAATTAAGTAATTATAGTAGAAATAAAATGAGTAATTGGATTAATAAAATTTGTGATAATATAAATAATGGATTACATTATACGTATGATACTTATAATTCATATTTTTCAATGAATAAAATTTTAAATAATACTAATAATACTAATAATACTAATAATACTATTGATAAAGAAAATGTAATTGAAAAAATAGATATACAAGAAACCCCTAAATGGTTTTGTATTTGGGATAATGATGATGATAAATATAAATATATTCATATTGATGAATTAAGTAATTTGAACTATGAATTTAAAAATGGGTTTTTAAATAATAAATATTTAAGAGATAAATATAATCCCTTTCTGGGAATACGAGAATATGATACAGAACATTCTGAAAATTATATTGAATTAAGTAATCTTTATAAAAATGGATTAGAGATTAAAATAGAAAATATAGATAAAAATATGCGTTCACACCCAATTATACAATGTGCGTTCGCAAATGATATGGATGTATCACCTAGATTAAAACATTATTATGATAGTAGAATAAATTGTTTTTATTTAGAAGGAATAGTAGATGATAATTATTTAAAAGAATTATATCATAATAATCTTGAATATGATATTTATGATATGAATGATTATTATAATTTATTTGAAAATAATGACATTATATTAAATTAAATTTTATTAATTATTAATATTTTTATATTTTTCAAAAATAATATCTTAATATATATTATAAATTTATAAACTTGATTATAATTATATTTATTATTAATAACTAATAACAATTAAATATTAAAATGACTAAATCTGGTAAAAGAAGAAGTAAGTCTAATATGCGTAGAAAACTTTCTACTAAAGAATTAAGGTCTGTTGTTAAAAAAGCAAAACGAAAAATTGCTTCTAATAAAAGAAGAAGAAGTGTAAAGAGAAGCACAATATTAGGGGGTAAAAGAAAAAAAACAAAGAAGTCAAGTAAGAAAACAAAGAAGTCTAGTAAAAAAACATCGAAAAAACGTAAATCTAGTCGTAAATTAAAAGGAGGTGATGGTTATAGTGTTGATGTTAGTCAAAACATCGGAGGTCAAGCTATTTATGAAAGATACGCTGGATGTAAAGCATCTGTTAAAAATAATTTAGATATCCCGAATTAATCAATCGTTTTTATTTTTGTATAAAAGGGTGGTAGTAGTGTGTTTAATTGTTGTATTATTTTTTTATTATTTTTATCATTTATATCTATATTATCTTGATTTTTATTCCATTTTAATCCTAGAATATTATTAGCCATTCTAGTATGAAGAAACGCTCCACCAAAAAAAGTGAATTCTCCGAAATAGACTTCACCTTTTATAAGATATACATCTATCCTACAATGACGTTGTAATATTCTAGATGCGTTTTCTACTAAATATATCATTTTATCATATCCTTGTGGTTTAGGGAGTTTTTGATATTTATAATTTTCTTTTATCATTGGTACTGGGATTGGTTTCCAATTGCGAGTCATCCATACTGAATGAAAGACTTGCTTTTGTTGATTATTATTATCTTTTACAAAATGGCGATTATATGTTTTTGCTATTAAAAAGATGCGTCCGTTAAAAGCATAACATTTATAATCACTAGGTGTTTCGTTATTTTCATCTAATAATAACTCTTCAACTATATAACCTTTAAAAGGGACTTTAAAATCATACATAAGTTCGTGCATATAATATTCGTGTTTAATACTAGACCTAATTTCATTATATTTTTTAATAATTGTGGGTGGTTTAGTATGTTTATTATCAATCATATTCATATTATAATTCATTAAATAAACACCACACCCATCACATAAATCAGTTGGTTTAACAACATATTGTTTTATATTAAATTTGATGTTTGTTGGTTTATCAGTTAATTGATATGTTTTTGGTATTTTAAATCCGAGAGTTTCAGCAAACTGTTTTGCAATATATTTATCACATAAAATCCATTTAATATAATCCCGTTTTTTCCTATTTTCTAATATTTGTTCCCAATAATTAATAGTCATTATTTTTAATATTATTAAATAGTTAGGTTTTATTATATGGTTATTATACGGATTATTTAATAAAAAAAAGTTGAAAAGTTGAAAAAAATTGAAATAAGTAATGTTTATAGTATAAATATCTAATTTGAAACTAACAAAAAAATGAGTTACACAGAAACTTTTATGAAAACTGAAGATTTTAAATGCGATGGAGTAACATGGTGTGTTTATTATATAACAAAAAAACCAAAAGAACTTTCAGTATTTAAAGATTCAAAACCACATACAGTCATTGAACGCACTCCTATGGTTGGAAAAGATTGAGCAATGAGTTATCTTTGCCAAATTTTCAGTTCACACTTTCCAATATCCGAAGAGATCTCTAAAGAGATGGCAAAACAAGTCATTGATGTTGGGATGCTTAAAGAATAATTAAAAATTTTAATATAAATCGTTTTAAAAATAATTTATAAACTTAAACACTAATAAACATACATTTATTATATTATAACTTTTTTATTTATTTTTAAAACATGGATCTAATAAAAGTCCAAAGTCTCCCCTTAAAACTTGATAGAGTCAATATATACTCTAAATTACAAGATTATAATCTTAAATATAAACCAGACTATTTAAGACAAATATTAAATGAATTATCGCAAAAACTATTATTCGCTTTACAACCTATTATAGATAAGAAATTTAGTGGAAAACAATATACTGATTTTAGACATAGTCAATCTATTAATACTGTAGTGTGGCAATTTGGTCATTTAATTGTGTTTTTTTTAAATAATACAATAAGACTTCTACTAAATCAAAATTTGGTAACAGAACATAAAAAGATAATCGTTGATATTATTAAATATTTATCACTGGATATTAATATTTCAAATGGAGAAATCGATTATTATGATTATTATGATTCCTTTATAACATCTTCTCAAATACGATATAAATTAATTCATAAAATAGATATTCATAATCTAGTAAAAGCATATAAGTTGGTTATCGAATTATTAAATATTTACCTAGATAATGAAACTAACAATATTCTTTTAAATCCCGTTGATAGTTATTTAATTATGATAAGTATTCTTCATAATGATATGCATTATGAGGCTATTTTATTTACACAAATGTTTTATTCATATCCTAAACCAATCAATTTTGTATTGAAATTTATTGATAATATTAATAATGATACTATTAATTCTATTAATAATGATATGGATATTGAATTTATTACAATAAAAGGGGGTGATTTTACTCAAGGATATTCTACTGAAAATAAAAAAGAAATAGATTTTTCTTTTGATAATGAAAGACCAGCATTTAAAACACATGTGGATGATTTTACAGTATCAAAATATCCAATTACAGAAGGACAATTTATTGAATTTATAGAAGGAGATTGTTATAATAATAGTGATTATTGGTGTTTAGAAAGTTGGGAATGGTTATCTAAATATGAAATAACATTACCTTTAGGGTGGAGTTATGTATTTTCTAATGGAAATAAAATGGAGAAACAATATTATAAAAAAGTAAATAATCGTAATATTTCAGTTAATGGGAATTCTAAAAAACCAATGTGTCATATTTCTTGGTATGAAGCAAAAGCATATTGTAATTGGAAAGGGGTGCGTTTAATGAAAGAAAGTGAATGGGAATATCTAGCAACACAAAAAGGAACAACGCGATTTCCCTGGGGTGATGATTTACCTAGTATTGATAATGCTAATATAGATTATATTAATGGTGATATAATAGATGTTAATTATTTTGATAAGAGATATAAAAATAATGAAAATAATAATAATTTACAATTAATTGGAAATGTATGGGAATGGTGTGATGAAGTTATATATCCTTATAATGGTTTTGAAATAGACCCTGTATATAGAGAAATGTCATATCCTTTTTTTGGTAGAAAACGTATATGTAGAGGTGGAAGTTGGACAACTTCAAACTTTTTAATATCTGGAACATATAGAAACGCACAAGACCCAGACTGTCGTCTTCAATGGATTGGTTTTAGAGTATGTAAAAAAACTTAAAACTATAATAAAATTGATTTTTTTAATAAAATATATAAAATTATAGTTTTACGATGATTATCATTGAAAACAACGTTGATATTATTAATGAAGTTGATGAAAAAGAACTAGAACTATATGAGATTAAAACTGATGTGTTCCCTTCTAATGATAATGAAAAAGATGGAAGTAGATTGCTATTGAAGTATCCCACTGATATAAAGACCTTAAATAACAAAAGAGATTGTTTTGAAGAAGATGGTTGTGGATGGTGGTCTGATAATCATTGTGGTTGGATTTATCCATATAGCAATTATAATTTAGATTATTGTATTTCAAACTTTGCTGTTTGGAAGGGAGAACTTAATATTTTACATTAAACCATAGTTAATAAGTTATACATTAAAAATTAATAAATAAAAATTAATAAATAAAAATTAATAAATTAAAATTAATAAATAAAAATATTTTTTTAGGATGCCTTTTTATTATTTTTATTATTATTATTATTATGACTAGAATCTATATTCGCACTCACATTATAGTTTCCACTTTTAGTATTCATTCTCGGTTCACTTTTAATTGAACTTTTAAAACAATTAGTATCAAATAATAGGTTCTTACTTTTATTTTTGTGTTCATTTGTAAGAGTTGAATAGTTTAAAAACCCTTCTATATCTTTACATTGGTCTAATGAGTCCATCCTTTTTGGTTCACCAAAGTCTTCGGGGTTAATCCAAGAAATCTCTGGATCTTCTTTTTCACATAAATATTTTAATAATGCTTTATCGTATTCTTTCTTAAAATAGTCATTTCTAAAACTATCATTTTGATTATCTAATTCACCATTATGATACTTTTCAATCATATCTTCAACAAATTTAATAGTAATCGCACTTATAGTAACACTGGCACAACTTCCTGTAACGCGAGATTTTCCTTTTTGTGTATGTTTTTGTGTTTTACCAAATTCTTTATTAAGAAGTGGAGGAACTTCTAGTTGCTCTATATTAATTGTTTCAGAAGCATGTTTTAATGGACCCATTAAAATATCAGGGACTTCTATATATTTACCTGCGATAACATACATATCCGCAGAAATAGGATGATGTTTTCTTCCTACAAATCCATTTATTTTAATATAATCAAGACCATCTTTTGACGAAATAGAATCACCATTAAATAAACCTGCATCATAATTATTTAATGGGGACATCCAAGTCGCACTATTTAAAACATTATTTGCAGATATTTCAACGTATGTTGGAGAACCAATGTGTTTTATTAAATCAGTATATTTATTATTTACCTTTTTATTATCAAACTTTAAATTTGCAAAATTATTAATATCGTTATTGGTAGTATTATTTTTAAAAGATTCTCTATTATAAATATATAAAAATATAAGAAGACTAAAAACAATAATAAATACAATTATTAGT
>ERZ1048068.3053-NODE-3053-length-11224-cov-3.691288_pt1 | contig 11224 bp, 11 predicted proteins | sample MGYA00383098_ERZ1048068 | MGnify/ENA primary metagenome ERZ1048068 (study PRJEB29581, sample SAMEA5548368) | metagenome | biome: marine; feature: coastal; material: water | depth 1 m | study: Short-term variability in the microbial, nano- and picoplankton... | reverse complement strand
CGGCGGGGAGCGCCGACGTGTGGCACTAGCCAAGGTACTGATCGAAGAACCAGACCTGCTCTTTCTCGATGAGCCAACCAATCATCTCGATCTGGACATGATTCAATGGCTTGAAAAATACTTGGCTCGCTCCAAGATGACGCTGTTGATGATTACTCATGACCGCTACTTTCTGGAAAACGTGTGCGACACCATTTTGGAATTGGATGCCGAATCACTTTACCGTTACAAAGGGAACTACAGTTATTACCTCGAGAAGCGAGAAGAGCGTCAAGAAATCGCCTTGGTTAATCGTGATCGCGCGCGCAGTTCATTTAAGCGTGAATTAGCATGGATGCGCTCCACTCCATCTGCTCGAACGGGCAAGTCCAAAGCACGAATTGATCGATTTTACGAAATCAAAAAGCAAGCCCGCGTGAATCTCGAGGAAGACCCTATGCACATCAAACTCAACCCTCATCGACTCGGCGGGAAGGTGGTAGAGCTGCATAAGATCAGCCAAGGGTTTGGAGAGAGGACGCTTTTCAGCAGCCTCACCCATCACTTTAAACGTTTTGAACGCATTGGCATCGTCGGAGCCAATGGCTCCGGAAAATCCTCGTTGCTCGAATTGATCACGCAACAAGCTGAACCCAAAACTGGAAAGGTCGTGGTCGGCGAAACTGTCGTCTTTGGACATTACCACCAATCGGGGGCTCAGTTTCCAGACGGCATGCGCGTGATTGAAGCGATTTATGAGATTGCAGAATTCATGCAATTGCAAGGGGGGCAAAAAATCACTGCTTCGCAACTGTTGGAACGCTTTCTTTTCCCACGTTCATCACATCACCAGCTCATTTCATTGCTGAGCGGTGGCGAAAAAAAACGATTGCACCTGCTGCAGGTGTTGATGGCCAACCCCAACTTTTTAATCCTCGACGAGCCCACCAATGACCTCGATATTTACAGCCTTCAAATACTCGAAGAATTCCTCCTTGACTTTCCCGGATGCCTCATCATCGTGAGCCATGATCGTTATTTCATGGACCGATTGGTCGAACACATCTGGGTCCTGGGCTCTGACCTCGGCGAGCCTGGTTCGATACAGGATTTTCCCGGCAATTACTCTCAATATCGACTCGAAGCCGCTGAGCGTAAAGCCCTTCAGCGCAATGTGAAATCAAGTCCAATCGTTGATTCCGCCGCGAAAAGCAACGAAAGCGCAGCATCCGCGCCAAAAAACGATTACTCCAAGCGCCTTTCTTTTAAGGAGAAATTCGAATTGGAACAGCTTGAAAAAGACCTGGAAAAGCTAGAAAAAAAGAAAGAAGAATTGACCACTCAGCTCTATGACACACAAGAGCATCTGGAGTTGCAACGCCTTGGCGACGAGTTGAAAGTCGTGACGGAAGAGCTAGAATCTGCTGAGTTTCGATGGCTCGAACTCTCTGAACGCGAATCATAAATAAAGCCCAAGAAGTGGGCAGAAGTTACTGTTGATCAAAATCCACTTCAAACGGACCTTCTCCAACCAACTTAGACTGACAGGTCAGAGCAAATCCAGCTTCTGTCTCAGAAGCTTCAAGGGCGTAATTCACGTCCATTTCAATATCACCCTTGGTCATTTTGGCTCTGCATGTGCAGCACACACCGCCAAGACAACTGTAAGGAGCATCAAGACCTGCATCAAGGGCAGCATCAATGATGGACTTTCCTTCAGGCACACGGACCACGGTCGTAAGGCCATCAAGAACAATGGACAACTCTTTTCCATCTGCTGCAGCGACTGAGGACGCACTGGCAACCTTGGACGATGCCGCTGTTTTCGGAACGCTGGACGTGAAGAGTTCAAACCTTACCTTCTCCGCACTCATTCCAGCCTCTTCGAGTGCTGCTTTGCAACCCCAAATCATATCCTCAGGACCACACAGAAAAGCCGCGTCCATTTCTGATGCGTCAACCCATTGGCTTGACAATATGGCCGCGCACTTCTCTTGATCAAGTCGACCATTGAACAGGGCAATGTCTTGAGGCTCTCGGGTCATGATGTTGAACAACCTGAACCGGTTGAGGTACTCATCCTTCAATTCTTGGAGTTTTTCCCGGAAGATGATGGAGTGGGTCTCGCGGTTCACATAAAACAGCGTGAACTCACTGTCTACCTCACTGCGAAGAACTTCTTGGATTTGACTCAAAATTGGCGTGATGCCAGATCCAGCAGCAAATGCCAAGAATTTCCGCTTGGATGCTGGTTGAATGTCCAAAACAAACTTCCCATTCGGAGCCATGGATTCGAGCGTACTGCCTTCCTTGAGTTCGTGATTCGCCCAAGTGCTGAACTTGCCCTGCTCCACACGCTTGACGGCAACACGCAACTCACCGTCGCTAGGAGCACTGCACAAAGAATAACTCCGGCGCACTTCCTCCCCCCCGATCTGCGCTTTCAAGGTCAAGTACTGTCCTGCTTTGAATGTGAAGTTTGACACTTCCGCAGTCTCTGGTTTCAGAGCTATAGACACACAGTCTTGGGTTTCTTTTCGAACGTCGGTAACCCGCAGTGTATGGAATTCATTCATGGTGCAAAAATAGAAGAGTTTGTAAGGTTAAAACCATTGGGAGCCCCGATTGTTATCTTTGTGACAATATTGCTAGAAATGACTCAAGCTATGGACCTCAACGCTCGCTTTGAAGCGTACATCTCCGCCGATCAAAAAATCGAAGCGAAGGACTGGATGCCGGATGCCTACCGGAAAACACTGATTCGCCAAATCAGTCAACACGCTCACAGTGAAATTGTGGGAATGTTACCAGAAGGAAACTGGATCACTCGTGCTCCTAGCCTCAAAAGAAAAGCCATTCTTTTAGCCAAAGTGCAAGATGAAGCCGGACATGGCCTTTACTTGTATTCCGCTGCCGAGACCTTGGGAGCCAACCGGGACGACTTGCTTGAGGCCCTTCACGAAGGAAAAGCGAAGTATTCAAGCATCTTCAATTATCCAACACTGACATGGGCTGACATGGGCGCCGTTGGTTGGTTGGTTGATGGTGCCGCTATCATGAACCAGGTTCCACTTTGCAAGTGCAGCTATGGGCCGTATGCTCGCGCAATGGTACGCGTATGCAAAGAAGAGAGCTTTCACCAGCGTCAGGGATTCCAAATCATGGTCAACCTTACTGATGGCACGAATGAGCAAAAAGCCATGGCACAGGATGCCTTGAACCGTTGGTGGTGGCCATCACTGATGATGTTTGGCCCAAGTGACGGTGAATCGACTCACAGCGCACGATCAATGAAGTGGAAAATCAAGCGTTTCAGCAATGACGAATTGCGCCAGCGATTCGTCGACATGACCGTTCCCCAAGCTGAGCTCTTAGGCCTTACGATTCCCGACCCCGACTTGAAATGGAACAAAGAATCTGGGCATTATGACTTTGGAGCAATCGACTGGAGTGAATTTGAAAATGTCATTGCCGGCAACGGACCTTGCAACAAGGAGCGGCTTCAGGCACGAAAGGACGCCCATGAAAATGGCGCCTGGGTGCGAGAAGCTGCAGCAGCATATGCTGAAAAAGTGGCGAAACGAAAATCAGCGCAACCCAACGCAGCATGAGTCGAAAGCACGGAGATTGGCCGTTGTGGGAGGTATTCATTCGAAGCCGCCAAGGGTTGAGCCACAAACACGTTGGCAGCTTGCATGCCGCGGATGAAGTGATGGCGCTGGAAAACGCCCGTGATGTGTACACCCGACGCCAAGAAGGGCTGAGTATTTGGGTCGTTCCCGCCGAAGCCATCACGGCTTCTTCCCCTGCAGACAAAGACGTGATGTTTGACCCTGCCAACGATAAAGTTTATCGGCACCCCACTTTTTATGAGTTGCCCGATGAAATCAAAAACATGTGACTCATGGCGAATGAAAACGCCTCATTGTTGCTGTGGCTAGCAGACGATGCTCTCATTCTTGGACAGCGACTGTCTGAATGGTGCGGCCACGCAGCTGTGCTTGAAGAAGACATCGCGCTTTCCAATGTCGCACTTGATCTCATTGGACAAGCCCGTGCCCTACTCTCGCTTGCAGGCGCGGAAGAAAACGCAGGGAGGGATGAAGATCAACTGGCCTACTTTCGTTCAGACCGAGAATACCATAACCTGTTGTTGGTGGAGCTACCGAACGGAGACTTTGGGGATACCATCGCGAGGCAATTCCTCTTCGATCAATTTTCCATGTTACGCTATGAAGCCTTAGCGAGTCAAACTGAGAATAAAGAAATCGCTGCCATCGCGTTAAAGGCGATCAAAGAAGTGCGCTACCACGCCGCGCATTCAGCCAAGTGGATCATCCGACTTGGCGATGGCACAGACGAGAGCAAATTCAGAATTCAAAGAAGCATCGATAAGATGTGGGAGTATACCGGAGAATTCTTCATGGATTATGGTGTCGCCCAGGCCTGGGCTGACCAAGGAGTCCTGCCTCCTCTCCAATCTTTTGAACAGCCCTGGCTGGAATCTGTGAGCGCCATTTTGAAGGAAGCGACCCTTGATATTCCAGAGAAGCAGTGGATGCAAAAAGGGGGGCGTACCGGCCACCATACGGAACACCTCAGCTACATGCTAGCGGAAATGCAGGTATTGCCACGCACCTACCCAGATGCGAAATGGTAACAAACGTCATTGAACGCATCAAGAAACGAATGCACAGCGTCATGGACCCCGAACTACCGTTTTTGACGGTGATGGAATTGGGGATGATTCGTGGAATTTCTATGGAAGAGAATACCGCGGTAATCGAGTTGACTCCGACTTACACAGGTTGCCCTGCAACTGATGCAATCACAGAAGACATTCAAAACGCGGCTGAAGAGATTCATGCTGATGTATCCGTAAGGCTCGTCATGTCGCCCGCTTGGACCACGGACTGGATCAACGAAGAAACCCGCTCCAAAATGGCCGAACACGGCGTCGCACCGCCCGAAGGGAAAAGCGCAGACAAAGCATTCTTGCTCGGCGACGAACGCATTGTCCCCTGTCCAAGATGCAAAACCAAGCGAACCAAGTTGGTCTCTCCTTTTGGTTCCACTGCCTGCAAAGCACACTTTACATGCTTAGAATGTCTCGAGCCTTTTGATCATTTCAAGTGCATTTGAAACCTCACAGGCAATAACTGCGTATTCACGCACATGCAAGCATTGACTTTTCTTCTTGATCCGATTCACAAAGTGAACCGCGCAGTCCAAATGGCTTATCTCCTCATCCGTCCGAAATGGATTCAACTTGGACACGGAGGGGTGGACCCCATTTTTCAGCGCGCCCATGATTCTCTGGTAGAACAAGAAATCGACAAGAACATGAGTATCATGGAGGGATTGATTGAGCCGCAGAACATTGCGGACCGCGTCATCAATCATCTCATCCTCCTCACTCACGTTCGAACTCGCAGACTGGTGCGTTTTTCCCAGTATCATGCACATGAACTGAATAAAGGTCACGCTCGAACATTGCATAAGATCTACGAGCACATTGACATGGTCCAGTCCCGGCGTTCACAGGCCAGTGCTTTGAATTTTTCGGCCAAAAATGATTGGAAAGGTCCAATGATCAAGAGCAAAAACGGAAAATCACTTTCAACGCTCAAAACAGCCGCCTAGAAAAAACAACCACGCGGCGAGGATTTTCTGAGCGATTATTCAGGAAGCGAGGTCCCCATTTGCATGCGATTTAAATCGCGGTAAACGCCATTTTCTTTGATGAGCGACTCATGTGACCCTTGTTGCACAATCCTCCCACTCTCAAGAACGAAAATTGCATCAGCATCGCGTATCGTACTCAATCGATGAGCAACGATCAACGACGTTCGCCCTCTTGTGATGCTGTCTGTGGCCCTTTGGATGAGTAACTCACTCTCCGAATCAATGCTCGATGTTGCTTCATCCAACACTAGAATTTTTGGAGAGGCTAGATATGCACGCATGAAGGCGATCAATTGACGCTGTCCAACGGACAAAATCGCACCACGCTCACGAACATTCTGTTTCCAACCATCGGGCAGTCGAGCGATAAACGCATCAGCTCCAACAGCTTTAGCCGCGTTGTCCAAATCAGCCTGCGTGAAGCCCTCCTTATACATCGTGACATTGTTAATCAGATCATCTGAAAACAAGAAAACGTCTTGGAGGACGACACCGACCTGACTGCGAAGTCGACGAATTGGGATGGTACTGATGTCCACGCCATCGATTCGAATCGTACCCTTTTGATGGGCATAAAACCGCGTCAACAGGTTGATGATGGTAGATTTTCCCGCACCCGTGGCCCCAACGAAAGCAACCATTTGTCCAGCTTCGATTCTAAAGGAAACGTCCTCAAGAACCCATTGCTCTTCCTCGTAGGCAAACCACACGTGCTCAAATTCAATGGTCCCCTGAAAAACATGAAAATCATCACCGTCAGGGTCTTCCATTCCCTCGTCCTTGGCCAGCAGCTTGAACACACGATCTGAATTCACAATGCCCATTTGAAGCACATTGAATCGATCCGCGAGTTGTCGAATTGGTCGGTAGAGCATGAAAACGTAAAGAATGAATTGAAGCAGAACGCCCAGTGTCATTCGCTCTACCAAAACATCTTGCATGCCCCACCAGAGCAAGATGGCAACGCTGGTTGCCGAGAGCAGTTCCACGAGGGGAAAGAAAACACTGAAAGCCCAAATCGAGCGAATGTTCGCATCACGATGCGAGGCGTTGATTTTTGAGAATTCCCGCGCTTCCCTCTTTTCGCGACCAAACGCCTGAACAATGTGCATCCCCGTCACATGCTCCTGCACAAACTCATTCATACGCGATACTTCATTCCGCACATCAATGAACGCCTTTTTAATCACCTTTTGGAATACGCGCGTCGCCAACAAGAGCACGGGAATTGGCGCAAGCACCAACAGCGTTAATTGCCAATCCACCCAAATCATTGTTGCGATCACAACAACAAGAGAGAGGATATCGCCAATGGCGTTCAAAATACCATTGGAGAAAACATTTGCAATTCCGTCGATATCACTCACATGCCGGGTAACAAGCGTACCTACAGGAGTCTTGTCGAAATACCTCAGTCGAAACTTCGCGACGTGCTCAAACAATTTAGAGCGCAGGTCCAAGCTGACACTTTGGGCAACCCAATTGGCCATATAAGTCACCCTAAATTGCAGAAGAGCCTCAAAAATGAGCAAAGCAACTACAGCACAAAAAATATGGAGGAGGTACTTGTGATCGCCCGTTGGAATCGCGTCGTCCACCGCCATTCGAATCAAAGCCGGACGAATCCAAACCATTCCTGACAACAACAAAACAAGCGCTCCGGTAGCTGCAAATCTCATTCGGTAAGGACGCGCTTGTTGGACAATTCGCTTTAGCGTTGCCGCATCAAACACTTTTCCTGTGACCGCTTCTTTTGTCATTGTTTTTTGGCTGCGTGGCTCCAGTCTCCATGCCAAGGGGCAAAATCGGGGTAGACCACTCGATTGAGGAACAGACCATCTGCAGGAGCGGAAGCTCCCGCCCTGCTGCGATCCTTACTTTCAAGAACAGCCAATAATTCTTCAGGTTCGATTCGACCTTGACCAATTTCAAGCAATGTGCCCACCATTGCCCGAACCATGTTCCGAAGAAAACGATCCGCACTGACCTCATAAATCCAACGGGTGCCCCCTTCCATCGGAATCAACCTGGATTGTCGCACATCGCAAATCGTGGTTTTTTGATCTGCACCTGACTTGCAGAACGCTGCGAAATCAGCCTTTTGGACCAACAGAGGTGCAGCTTCTTGCATGCGCGAAAAGTCCACATTGCGCATGATGCGAGCTGACCGATTGACCAAGAATGGATCCTTTGCCGTGTGCATGTGATACACATATCCCCGTTCAGTTGCATCAAAACGTGCGTGAGCCTTCTCCCCAACTTCGGTGATTTTCTGGATAGCAATGGCCTTGGGCAGCATCCCATTCAACTTCCATGCGGCTTCTTCCCAATCCTTGAACCTTTTGCTTCTCGGTGCCTCTTCCGGCCAAGCGGCGTGAGCCACAAAATATGAAGCATGAACCCCGGCATCTGTCCTTCCGCATCCCATGACAGACATCTCTGTGCCTGTGAAGAGGGACAACGCACTTTCTAATTCTTCTTGAACCGTGATTCCATTGGGCTGCTTTTGCCAACCATGGTAGGCGTTGCCATCAAACGATAATTCAATGAAAACGCGCATCACCTCTCGCTTCTTGGCGATTTAAGCCCAAGACGCGATTTTCTCGCTCTTGTAATCACCAGCGAACAGTTTGTCTTTCACTTTGGTGAAGGTCTCGATGGTGTATTCGACATCCGCTATGGTGTGCACTGCGGTTGGTATCAATCGAAGCATGATTGTATCCTTGGGAACAACAGGATAGACGACAATGGAGCAGAAAATGCCGTAATTCTCACGCAAGTCCAAGGTCAAATTAGTCGCCTCGCCGAGTCCACCTGCCAAGAAAACGGGCGTAACACAGGAGTTGGTCACTCCGATGTTGAAGCCTGCAGCCTTCAGTCCGGATTGTAATGCGTTGGCCACTTCCCACAATCGTTCTTTATGTTCGGGCTGAGTTCGAAGCATTTCGAGACGCTTTTGCGCTCCCTTGACGATGGGCATGGGCAAAGATTTAGCAAACGTCTGCGAGCGCATGTTGTACCGCAAATAATCAATGACATCCTCATCACCCGTCACAAAAGCTCCAATCGTTGCCATGGCTTTGGCAAACGTACCGAAATAGACGTCAATTTGATCTTGCACACCCTGCGCATCGCCGGCACCTCGACCATTTTCGCCGATGGTTCCAAAACCATGTGCATCATCTACGAACAGTCGGAAACCATATTCCTCCTTGTATGCACAAATTTCCTTTAACTGCCCCTGATCCCCTGCCATACCGAAGACTCCTTCGGTCACGACCAGAATGCCACCACCTGTCTGTTCGCAGATGGCCTTCGCACGATCGAGTTGCTTTTTGAAAGAGGCCATGTCATTGTGCTGAAAGACAAATCTCTTTCCTTGATGAAGCCTGACACCATCTACCATGCAAGCATGCGATTCTGAGTCGTAAACAATGACATCGTGACGGCTCACGAGAGCCTCTATGGCCGATTGACATCCCTGGTAGCCAAAATTCAAAAGGAATGCATCTTCCTTTTGCATGAATTCAGCCAGTTGACTTTCAAGCAATTCGTGCTGAGCAGTTTGTCCGGACATCATCCGGGCCCCCATGGGATAGCCCATACCCCATTCTGCAGAAGCATCAGCATCCACTTTGCGCACTTCAGGGTGGTTAGCCAATCCTAGGTAGTTGTTTACGGACCAGACCAGAACGTCTTTCCCACGGAAAGACATTTGGTTCGAAATCTCACCCTCCAGCTTTGGGAAAGTAAAGTATCCGTGACTCTCACGTGCGTGTTGGCCTAGAGGGCCACGGTCGTTGCGAATGCGGTCGAAAATATCCAAGGCGATGGGTTTAATTAAGAGACAAAAGTACCATGTCTTGCGAATTAAACCTCGCTTTTCGCCCGGGACTTATTGCTTTTTTTACATTGCTTTGGTCACAAACGGTTAAAAACTGGAAAGTTTTGCCAAAAGAAACGCGACAGCATACCACTGAATGAAAAGCCGAATTACCTTCGCCGCACCTATGAAAAATCCTGCCACAAAGAAAAGCGCCGCGAAAAGCGCATCTGTTGCTTCCAATGCTGCGCACGGGTTGATGGGATTGGCGGGGTTGATCTTGGCACTGAACAGCGGCTGTAGTGATTACAACAAAATCATGAAGAGCACTGATTTGGACTATAAATATGAACGAGCACTCGGCTTCCTAGACAGCAATAAATGCTTTGGAGCCCTTCCCCTGCTCGAAGAGGTGGTCAGCCTCACCCGAGGCACAGAACGGGCGATTGACGCCTCTTTCTACCGGGCAACAGCGCACGAATGTGTGGGCGACTTTTATCTCGCTCGCTATCATTTCAAAACCTTCGCGAAAACCTTTCCAAACGACAGCAGATCAGAATCTGCGCAATTCCAAGCGGCTATCTGCAGCTATAAACTCAGCCCTAAAGCGTCTCTCGATCAGTCTGAAACAGAAGCTGCAATCAACGAATTTCAGTTGTTCATGGATCGTTATCCTTCGACTCTTTACCGGGATTCCTGCCAACAGCTCGTGGATGAACTGCGCTACAAGATGGAAGTCAAGTCCTATGAGTCGGCCAAGCTTTACCATCGCACGCAACAATTCAAGAGTGCCGTTATCGCATTCGAAAATGCATTAAAGGACTTTCCAGACACGCCATTCCGTGATGAAATACAATGGCTGATCGTTGACAGTTACTTCCAATACGCCGAATTGAGCACCGACAGAAGGAAATTGGAACGTTATAACGATACCATTGAAGCTTTTCTTACCTTTGTCGCCCGCTTCCCAGAAAGTTCGTACATGGACGAGGCCCAAGCTGTTCATGAAAAGAGCATAAACGCAATCGAAAACCTGGAGGTGAACCAAACCATTGAATGACCATGAATTTCAAGTCCATCAAAGCTGAAAAGACGACCGAAACCCGCGACAGTCACGAACTGGAGAAAAGCGGAACCGGCAACTTATTCGAAACGATTGTGGTGCTCAGTAAGAGAAGCAACCAATTGGCCGTTGAGATGAAGCAGGAACTCAATGCCAAGCTCGAAGAGTTCATTACACCTACCGATTCATTGGAGGAAGTTTTTGAAAACCGAGAGCAAATTGAGATTTCGAAGTTTTATGAAAGACTCCCAAAGCCACACAGTGTTGCTTTAGCAGAGATGGGAGAAGGTCTTTTGGGCATCGACGTGAAAGAAGACACCGAGGACGAGGCCGAGGGCGTCGAAGATTGAGCAATTGGCGGAGCTGATTTACCGCCATGTTGGAACAAAAAAAAATCTTACTGGGAATCACTGGAAGCATTGCGGCCTATAAGTCTGCTCTGCTTGCGCGTGAACTGCAAAGACGTGGCGCCGAGGTGCGGGTGGTAATGACGCCGGCATCCATTGAGTTTATAACCCCATTGACGCTGGCGACCTTAACAGGTCATCGCGTTTACAGCGACTTCACAGAAAATAAGAATTCAGGCGAGTGGACCAATCATGTCGAACTCGGTTTGTGGGGGGACGTATTTCTGATCGCTCCCGCCACGGCCCAAACGCTCAGCGCCATGGTCA
>ERZ1048068.3051-NODE-3051-length-11227-cov-5.149660_pt1 | contig 11227 bp, 10 predicted proteins | sample MGYA00383098_ERZ1048068 | MGnify/ENA primary metagenome ERZ1048068 (study PRJEB29581, sample SAMEA5548368) | metagenome | biome: marine; feature: coastal; material: water | depth 1 m | study: Short-term variability in the microbial, nano- and picoplankton... | reverse complement strand
GGGAAATAATTTTTATAACTAGGTTTCTTAGCAAAAGTCTATTAAGGAATAATTATTGCCGCAAACTTACAACCTTTGCTTATATAATTTTTTGACTAATCCTGGTTGGTGAGTTTCTCTATACAAGTAATAAATATATCCCTCTTTAATTCTGTAATTCTCTGAAAATGGATGCTGTTCTAGTTGAACTATATCACCAAACTCTCCGGTATTATAATCAACATGTTGAATGTATTTTTTTTGACCATCTTTTTTAAAAGCATAAACCTCTTCGTCTTCTTCATCAAACAACAATTGATTTCCCCAATGCTTTTGTGTTGCAAAATTTATCGAATCAGATCGACTCAAAATTCCATTTGGTTCATACCATTCAACATTTCCATGATAAGTGTCAAAAAGAACAAACTGGCTATTGATAACATAAATAGGAGCAAACAGTGGTGAGCTTTCTATGTATTTGAAATAGGTATAATCTCTGTCTAGTTGTCTTAATGCAAACAAGCCTGCAGTTGTATTTGCAGATCCAGTATTTACCCCCTTATCTTTTAAAGTTCCATATGCTCTCAAATAATTGCTTGATACTGCTTTATCCCAATAATTTACTATACGTTTAAAAAAATCATACTTCCTTGTTCCTTTGGGTTTGTGATAGAAGTCAATCTGTTGTTCGGTTTGATGTTTTCTTGCAATGATTAAATTGTCATCAATGGCTGCTTCGCATAATGCAACCGTTCCTTCAAATTTACTCCTTGAGTAAGGTTCAACTATAAAAATGTTTGTGTCAGAAAACTGAACTAATTAAACACTGTCCTTATAAATTAAGTGAATATTATTTAAACAGTCTTTATAGATTGCCTTTGCTCCTTTTGGTAAAAATATTGAGGTAATATTATAACCATTTCCAGATGCTAATCGCAATTGTTTGTTTCTACCTAATCCACTTAACATCAAAATTGAGTTGTTATAAAACTCATAATCCATAACATTGATTGCTTCGTTCTGATAAGCCAACGAGTTTGCTTCTGTTGAAATAGTTACCTCTTCTATTCCGAAACTTTTAGAGTTCAAAACAACTCTTTTATAAACAGAATCTTGTTTCAATAAACCTTTGAATTCTATTAATTTATTATTAAAAGCAAGGTGAGAAAAACGATTGCTAAGTGTTTTTGATGTGCTTAAGAACTCTACCAATCCATTACTTGTTGTACACAATAAATAGTTAGAATTGGCTTCAACTAAGTAAACATCATTTATTGGGTTTCCTTTTTCATCAACAACCTCAACCACAATTTTTGTAGCTGTTGTTTGAGCGGTAAGTTGTGGAACTAAAAAAGAAACAATAATTAGTGTACAAAGAATTTTGAAGCAAATTAATTTATTCCTCATAAGGGTCTTATTTAGTACATTGGTCTTGTGGAAAAATATACACCAAGTTTATGTTAAGGTTCAAATTACCTTCCTACTAAAATTAAGACACAGCTTTTAAGCATAGTGTTTACTCGCCGTAAAACCCTTCAATCTCAGGCTGACGATATTTCCACAACTTATGCATAGCTTTTATTTCGTATGGGTAATGATAAAAACCCGTTTCATACCTCCATTTAGATGCACTTCGCATCAATGATTTTTTAATACCCTTAATTCTAAAATCTGACTTTGTAGGGTGGTATCCGTTTAGCACAACTTCAAAGTTTTTAATCTTATCTATCATGGCAGGAGTTAACCAAGGTGTTAGTGGGTTTTTTCTTAAATCAAAATTCTCCCAGGAAGGGTTCAGCCAATCTTCTAATCGTTCAGGAAATTCAAATCCTGCCTTGGTAATTTGCTCATATAATTCAGATCCTTCTGTGGGCACAGGACTGTATAAGTAAATTATGATTTCAGTGTCTGGGTTAAGTTTCTTTATTTCCTTAATAAATTTAATATCAGAGTCAATTTGAGCCATTACTTTTTCTTCAGACTCTCCAGGCATTCCCAGAACAAAAGAGTACTCGGGAACAATTCCAAATTTTCTTAATCTGGCAGCAAACTCTTTAATTTGAGCTGCTGTCTGCGTTCCGCCTTTATCCATTTGTTTCAGAACCTCATCAGATCCGGTTTCTGCTCCAAAAAAGATCATTTCACAGCCAGCATCCTTCATCAGTTGTAAATCTTCATCGCTATATTTATGAATGGTATCTATTCTGCCTTCGCCCCACCATTTTATATTATCATTTAATACAAGCTTTGAAAACTCAACTACACGCTTGCGCGAAGTAAAAAAGTTATTGTCATGAAATTCTACTGAATCAACTCCATAATTATCTTTTAACCACTTGATGTCTTTATATACATTTTCAGCAGATTTGCCTTTCCAACGAGCATTATAAATAGGAACAACGGCGCAAAAAGAACAGGTAAAAGGACAGCCTAAACTCGAATGATAGGCCATGGTTCTTTCTCCTAAAAATGTTTTTTGTAAGTACTCTTTTATCGGATAAAATTGATTGAAAAACTCATATGGAAGCTGCGGTAAATCATCTTGACTTAAAAGCTCCTCTTTAGCCGTTTTATGGATTTTTCCCTCTTTTAAATAGATTAAGTTTTTAATTGAGTCAACCTCTTCTCCCTTTTCAAGAGCATCTAATAATTTTGGGAATGCAGTGTCTCCAGGTCCACTAACTACAAAATCTACATAGCCGCTATTTAAAACTACAGGATGCTGGTTTGAAGCAAAATAACCTCCCCAAATAACTTTTATGTGAGGAAACTCTTCATGGATTTTTCTGCTAATAGGAATTGCCTGTCTTAGCTGTGGTCCCGGCATAACAGTAACTCCAAAGTACTTATACTCTCCAGTATTTAAATATTTTTTTATTGTTTCCCAAGGATCTGTTTCTAGGTTCCCGTCAACAAATGCAATTTCGTATTTACCGTATATGCTTGCCCCTACTTGTAAAATTGAATTTGGAGCTCTATGTTTCCATCTTCCACTTTTAGGGTTAAATAAAATGACTTTGTTGTTTTCCATGCTTTTTCAAAAGTAAGGGAATAGAACTATATATTTGAAGGATAAACTATTGATTCATTTTGGCAGATAATTTCGAAGACCTATACATTAAACTAAGGGATAAAGAAAGTAGAGTTTTAAGTCTTGACGAGGTAAAACTACTTCCTGAAACAAAATCGACTAACCCAAATAAAAATGAGTGGTTTCTTAGAAAAAGAACTGCAGAAAGGTTTTCCAAATACCTTCGAAAGAATAAAGTAAATAGCTTGTTGGAAATTGGTTGTGGAAATGGCTGGTTTACTAATTATTGTAATCATTCTGTCGAGCATGTTGTTGGAATTGATATAAATCAAACAGAACTAAACCAAGCTAAACAAGCATTTCCAAATATTGATTTTTATTATTGGGATATTTTTACTGAGCCTCCTTTTGATAATAAATTTGACTTGGTTGTGCTAAACGCAGTTATTCAATATTTTCCAGATTTCGAAATAACCATAAATCGACTAAAGGACTTTTTAAATACGAAAGGTGAAATACACATTTTGGATAGCCCATTTTATGCTAAAGAAGAAATTGCGGCTGCCAAAAAGCGAACGTTCAAGTACTACACCAAAATGAGCGTTCCAGAAATGGCAGAACACTATTACCATAATAGTTTAGATGCTGTAAACGATTTTGAAACTCTCTACAAACCGAACAGAATTAAGCAGCTATTTAAAGGAGAAGACTCTCCTTTTTGCTGGTATCGATTACGTCCTTAATTGCTTCATTTTAAGATCAGAGGCTAACGATTTTGCTTTAAACTTTAAGGCTGTTTTTGACATGGGTTTTCCAGAAACTTTTAATTTATGGTAATTAACCTCATTAACTATTCTTCTTACAGCGTAGTCGTAGAAGCTTCTTGAGTAAGTTCGTTTAAAATCTATTTGTCTATCCGTGCTTGTCGCCCAATCAGGCTGCTCTATTATATCCTTTTCAATTTGATTGTACAGCCCAGTTCCTTTTATTGGGTAGGCAACCGTTATAGTAAACAGGTCAGGGTTTGCCTCTTTTAAATAGTCTATGGTTAAGTCTATGTCTTCTTGAGTTTCTGTTGGGTAACCAACCATAATAAATGTGCCTGCTTCAATGCCAAATTTTCTAGTCAGTTGCATCATTTTGGCCACTTTATTAATATCAACCTGACGTTTCATTAAATCGATAATTCGTTGAGAACCGCTCTCTGCTCCAATCCAAATTCTAAAACAACCCGCTGCTTTCAATTGGGCCAACACCTCTTCGTTCATACGTTCAGCGCGAGTAATGCATTCAAAAGGAATAGATATTTCTCTGTTTTGCATTTCTTCCGAAAACGCTTTTAACCACTTATGACTCACAGTAAAAACATCATCAACAAACCATAATGCTCCAGGGTTATATTCTTTAATCAAATGTTCAACCTCATCTACAACCATTTTAGGGCTTCTTCTTCTATAGCTTTGACCATAAACGGCTGTGCTGCACCATTGACAAGTGTAAGGGCAACCACGTTGAGTCGAAATATTTAAAGTCGCCTTTCCATGATGCTTTTCCCAAGTTTCTAAATACTTTGTAAGGTCAATCTTTTTTCGGTTTGGTAGTGGTATTTCATCAACTGTTTTAATCTTAATTCGAGCATCATTTTTTATCAAATCTCCCTTCTCTGATTTATAGCACAAACCTGTTACCTCACTGTAGTTTTGATTACCAAAGTGCTGTTTACAAAACTCTAGCATGGTTTCTTCTCCTTCACCAATCACTAAAAAGTCAGCACCATTTTTCAAATAGTTTTCCCAATTATAGGTTAAGTCGGGTCCCCCTAATAAAATCTTGATTTCTGATAAACTTGGTTCTGATTTAACTCTATTTATTAATTGAATTATCTTCACCTTAGTCATAAGGTTGGTATAAATCGCGATAACTTTTGGTTGGTTTTTTAAAACGAAATCAAACCATTTTTCTTCACTTGAAAATGTAGAATCAAAGACTTCGTGATCAACTTTTTGCTGTTCTAGATAAGCAGACACATAAAGTAATCCTAATGGAGGATAAGGACGCATGATTTTTTTCTCAATCTCATCTTCTTCTAAAAAGTACCCATGTGTAAGAATTAAACTCATTTTTTTTCTGCTAATATTATATAGTGGTCAGACCAATTGGCTAACAATGACCAATTACCAAAAAGCTTTTCGAAATTATTTAAAAAATGTAGAAACCACTTGTTTTTACTAAAAAATGGCTCCAAATAAGAGGGTGGCAAAAAGAATGCTATTGGTTTTATTTGAAGAACATTATAGTTTTTCTCAAGTATACTTTCAATCTCTTTTGGTGAATGATAGTAGGTAGGAACTTTCTCCCAGTCTACCTCAACAGAAAGGGCTTTATTAGTATTTCTCCTTCCGATTTGACTCCACCTCCCTTTCACAAATAAATAAACAGACTCCCATAAACAATGTTTCGGAATGATTACCCAAGCGAGTTGGTCTCCTCTTTTTTGTTTGCTAGCAACAGTATTAACCATTAAGCTCAAATCGTGCTTGTCTAAACAATTTAATCCTCCAAAATTAGAAAACAAAAAGTCTGATTTTGCTAGCTTTTCCGCTTTGTCAATTTCCTGAAAACTCAATTGATAAAACTCTATTTCTTTGCTTCTAAGTTGCTTGCAAAGCTCAATCATTTTAGAAGAGCCATCAGTAGCAATCACTTGATGCCCTTTTCTATAAAACTCTTCTGCGTCAAAACCGGTTCCGCAATTGATCTCAAAAACTTTTTTCTTTTCCTTAAAAAAGCCAAACTGTTCTAGAAAAAAATAAACTCTATTGCGTTGTAAAACACCAATGTTAGAAAAAGTGAAAGCATCATCATAAAAGTCCGCTGCCGAATTAAATATTTGTGTTTTATCCTCCTTCAATTTATTTCCAATTGAAATTAACTCCTAACTGTTTTTCTAAATCATCGTTAAATGGCTTATAAAAAGAATTTAGGCTATTGTGTGTTTCGATATTTAACTCTTTATAACTTCTCTGGTTTATTGGTTTTAGGTCATTCATTTCAAACTTTTCTTCATTCAAAAATTGAAGAACTTTTTGGATTTCATGGCTAGCATTTTCAAACAAATCTTCACTCTTTAATATTAACAGTTGGTTTGCCTTAAACCTTGAGTTCCACATGCTCAAATATTTTGAATACTTGCCTTTTTCTAAAAAGCCATACCTTTTGTTTTCGGTATTCTCTGAACCAATTATTTTGTCAAAATTCTTCTCTCTTAAATCATTTTTATTCATCTGAAAGTGAGAGTATGCTCTTTCTACTGGGTTTCGAAGTAATAAAATTAGTTTCACATTCGGAAGGTCTTGCTTAATTCGATTGGCAGCATTTTCAGAATAGAAATAATTGACAGAGGCTTCTCCTGTGGTTTTACCTTCTGATTTAAAAGGAAAAAAGCCTCGATAATAGTTTTCGCCTTTACTATAGTTTAAGTCAAAATAGTGTGGTTCTTTTAAGCTTGCTCCTTTAATGTTTGGGTGTTTATTAAGCATCTCAAATAAAAAGGTACTTCCAGATTTTGGAACTCCTATAATAAGAAAATCTGGAAGCTTTCTTTTTGTTGCAGTTAACCTTCCAGGTAAAAACTTTATCCAATAGATTATCCTCCAAACTATCATTAGGGCATAATTCCAAAGCTTTTTTATAATAAACATATTTAAAAGGCACTACAACATCTATTGCAAGCAGGCAAAAGCCCACCTCCTTTTACAATTGTATCACGAAACTTTCCGTACTCAGAAGAATTCCATATTTCAGAAAGGTTGTTTTCGTATAGACTTCCCATTGTTTCGTTATAACATCTTCCGTGAGCCGGAATAACTGTTCCATCTGTTTTTATCATTACATTGGTAAACACATCGTTACAAGTTCTACCCATTTTTACTTCTGGCTGAAAATAATAGGTATTTAGTTTCTCTATACTGTTTATATCAGGAGAAAAGCTAGGTTTAAAAGGATAATCTCCTCCCTTTATGCTTTCAATCTCTTTGTGTAGTTCCTCAACGTTTATTTTAGAAAAATCAGTCTCTTCAATGTTTGAATGGGTTGCTCTGTATATGTTTCCATAAAGAGCATTATGAGCATCTGCAACATCTTTAGTAATAAAGTTTTGATGCATAAAACCAATATGCTTTATCGGTTTATCAGCAAAATAGTCAACAAATGCTTTTAACTGTGTATAATTCCATTCTGTAATTACACAGTAAATAGATATTTCAGGAGCGTTTTCAAACTGAGTAATATACTCTATTCCTTCAATGGCTTTTTGAAACGACCTTTTATTTCCTCTGATGTAGTTATGTGTCTCTTCTAATCCATCTAAGGAAATAAACAACTCTTTTACACCTCCTTCAAGCAGGTCATCTGCTTTTCTTCTAAGGTTTAAAGCGTTTGTTGTAATGGTTGTTTCTAGGCCTTTTTGCTTAGCATAAACCAATGATTCTTTAAGCTCGGGATATACCAAGGGTTCTGTAAATGCATATCCAATTTTAGCTTTTGGGTAAAATGTTGCTGTTTGGTCAATAATTTTTTTAAACAGGTCGATTGGCATGTTTAAAGGGTGAGATCCGACCAAGTTTTGAGCAAAATTAGTTTCTAAATTTTGAGTTCCTACATCACACATTTTACAGTGTAAATTACAAACATTATTAACCCCTAGGATAATATACTCAGGTCCAAAAAATAATTTATTTGGCTTTAAAACTTTGTTTGCTTTTTTTAATGTTCTTGCTAATACCATTTCTATTGCTAAAATACTTCTTTTAAATATCTATTTACAGTATTTTCCACTCTAAAAGGATAGCTCACTTTACCGGTTCCCCAAATTGCTGTTGTTTCTTTAATTAAACCTATCAGCTCACTTTCAGAGTGATAGGTTGTAACTTCTTTTATTTCCTCAGCTATTCCAACTGGAGTAGAAAAAACATGAAGGCCTAAAGCTAATGCCTCAATAATTACTAATCCAAAAGATTCAAAGCTTGAACAATGAATAAGACACTTAGATTGCCTCATTTTGTCAAGTGTTTGTTCTCTATTTAATACACCTACTAGTTCAATATTATCTTGTAATTCTAGTTTCTCTATTTTTTGTTTTAGTCTTTTCTCTTCAGGTCCTTCCCCAACTATAATTGCTTTAACATTTGGTTTTTCTACTTTTAATTTTGATACTGCCGAAATTAGCTTTTCAAAGGCCTTAAGTTTTGTAAGATTTCCAACACCAATAAAATCTAGAGGTCTTTCCTCTTCTCCTTCTTCGAGCTCCTCAATTCCCCACGGAATTATAGCTTTCGGTTTAATATTAAAATTCTTTTTCAAACTGTTATTATGAAAGTCTGACAAAGCAATTAGTTCTGGCAAGCTTTTAAACCACTTAAAATAAATGTTTTCCCGCAGCACATCTTGCCCCATTAATGTACAAGTGTGTGGTAAATTTAGCCTCTTTTTCAGCTGATTTCCAACAATCGCTGCATCCCCTAACCAAAAGCTATGTATATGTGAAACCTTATTTCCTTGATGAATTTTTAATGCCGTTTTTATGGCTTTTCTATATGTTCTTAGCTTTAAAAGCCCTCCTTTATTATTACCCCCAATTGCATTTATTCTTAAGTTTTTCCAATCATATACCTTGGCTTTGTAAGGGTAATCTAATGCGATAACTGAAACATTAACCGATGCTGTTTTTGCTAGTTCAGTTAAAAATAAATGCATCGCAGGAATACAACGAGTGTCCAAATTATCTTTTGGAAAACCAGGAGTAATAAATAATATGTGCCTCTTATCGTTTTTCAATTTTGTATAAAGTCCACCCAGACTTCATTTTTTTTATTGGGTTTAATGAATAATCTTGCTGTAGTCTGTTCCAATTTTTCATCGGGTTTTTGTCCGTATACAATTTGGCAATTCTTGGTTCATTAAAAACTACTAGTGCTCCACTTTGAAAATCTTTTATCTCTTCCTTCCACAAGCTTATGTATTGAAAATCTAGACCACGTTGTTGCATAGAAATATCTACTTCAAAGCTATACAAAACACTTCCCTCAAATGGTTCCATTTCTGCAACTAAATTTCGCTCTGTTTCATTCATATTATATGATGGCCACATGGCTCTTACAAACAAGGTAAGTTGTAATAATACGCAGCCAACAATTAAAGTTGCATAGTTTTTTTTAAGCCTCTCTATAAAGTCTCTAATCGCAGGGAAGGAAAAAATTAAAAACAAAGGATAACTTAAGGCTATGTACCTATTGCCTTGAAAGGTAATTCCGGAAAGAAATATGCTGTAGAGAATTATAGAAATAATTAATGGGCTTGGACTTAATCGAAGGTATTCTCTCAATTTTTTTATATTAACCAACATGGCTACTCCCAATAGAACAAAAAACCCTGGATGAAAAAATGAGAAAAAATAAAAAATGCCGTTGGGTAATAAATAGTTTCTATTTGAAATCTCTAATCCAGCGGGAGCAAAAAACTCTGATTTAAAAAGGTTTAAAAAGCTCCAATTTTCAATTAAGTGATGGTTTGTAAACTTACTCCCACTGCCTTCTAAGAGCAGATTTATAAAAAAAACGAATATTGGAATAGTTAGAACAACTAAATGTTTCCATTTTTTAATTCCAAGCCAATGAACCATCGCCCATAATAAAAATGGAGCGATAGGCACTAATACAGCATACCTACTAAAAACGCCAAGTGTTCCCCACAAAACACATAAAGCAATATCTACTAATTTACTTGATTTTTTATACCTAAAATAATAGTATGCCGTTGCAATAACACTTAGCATAGCAAAGGTATCTGCCATAACAACAACACTTAAGCGTAAAATATATGGTGATAAGAGAAATGCGATAAGCAAAAATGGCTCAGCTTTTTCATTAGATCCATAAAGTAAGCTAATGGTTTTTTTTAAAAAATAATAACATGCATAAAAAGCAAGCAGACTAATTAATTGACCTGCTAATGAAATGGGCAAAGCCAAAGAAAAAGTGGCAAGAATAAACAGGTAAACTTTTGGCCAAACAACATCTCCTGGAAACTCTCCTCCTAGTAAAAACTCTCTTAGTTTTATTGCGTACCTAGCATATTCATAACCATCTTGGCCATAAAGTCCATCGAAGCCTAAAGCAATTAAAAAAATCAAAATTGCAATAGGAAAAAATAAGAGCAGATTTTGAAAGTTTTTTTTAAATATCATTAATTGATTGCCTATTGGTCAAAAATACAACTAGAAACTATATTTTAGCTTAACAATTTAATTCATTGAAAACAGAGAAGTCAATTATAGTTTTCTTTATAGCATTGCTTGTGTTAACACCTTTAGGGTATTCACAAGTAGTAATTGATAATTCTTTATTACCAAAGTTTTTAGGATTATGCGTAACCATAGCTCTTGGTATTGGTCTCTTTTGGAAGCAAATTCAATTAGAAAAGGTTAAACTAAACTTGCTAGATCTTTTCTTAATTGGGTTTTTAATAATACATACGTCAAGTATTTTTAACTCTTACTTGTTTCCCGGAGCAGTTTATGAAACATTAAAGGTTTTTCTTCTTGTTTTTCTTTATTTCTTGACTAAGCTTTTATTAAAAATCGATAAAGAGAAAGCTTTTAAAAGTATCGCTTTTTGTGCTGCCATAGCTACATTTTTAGCAATATTTACTTCAATCGAAGAGCTTTTCGAAGCATTTAGAATGCGTGTTCCGTTATCAAGTGCTGTTTACAAAGTTTCGGGATTGCATGGACACAAAAACATGCTAAGTAATTGGTTCTTGTATCTTTTACCGCTAACAGCAATCGGACTATTTATTAAATCTAAGACACCTAAAATTATCTTTCAATTAGCCATTGCCATTCAAGTATTTATGGTTGCTGTTTTAATGACAAGAGCTGTTTATTTAGCTGCAATTGTTTCTGGAATTACTTTTCTTTTAATCGCAAAACAAAGAAACAATACAGTAAAAAATTTCTTAAAAACCTCAGCTTTTACTGCTCTGAGTTTAGCTAGTCTTGCTTTCTTTCTAGAATTTTTTGATGCATTCCCTAGCTTAATTGAGTTAGATCCCTCTAAGTCAAGCTCAGCTGTAGAGCGAATAACTGTTTGGTCGAAAACGGTAAGCATGATTAAAGAACACTTTTTTCTAGGTGTTGGAGCCGGCGAATGGAAGGTTTGG
>ERZ1048068.3048-NODE-3048-length-11235-cov-4.989803_pt1 | contig 11235 bp, 11 predicted proteins | sample MGYA00383098_ERZ1048068 | MGnify/ENA primary metagenome ERZ1048068 (study PRJEB29581, sample SAMEA5548368) | metagenome | biome: marine; feature: coastal; material: water | depth 1 m | study: Short-term variability in the microbial, nano- and picoplankton... | reverse complement strand
AGAAGTTGAAACTCTTGCTCGCAATTATGTGTCCATCCGGGTTTGGGCAGCACCTGCTGCCATAGCGATCTATGCTTTGACAGGCTGGTTGATTGCAATGGAGCGAACGGGCGATGTGTTTTGGATTCAACTGATTATGAATCTACTGAATATTTTTCTGGATTTTCTATTTGTTCTTGGGATGGGTTGGGGTGTGCCTGGTGTTGCTATAGCGACTGTGATTGCCGAAGTGTCGGGCGCGGCTTTGGCGTTGTGGCTATGTCGAAATGCTTTTCTAGGCCCAGCATGGCGAAATTGGGCCAGTATTTTCAATCGTCATAAGTTAACTAAGATGATGGTATTAAACCTTGATATATTACTACGGTCAGCAATGTTGGTGCTTATTTTTTCAAGTTTTGTATTTATTGGAGCTCAGTTTGGTGATGTGACACTTGCCGCTAATCAAGTACTTCTTCAATTCATTTATATTACTGCTCATGCTATGGATGGCTTCGCGTTTGCAGCAGAGACTTTAGTTTCTCGCGCGTTTGGTGGGAAAAATCCTACACTTGTGCGCAAGAGTGTCGCGATGACTGGAATTTGGAGCTTCATTATCTGTGTATTGACAGCCGCCAGTTTTGCTTTTGCAGGCCCTTGGATAATTGATTTAATGGTCAAAGATATCACGGTTCAGGAAGCCGCGCGTGGTTATTTATGGTGGATGGTTGCTGCGCCTCTTTGCGGTGGGGCAGCATGGATGCTGGATGGTGTCTTTATCGGAGCAGCACGTGGCCGAGATATGCGTAACATGATGTCTATTAGTTTCTGTATTTACTGGATTGCAGTGCTCGTTCTAACGCCAAAAATGGGCAATGCTGGGCTCTGGGCGGCGTTATTGATTTCGTTTGTTGTGCGAGGCGTGACTTTAGGGATACGTTATCCTGCGTTGGAGCGCAGTGCTAGGCATGGCTAAATTTTGCCTTTCAATGAAAAGCCAATTTCTAAATTTTTACGTTATAGCCACTTTTTAGTATTGGATCCAACGGCCTGAGCCACATTTTTAAATCCGTCATGGGCCAGTAAGTTATCTAAATTATTATTAATTTTTGCTGCAAGGCTTAGTCCGCCATAAATCAAGCTGGTGTAGAGTTGCAGAGCGGAGGCACCTGCCTGAATTTTGGCATATGCTTGCTCGGCGTTAGAAATTCCACCGACTCCAATCAAGGGTAGCTTTGTTAATTTGTTTAATTTTGCTAAAACGCGTGTGGATTTTTCAAACAAAGGTTCGCCAGATAGACCACCGGCTTCCAAAGCATTAGAGCTTTGTAATCTGTCTCGATCCAACGTGGTGTTAGTTGCAATAATGGCCGCAATACCAGTTTGTTCTGCTACTTTGGCGATGTCTTCAAGTTCATGATCTGTCAAATCAGGCGCAATCTTTAGGAACACAGGCACTGATTTTCTTACTTGCATGACGTCTGTTAATAATGCCTTTAAAGCAACCGCTCCTTGTAGATCGCGAAGCTTTTCGGTGTTCGGGCTTGAAACGTTTACCGTGGCGAAATCGATATGATCTCTGCAATGCTCTAATACTTTTGCGAAATCACTTGCTTTGTTCATGCTATTTTTATTTGCACCTAAATTTAACCCTATGGGGACCGTATTAGTGCTGCCAGCAATACGAGCACAAATTTTGTGCATACCATCATTGTTGAAGCCAAATCGATTAATCGCGGCTTTGTCCTTGCTTAAACGAAAAAGTCTAGGTTTGGGGTTTCCAGGTTGGGCTTGGGGCGTTGCCGCACCAACTTCGATCCAACCAAAGCCGGCTCGACTTAATGCTCGGATGGCAGTTGCATTTTTATCAAACCCCGCGGCTAGACCTATGGGATTGGGAAGTTCTATTCCCGCTAATGAGGTTTGCAGGCGCGATGAAGTGGTGGGCCCAGGACACGGCACAAAAGATGTCTTCAGTGCAGTCATTGCAATGGTATGAGCAATTTCTGGATCCATTCGATGGAGTGCTTTAAGTCCTAAATTTTCCAGTAGGACTTTCATGAAAATGTATTACCGTCAGATGTTGCTGACCAGCGGATCAATCTTGAATTCATAACAGCAGCCTGACGATGTAGAACAGCCTGTTGGTAATCTGGGTCTGAAACCATTTCTAAGAAAGCGTGCGTGCTTGGGTAGTGGGCGATGAATGCTGTATGCCAGACGTTCTCAGTTTGTCCGACCAATGTAGCTTCGTAATTATCGCGCCAAACAATTGATCCACCGAACCTAATGAATATTGGAACGCTGTACTTGCCATAGAACCAGTATGCTTCAGCTCCTGTAAGTCCTGCAACAGTAAATTCATGGTCATCTGGATAACTTGCCAGTGTTCGAAAATGCAAAAGGTTTAGCATTTCGACGGGGCAATCGCGATTTAGGCTTTTAAAGATATCGAATTGGGCAGGCGTCGGATCAATATGGCTCATTCAAATTTAACCTCAGTCGGAAACTGATGTATTCTATCTTTTAATAGTAAAGGTTTGGCCCAATAAACATCAGCAATGGTCATTTTGCGATATAAATGTGGAAACAGCACACCACCGCGTGAGGGCTCCCACTTGAGATCATCTCCTAAAGTGTTCTTATCTACAGCGATAAGAAATAGATCGTCCAAGTCTGCAAAATATTTTGTTGCTGTTTCCTTAACTTGGTTTGCTGTTGAAAAGTGAATGTAGCCATCATTTATGTCGATTGGAGCACCTATTGTTGTCCCATCGACACGCAAGTTGGTCCATTCAATAGCACGAAATATTTTATAAATTAGCATGTCTCTCCTGATGCCTGCCGTTCATAACTTGGTCAAGTCTGCATCTTATGATGATTGTTTGACTTTGTTGAATCATGCAAGTTTTTGTATCCTTGACACCTGCAAGAAGTTCACAAATGGTTTTATTGCAATTCATTAAGGAACCCACAATGACCTTTTACCTGAATATTATGGCTGTTTTGGCGTTTAGTGCTGGAGCGGCACTGGCTGACTACCAACTGACCATCCTGCATACAAATGATTTCCATGCGCGTTTTGAGCCTATCAATAAATATGACAGTGGTTGTAGTTTCGAAGATAACGCTGATGGCAAGTGCTTTGGTGGATCTGCTCGTTTGGTTACGGCCATTGAAACAGCCCGAGCAAGGTCAAAAAATTCAATTTTAGTAGACGGGGGTGATCAGTTTCAAGGCACGCTATTCTATACCTACTATAAAGGTAAGCTGACGGCTGAGATGATGAATCTTATGGGTTATGACGGCATGACGGTTGGCAACCATGAATTTGATGACGGGCCAGAAATATTGCGTGGCTTTATGGATGCTGTTGAATTTCCGGTTCTTATGTCAAACGCTGATGTGTCAAGAGAACCTTTTCTTGCAGATAAAATACTCAAGTCAGTAGTTATTGAGCGGGGTGGTGAGAAAATTGGGCTCATCGGTCTGACGCCAGATGATACAGATGATCTTGCATCGCCAGGGCCGAACATAACTTTTTTAGATCCGGTAGACGCAGTGCAGGGGGAAGTTGATGCACTCGCGGTTAAAGGCATCAATAAGATAATTGTTCTCAGCCATTCTGGATATGGTGTGGATCAGTATATTGCGGCCAAAACGACTGGTGTCGATGTTATCGTTGGTGGACACTCTAATACGCTTTTGGGAAACATGGAAAGAGCAGTAGGACCGTATCCAACCGTCGTGGGTGATACGGTGATTGTACAAGCGTATGCTTATGGAAAGTTTTTGGGAGAATTGAACGTAATCTTCAGCCAAGACGGTGAGGTAATTGAGGCTAAAGGGGCTCCTTTGCTTATTGATTCTGCTGTTTTAGAAGACTCTGACGTTAAGGCGCGCATTATAGAAGCTGCGGCACCGCTCGAGAAAATTCGGAACGAAATAGTTGCTGAGGCCTTCAAAAGTATTGACGGGGACCGTGACCGATGTCGGTCAATGGAATGTCCAATGGGCTCGTTGATCGCTGATGCAATGCTTGCCCGAGTTCGGGGACAGGGCATCGAAATCGCAATTCAGAACGGTGGGAGTATTCGCGCATCTATCGATGCGGGTCCGATAACCATGGGTGAGGTATTGACCGTTTTACCTTTTCAAAATACTTTATCTACTTTCAAAATTTCAGGATCAATAGTTGTCGCGGCACTCGAAAATGGCGTGAGTGAAGTTGAAGAAAGAGCTGGCCGTTTTCCTCAGGTCGCAGGTATGACCTATTCTTTTGACGCATCGCAACCGGTGGGTGCGCGGATTAGTGATGTAATGGTGGGTGGGGAGCCTATAGACTTGAAAAAACTCTACGGCGTGGTGAGCAATAACTATGTACGCAATGGTGGTGACGGATATAAATTGTTCCTTTCAGCGCAGGAAGCTTACGATTATGGTCCTGACCTTGCTGATGTCACTGCCGAATTTTTAGCGGCCAAAGTTCCATACAAACCTTATACAGATGGACGCATTAAAATAAAGTAGCCTTTGCTTAGTATGTGCGGCAATCTCTCTTCAAACTTACACTTTTAACTTATGCCTTGTTCCTGCCATAATTTTAAATTGAGTTGAGAGCTTTTGATATTAGAAGGAGTTTTTGGGAATTATGGGTTCCTGAGTTACTCCACCAAATTATGGCTGACTCACTAATATTAACGGTGGCTATTTGTTTTGTATGCGCTGATCAATTTGATGTGTGGCCGCTTCGCTATAACTTTCCTCCCAGGCACCGTAGCTCACACCTTTATTGCATTACCGGCTGATATTCCGCTGGGAGTTTTATTTGTGATTTTACCCAACAGGCTCAGAACGCGTAGTTTGTTACGTAGGAGACCTGAGTAAATTGACTGAAATGCGCTAGGGAGTTGTGCCGTCTTGGTACAAAACGCCTGGTGATGGTTCTCTTTTAATTAATGCTCGTGGCGAGGCTTGCGCAGAAAACCCGCTTTTAAAACAGCAAGCAATAAGCATTGAAGAATACTAGTTGCATCAGGTTTTATGAATGGTCTTGAGAAAGAGATATTAGTCACCTTATTTTATAAAGTTAGTAGACAGAGTTCTTTTAACTTTAGCAGCCATCTGGCAAACTTGGCGGTCTAAAGAGTACACCAGCGATCATATGTATTCGGCTTCTGTTATAACTATTAGTGCGGGTGGGGCAATTTCAGAGATTCACCAACGTAAGCCTGTAATTATTGAACCTGCAGGCATCCCACTTTGGTTGCGTGTCAAAGGCAATGCTCAGACTACCTTGCCGTGGGCAGCGTCAAAAAAACTCTAGTTCAGAGCCGCTTATCAAATGCGGTAAATTCTAGGAGGACCACTGGACCTAAACTAATCGAACCGTTAGAGTTGGGAACAATTATTTCCACTAATTAAACAGCTTGTCCAATATTCGAGGAATGTCGTGATGAATGCAGAAACAAAAATCTTGAAAGCTAAGGATGCGCCTGATCTTGGGAGTTTTGATTGGTCTGATCCATTTCGTCTGAATGGTCAGCTTAATGAAGATGAGCGTATGGTACGGTCGTCTGCAGCGGCTTATGCAACCCAAAAATTAGCGTCGCGTGTGACCAAAGCCTTTGCGGAAGAAATATCAGAGCCTGACCTCTTCCGGGAAATGGGCGAAATGGGTTTTTTGGGCGTAACTTTGCCAGAGAAATACGGCGGTCTTGGTGGTTCTTATGTTTCTTACGGTCTTGTTGCGCGTGAGATTGAGCGGATTGACTCAGGGTATCGGTCGATGATGTCGGTGCAATCGAGCTTAGTAATTTACCCAATCTATGCATATGGCTCTGAAGAGCAACGACGGAAATATCTTCCAAAACTTGCATCAGGTGAATGGATTGGATGTTTTGGTTTGACTGAACCGGATGCCGGATCTGATCCGGCGGGTATGAAGACAACAGCCAAAAAGGTTGATGGGGGTTATGTCCTGAATGGTGCCAAGATGTGGATTTCAAACGCCCCTATTTCTGATATTTTTGTTATTTGGGCCAAGTCAGAAGCCCATGGGGGCAAGATCCGAGGCTTTATTTTGGAAAAGGGGGCTGAAGGTTTAAGTGCACCAAAGATTCGTAATAAGCTTAGTCTACGCGCTTCGATTACTGGTGAAATTGTAATGAAGAATGTTGAGGTTAATGAGCAAGCATTGTTGCCTGATGTGCAGGGTCTGAAAGGGCCTTTTGGATGCCTAAATCGTGCTAGATATGGCATAAGTTGGGGGGCGATGGGTGCTGCTGAGGCGTGTTGGCACGCGGCACGGCAATATGGTTTGGATCGTAAGCAGTTCGACAAGCCATTAGCACAGACACAGCTCTTCCAAAAAAAATTAGCTGATATGCAGACCGAGATTGCCCTTGGTTTACAAGCTTCTTTGCAAGTGGGTCGTTTAATGGATCAAGCTAATGCAGCGCCAGAAATGATCTCTATAATAAAACGTAACAATTGTGGAAAAGCACTTGATATAGCTCGGAATGCTCGCGATATGCATGGTGGTAATGGTATTTCAGGTGATTTTCCAGTTATGCGTCATATGATGAACTTGGAAACTGTTAACACTTATGAAGGTACACATGATGTCCACGCCTTGATTTTAGGTAGGGCGCAGACAGGCTTGCAGGCTTTTTTCTAGTTTAAACAAGCATATTTATTTGGTGCTGTGCGGTTTAGAGGTTAAATGATGGATGATGTCCTTTTAAGTCTATTAAGATCCGTTGACACTCCTACTGTTTGCAATGCGATAGAGGTCGCTCAAGGCAAACGTGGTTTCAATGGCTTCACCCGTGGCACAATGCTAACTTCTGATCCTGCAGGTGTAATGGTTGGATATGCCCGTACTGCACGCATCCGTGCCGTTGTCCCGCCAACTGAGGAACCTGATGTAATAAAAGCCAGGCGTATGGCATATTATAAATACATGTCGGAAGGCGTACAGCCTTCTGTTTGTGTGGTGCAAGATTTGGATGTGCCTAATGCCATTGGTGCTTATTGGGGTGAGGTGAATACCAATATACATAAAGCATTTGGTCTTTCCGGCACGCTCACTGATGGCGTCATGCGTGATCTTGCTGATTTGGCAAAAAACTACCCTGTGATTGCCGGTTCTATTGGACCAAGCCATGGTTTTGTGCATGTGGTTGATTTTGATAAACCTGTTCGAGTTTTTGGGCTCGAAATTAAAGCTGGAGATTTGGTACATGCTGATCGTCACGGAGCAGTGGTAGTACCATTGGACATAAAGAATGGTTTAAAGGACGCGATTAAAACATTGGTGGAGTCGGAAAAGATCGTGTTTGATGCTGTAAAAGAAAAGCAGATTTCCTTTGACGAATTTGAAATAGTATGGGCTGCGTTCGAAGCCGCGCGTACATGACCCGTCTCTCTGATCAAACTGCTAGATCCACAAATTTTGGCATAGGCTGAGGATAGTGCTATAGAGCTTTCTACCAACTGGAAATATGTCTCGGATAATGTGATGGGTGGTTTATCGCGGGGTAGAGCGACGCAAACCGAGATTGATGGAAAAGTGGCAATTCGATTGACTGGTGAAGTATCATTAAAAAATAATGGTGGTTTTATTCAAATCGCTTTTGATCTTAAAAACAGTGGTCAAACGTTTGACGCAAGTTCTTGGACGGGTATCAAACTTAATGTTTTTGGTAATAATGAGATCTATGATATACGTCTCCGGACGGATCAGATAGTACGGCCTTGGCAGAGTTTCCGTAAAGAGTTTTTGGCAAAGAAAGAATGGACATCAATTCGACTGCCTTTTTTTAATTTTCAACCACACCGGATAGAAGAAACGTTAGATCCAGCCCGTTTGCGGCGCATCGGTGTTCTTGCCATTGGTCGTCAAATGCAGGCTGATATATCTGTCGCTAGAGTTGAACTTTATCGTTAGCTCCAAGTTGTAGGCGCCCCGCCTTCAAAGTTGTTGCCGTTTACATAGTCACACGGAGCCTCTTGCATTTCGAGATGTAAGTCTTTGCCTGTGTATTGATGTGCAAGAGCAAATTCTTCATCTACTTTGATGCCTAATCCTGGAGCTTTTGAAGGTGTAATAAACCCATCTTCAACCGTTATGGAACTCTGTATTAGTTTATCATGAAAGGGTGTTTCTATGCATTCGCACATTAGAATATTAGGTATTGAAGCAGCGTATTGAATATTTGCGGCCCACTCGACTGGCCCCGCATAGAGATGTGGCGCGATCTGGATATTGTACGCCTCAGCCATTGCGGCAACTTTCTTCATCTCCCAAATGCCACCGGCACGTCCAAGGGCTGGTTGAAGAATTGTGGCTGCACCGATGTGCATTAAAGACGCAAATTCTGCTTTTGTTGTTAAACGCTCACCAGTTGCAACTGGTACGCGTACCGAGCGGGCTACTTTCTCCATTTCCTGTATGTTGTCTGGCGGAATAGGTTCCTCAAACCAAAGTGGGCTAAATGGTTCAATTGCCTGGCCTAGCCTTATGGCACCGGCAGTTGAAAATTGTCCATGAGTGCCAAATAGCAAATCAACTTTGTTACCAACTGCCGCGCGAATTGCTTTGCAAAAAGTTACTGACATTTCAATGTCACGCATTGCAGGCATATGGCCACCCCTGAGAGTATAAGGCCCTGCAGGATCAAATTTGATCGCTGTATATCCCCTCTCAGCACAGTCCAGCGCTGCTTCCGCCGCCATTTCTGGAGATGACCAAAACTTTGCAAAATCGTGTTGGGGGAGTGGGTATAGGTAGGTATAGGCTCGTATACGCTCGTTCACAAGACCGCCTAATAAAGCGTGGACGGGACGGTTGCGCGCCTTGCCTAGGATATCCCAGCAAGCTATTTCAAGTCCAGAAAACGCTCCCATCACTGTCAAGTCAGGGCGTTGTGTGTAACCTGACGAATACACTCGACGGAACATTATTTCTATATTTTCTGGACTTTCACCCATCATATGGCGCTCAAAAACATCATTGATTACAGCATGCATAGCTTTGGGACCCACTGACGATGCGTAACATTCGCCCCATCCGACAATACCATCATCTGTCGTTACTTTGACAAGGATCCAATAGCGTCCACCCCACCCCGGTGATGGAGGCGCCGTGACAAAAACGTCAAGTTCACGCAACTTCATGATCTACCCTTTGCTTTATCTGGTTGCACAAACGCAGGAGGGCGGAGCGCTAGCTTTTTGGACAAGGTATTTCACCTTTTAAACACAATCACATTTCGCCTTGCAGTACCAGATTTTGTGTCCATGATGGCATCGTTGATTTGATCCAAATTCCATCGGCCTGAAATCAGGCTATCCAGTTGTAATCGACCTTGTTCATAAAGGTCGACTATCCATGGAATATCCCTCTGAATAACCACATCGCCCATTTTTGAGCCAATCATACTTTGTCCTACAGCAGCTAAAACAACTGGTTCATAGTTGGCCATGGCGCCAGAATGGGGCATTCCCACCATAACTACACGACCACCACGCCTGAGATACTTTGGGGCTTGCTCATAAGCAGGTATTGCTCCAACCGTCACAATAACAGCATCCGCGCCTTTGCCTCCCAGTGCATTATAACTCGTCCGCCAAGGACGTTCACTTGTTGCTAGTATTCCGTGGGTGGCGCCAAATGCTTTGGCGTCCTCAAGTTTAGCTTCAATCATATCAACTGCTACAATACGCCTTGCGCCTGCAATCCGGGCGCCTTGAATAGCGTTGAGACCGACGCCCCCAGCACCAATGACGACGACGTCCTGTCCTGCGCGCAAAGCTGCAGCGTTTACCACAGCTCCAACTCCCGTAATAACGCCGCAAGCAATCAGGCTGGCAGCATCTTTTGCAATCGTTTCGGGTATCTTCACCAATTGATTTTGGTGAACAACAACTTTTTCCGCAAAAGCACCGCAGGCCATAGCTTGATGCAATTTGGTATTGCTGGTTGTACGAATTGGTCCTTGGTCACCATCATATGGAGTTTCGCAATTGGTGGGCGCACCGCTTGCGCATGAAATACATGTTCCACAGGCGCGTATTAAGGTAACAACTACACTATCGCCGATAACAACAGTGTTGACGCCTGAGCCAATAGCACTGACCACTCCTGCTGCTTCGTGGCCATATACTGCTGGAAGGCTGCCTCCCCAAGCACCATCGGCAAACGATATATCAGAATGGCAAATGGCTACGGCATCTAAAGAAACCTCAACTTCGCCCATTTCAGGAGCGCGTAGCAAAATATCTTCGATAACCAGTGGAGCACCGAATTCATGACATACAGCTGCTTTTATGGTCTTCATTTATTATCCTTAAATTGCCTATATAGTTTGTATCACCTTGGGATAAAATGCATGGTAAAGGTGGCTCAGTCTTTGAACTCCTACAAGAGTTAATACCACCTGTATTGCTCTAGAATTACCATGCATCTTTTATTGTGTGACTGTGCGGTCATAGCGAATGAAAACAGCTAAACCAATTAAGATTAAACCGGTCGATAATAAAAAGGGTGCTCCAGGCAGATATATCGGAGCTCCAGCACCTGAAAATGCAGCAAAAGTCGAAGTCATAAGCATCGGTGATATCATCATTGCCAGTGCACTTACGGAAGTCAGTGCCCCTTGCAATTCACCCTGCTGATCATCACCAACTGCTTTAGACATAATACCCTGCAAAGCAGGTGTGATGACGCCTGCCAATGAAGCAAGTGGTACAAGGATCAATGCTATTGTACCGGACGTCACAAATGCTAACGCTAAAAAGGCTGCTACATCAAATCCATGCCCGTAAATAACCGCCCCCCGTTCACCCAGTATCTTTAAAACTTTGGGCATTAACCCACCCTGAACAATCGCAAGCATGATGCCAAACAACGCAAGGCTCAGGCCAATGATGGCAGGGCTCCAACCAAAGCGTTCCTGACCAAAGTAGCTCCAGATTGCTGGATAAACCGTGAAGGCCATTTGGTAGAGAAAATAAACTAAGAGTAAAGGGCCAATGGTTGGAAGTTTGCCCAAGATGCGTAGTGTGCCTACTGGGTTTGCGCGCGACCAGGAAAAAGGGCGGCGAATCCGATCAGTCACTGTTTCGGTCAGGATTACCCATCCAAATGCTGCATTAAGAGCTGCCAAAATAGCAGCGGCATAGAACGGGGCTCGGGTGCCATATTCAGCAAGAAAACCACCAATCAAAGGTCCAATAACAAATCCCATACCAAAT
>ERZ1048068.3045-NODE-3045-length-11244-cov-4.066047_pt1 | contig 11244 bp, 5 predicted proteins | sample MGYA00383098_ERZ1048068 | MGnify/ENA primary metagenome ERZ1048068 (study PRJEB29581, sample SAMEA5548368) | metagenome | biome: marine; feature: coastal; material: water | depth 1 m | study: Short-term variability in the microbial, nano- and picoplankton... | reverse complement strand
TTCACTGCATATTATGTTCAATCCAGACCAATTTGACTACAACGATCCAAGAGAGGGAGAGATCCCTGCATGGATGCAAGATAAGAATGCTATGTTATGGCAGGACAATAAGGTAGCACATGACACCATCTTACAAATCTTTGAAAAAGTGTTGATGAGACTTGCGGCACTAGAACAAGGTACTACAGAAGTAGGTACTCATGTAACTACACTGTATGAGAGAGTGAATGCAATTCCCGAGATCAGTGGAGATTTGTTTAAGTATAGACCAAGAGGTAAAGAATACCTTTCACTTGGTAATAACTTTGATGAAATTTATAACCGTATAGAAAACATAGAAATGCATCAAGGGGGATTTTGGTAATGGGATGTAATAATTACGAAGACATCGGTATGAACACCGATCACTGTGGTCGCTATAGTCCATTCAATGGTGGCAACTTCAATGATCAGGGAGCATTTAACTCTACTAGTTGGAATGGTGTTCCAGTAGAGCATGCTAAGTATGTGGTTGATCCACGTTTACAAGAGAGACAAGATAATATTGATAATATATTAGACGTTCCTACATGGGACGATGATATGGTAATGTATCCGTCTCAAGTTTGTACTGAGGACTCCGCTTCCCGTTTTGCTGGTGGAAGTTCATGCTCAGTACAAGAATGTGGTAATTTTGCCAAGCCAATCCCTGGTGGATTCTTTGGCACTCAGTATGTTATTCTAGGTCACTATCCAGATCAGTTATCATTCAGACCTATCTTTAGTGATCAGTGGTTTTATTATTTGTTTGACCTGAGTGATCCTATTGTTGGATATCCATGTTACTTCTTGGAGATCATTGATAGAAACGAGTCTACAACAAGCGTTACTTCAAATGCTGGTAGTGGTACTGAGGGTGAACCAGGTTATGTCCCTCCGAGTTCATCTACTTCATCATCAAGTAGTTCACAACAGAATGAACGTTGTCACCCCTGTACGACTCTTAATTGTACTCCAGGGGCATCTGAGATCACGTATACTACACAAGATGGTAGAATTGTAGATGGTAGAGATCCTTATCCTACCATTTGGACTGCAGGAACTCGTTCTAATTCTATTGCATTTCGTTATGTTGGTGGATTGCCTCAAGCAAACCCAATCTCAGCCACTGACTTTGAAATAAGTGGTAATGGGCTTACTGTAACTGATGCATGGGATAAGGATCTGGGTGCAGGAATTAACTTAGTAGTAACAGATAACCCATGGGCAGATCCTGGTGATATTGGATTTGAATCTATTTTTGTTACTGATGAAGGTTCATTGAACATTGGTACAGCAAAAACAGGTCTACAACTAAAGTTTCGCTATTCACCATCCACTACAACTACAGCTGGTACAGAGGCTATCACTGGAAGTATTATTCGTTTAGATGAAATTATTAACCCTGGCGTTGGATATCAAGTAGGGGATTCATTTCCTATCTCAATTACTGCAAATAGTCTAACTATTGACTTCACTGTATCAATTACTGAGGTTGGTGAGATTGAAAGTAGCAATCCATATACAAATTATGATCTAATTAATGCTGGTGACATTGTAAATGGTCATGAAGTACTGAGTGTGCGTCATATGGACCTCAATTTTAACTGGCATATTGTCAACATTGATGGCAATGGTAGTGATTTTGCATATGATCAGACATATACTACTAACCGTGGAAATGAAATTAAAGTAAAAGCGGGTAATGGTATCAAAGGCAAGGCATTTATTGGAGGATTATACGAATTTAGAAACAAATCTTTCCAATATATGACAGCAGATTACAATAGACAACCTAATGCTGCTGATGATCTTATCCAACCTACTGCTAAAAAGGTTGTAGAAGCAACTTTTACTACTGGTTCTGATCAAGTTACTGTAAGTGGCGCGGATTCTAGTTTCTTGCGTGTTGGATATAGTGTAAATTCAGCCAACATTCCAAACAATACTTACATTACTGCGGTAAATGGCAGTACAGCGACTCTAAGTCAGTCATCTGCGAGCACTGGAGCGACTGGTAGTTACACTGGACCCCTTGAAATTACTCTGATTGAGATTGTTGGGGGTCAAATACTCAGTATTGGTGTAGCTGATGGCGGACAAAACTGGCAATTGCTCAGTAATAAACCTATTTTACAGTTAGTGTCCTCAAAAAAACCTGCTACAGCAGCTGCAGTCATTGATTATGTCTTTGTTGGTGGTGTATTGCAGTCAGTTGAGGTGAAAAGTCGCGGAGCTGGTTATGCTCAGGGCACAAAAATTGATATTGCGATCCCTGCTACCATGAAAACGAGGGATAATATTGCTTGGCCCGCTAGTGAGCGCAGTAAAGACCCTGCAAATGAGATGGCAGACGCTATTTACGGACTAAAGGAGTTTCAAAACAGTCCAAATGAAGTAACTGTGGAGGTTGATACTGCCACACAGTTCAATCGCACACCTATAGACTATAATTTTGAAGGTGGGGAGATTGATACTTACGAAAAATTCAAAAAAATCATTCAACGTGCTTCTGAGGACCGACCAAAGAAGAAAGGTGACTCTGTTGGACTAGAAAGTTTACGTTTTAAGACTAGTTTACTCCCAAAAGATCTTAGAGCTGGTATGAATAAGCACCAATATGAGGAAGTTAGATTCAGTAACCCAACAAATGAGGTAAAAGAACTCAAAAGAACAAAAGGTGTACTCAGAACAGAGAGACTTGAAAGAGATAAACCAGATAGAGAAGATTATGAGGATCTTCAATGGAAGAGTCTAGATCCTAGACTCGGAGAGGCATTGGTAGGTGTGAATGCTGGTGCTGAAGAATTCATGCGGACACTGGTTGAGAATGACGCAATTCGTACAGAGGAGTTTATTGACTTAAATACCGAAGATCCAGCAGTATCTGCTAGTGGAGTAAAGTTGCAGGCGTATGATCGTGAGGAAGTTCGTACTGTTAGAGGTACTGCATTTGACCTACCCTGTTCATCGCAATTCACTAAATACTTGTTAAGACAGTATAAACCCGATACGAGAAACAAATCTGCAATCTATCCAAAGGTTACTTGGGAACCCGAAGTGGTATCCAGTTGTGCAGATAGTGCAGGATGTGCAATATCATACCCATTTGTAGGTAGTGATGCAGGTAGTACATCTACAACCTCTGGTGATACTACCACAACCACTACAATCACATACACTTCAGTTTTAACTGGTCCTTTTGGAGAAGGTTGTAGATCATTTATTGCAGAGGGTGAACTTGAGGTTTACAACGATCTTACCAACAGTGCAAACATTTATGAAATGGCCGTGAAAGCATACGGCAATCCATTTGCATTTAAATGTCAATAGGAGTATACTAGATGGGACTTCCAGCAGCGATTTACAGAGGAACATGTAGTGGACATGGAATACCCATTCCCGCTCATGTCCATATGACCGAACCTTGTGGCACTACTTGCGTTACAGCGAAAACATTACCTGTCAGTGTAAAAGATGCTACTTGTCTCTGGCCACCCACAATTCTTGCTCCTGCAGGACCTTACATCAGAACTGTGATCGTTAATGGTATCTTTCCAATATGCGATCAAGATGTTCTAACACCACACAAATCCCCCACTACTAACATTGTTATGGTTGGACCGTGTGGACAAACGCCGCCAATTCCAATGCCGTGTGTTTGTAGTTTGTTGGCAAGTGAGGATGCCAAAGGTATTGGGCATCCAAGAAAGGTGACTGCACTGACAAAGACTGTTTATGCTAATGGTCTAGCAATGGCAAAGGTAGCGGATCCATTAGGACCGCCATGCCTCTCTGTAATCGCTCAGGGAAGTCCAAATGTACTCGTAGGACCCTAATCATGGTAAGATCAAAAGTAGGCATCTCAGGGCAAGATCTGATTGAATCAAAGCCCAAGAAAACTCGTCAAGGAAGTGGCAAGAATACCAAGTATGCTGCCAGTTCACGTAATAATAAGCGTAAAGTATATCGTGGGCAAGGACGTTAGTCCCTAACTGCGATAAATAAGAAAGGAGATAGCAACCTCTATAAAAGTTCTAATATATAATTCTATAGGAAGATGGCAAACTCACCAAATCCTGATACAGTTCCATCCTTAATGGAAAATGATCATGGTACGATAGTTCTTATTACAGATCCTCGTGCTGACATCTACCTAAATAAGGTTTCGGAAAAACTTCGTTATGATAACCGTAATGTAAAAAAAGAAACTGAGTAACAGTGGCAATAAAACCAATAACATCAAGAAATCTTAAGGTTTCTCGTAACTTCAAAGATCTAGCGAACTCTTTTCTTCGCAATCCAGTTACGAAGGATCTTACTGTATTGACTAACCAGCAGGCAATCAAGCAGGCTATGAAGAATTTGGTTTTAACGTCACCTGGAGAAAAATTATTTCAACCCGATGTGGGTTCAAAGGTATACGAACTGTTGTTTGAACCTTTGGACCCATTTACAATAGATACACTTAAAGATGAAATAGTTGATACCCTTTTAAATTATGAGCCTAGAATTGAAGTCATTAACGTGGAGATTACCGCTGAAAATGATATGCATGAATTGAGAGTTGATGTTGAATACAGAATTGTTGGTCAACCTCTTGTACAAACTATAGACTTTATCTTAGAGAGAGCTCAGTAACATGATCCCAACAAATCTTACAGCGATGGATTTCAATTCCATCAAGGCTTCTATCAAAGATTATTTGAGGACTCGTCCAGAATTCACAGATTTTGACTTTGAAGGTGCAACCTTGTCATATCTGATTGATGTACTTGCTTATAATACTTATTATGGGGCATTCAATGCCAACATGGCAGTCAATGAGTCATTTCTCTCTTCCGCTACAGTAAGAGATAATGTAGTAAGTATTGCAAAACTTTTAAACTATACTCCTAGGTCTTCTAGAGCAGCAAAAGCATGTATTGGGTTCCAGGCTCAAACAGAACAACTCAATGGTGTATGGCCACAATATGTAACCCTAAAAAGGGGTGTTGTTGCTAATGGTGGTGATTATAACTTCGTAACTTTAGTAGATGTTGTACAACCGACAAATAATGTAGGATTAGCAACATTCAATAATGTTCTTGTTCGTGAAGGAACGTTATTAACGTATCAATATACAGTATCATCTTTCAAAAAGCAAAATTATGTCATCCCTACTGATAAAATTGATGATACGACAATTACAGTAACTGTAAAACCCAACGCACAATCAACTCAAGAGGACGTTTATGTTAGGGGATTAGATATTACTACAATTACAGCAACATCTAGGGTATACTTCTTAACAGAAACCGAAGATGGTAGATATGACTTGACATTCGGAGATAATGTTATTGGTAGGAAGTTGGAAGATGGTGAAGTTATTAATATTTCATATCTAAAGACTCATGAAGCTGAAGCAAATGATATTAGCGTTTTTGATTACATTGGAGAAATAGAAGATCAGTATGGTAGAGCAATTACTGATATTACTGGTAGAGTTGAGGTTCAAGAGCGTTCTCAAATGGGAGATGCGCCTGAAAGTGTAGAGTCAATTAAATTTACTGCTCCTAGAGACTATACTACGCAACTTCGCGCAGTTACTGCTCAAGATTATGGTATTATTGCGAAAAAAGTTTATCCTAACGCACAGTCGGTAATTGCTTTTGGTGGAGATGAACTTTCTCCTCCAGTTTACGGAAAAGTTTACGTTACTATTAAGACTAAGACTGGCAATTTGCTCAATAATGCGACTAAATTGACAATTGCTAAAGATTTAAAACAATATTCAATGGCGTCAATTGAACCCGTCATTATTGATGCGGAATTTCTTTATGTTCCTACATCATTGTTCGTATTTTATGATCCTACTAAGACCAGTAAGAGTATTTCTGAACTTCAAGGATTAGTTCTTGGCGCAGTTGAGCAATTTGCTAGCCAGGAAGATATTAACAACTTTGGATCTACATTCTCACTTTCCAAGTATCAAAAGGCAATCGGACTTGCTGATACCTCAGTTGATTCGGCATCTGTACAAACTACCCTGTTAAAATACCTTAAAGTTAATCCTGGAACTGTTGATACTTATTGTACTGACTTTGGTTCCCCTCTGTATGATTCAAATCCATCTAATACTGGTGGTGATGACAACGGTGGGGGTGGATGTAAAAAAGAACCCGTAATTGCTTCTGGTCAATTCATCACTGCTGATAGACCTGATGTCATTCAATATTTTGAAGATGATGGTTTCGGCAATCTAAGAACCTACTATAACAGTGGATCTAGTAAAGTATATACAAATGATGATGCTGGTACTGTAGATTACTCTACGGGCAAAATCTGCTTTGGTCCAGTAGCACTGCTTCAACCATCTGGCGATAGTAATGTCGTTCCAGTTGAAGTAACCACTCCTGGTGGTGGTGATCCTGGTGATGGAGATGGTGATGGTGATGGTGGAACTGGCACACCTGGTGATACTGGTGATGACGATCAGACCACTGGAGACCCAGGCGATGGTGATGGTGGTCAGGATCTCATTCCTCCTGGAGATCCAACTGATTCAAATCTGTTTATTGATACCACTCCTGGAATTCTTCCAGTCCAAATTATTCCATCAAACGTATCTAATATTAAACCTGCAACCTCTGGAACGGTTATTTCCTTACCAATACCAAGTATCACAGTTGTACCTGTAGGAACCCAACCACCATCTACAATTCCGCTAAATAATCTTACGCCTGAACAGTACGCTGTTGTGCCTGCTGTAATCACCCCAATTGACATCGGCAATGTGGGTGGTCTTAATAATATCTCTTGTTTCTGATTCGCATAATATACTTCAATGACGACTAATCCTAATAAGGTCTCTCAGAATATTCTGAATCAACTTCCTGATTTTATAAAATCAGAATACCCCGCATTTGAGAAGTTTTTAGAATACTACTATAAGTCTCAGGAGAAAACGGGCCAACCCCAAAACATTCTTAATGAACTATCATCATATCTTGACATTGATAGTTATGACTTTGGGTTAATTCAAAGTAAAACATCATTGCTTGAAGATGTAAGTGCAAACTCAGACATCATCACTGTTGAAAGCGTTGATAATTTCCTAGAAAATGATGGCAGTCTTCTCATTAATGATGAGATTGTTTACTATGAAAGGGCAGACAAATCTCCAGAAATTTCACTTACTGATGGTGTCTCATATCAAGAATTTCGTGAAAAATGGATTGAACTTCAAAGTCCATACATGAGCTTCAATGGGGTGCAAAGGTCTTTCCCTCTGCGTTCTGAAAACAACCCAGTTGCAGCACCATCACCTGATCATGTTATTGTTAGACTGTATGGGAATTATCAAATCCCTAACGTTGATTTTGTAATTGACGGCACTAATATTATATTTACTGATCCTCCAAGATCACCAAACCCTTCAGATTCTGTTGAACAGACTGCTATTTTTTACCTGAAAGGTTTTCTACCGGATCCAATTGAAGTTCTAGATGATATTTCACCTCAGTTTAATTCTGCAGTAACTGAATTTGTTGTTCTTAACAATGGTGTAAATTATAACCCAGTTCTTGATATCTATCTAAACATCATCGTTGGTGGTAGACTTCTAACACCTTTTATTGATTTCACACTAGTGAGTGATGGTATCAATAATATTTTAAAATTTAAAACTGCTCCAACGGCAGATCAGGGAGTATATATTGCTTCTGTTGAGGCACCTATTAGTAGTTTTGGTAGTGGAGCATCTGCAGTAGCACAAATTGGATCAACTGGAGAACTTGGTGGTATTCTTGTAAAATCTGGTGGATCTAACTATAGGATTCAATATCCACCTAATGTTGATATTGTAACTACTGTAGGTGGCGGTGGAGCAGCTGCATATTCACTGGTCAATGGTATCAAATCTTTGCCTCTTTTGGGTGGTGGTGCTGGATACAGTGATTTGAATCCACCAATCGTTGATATTGAAGTTCCTACTGTACCTGGTGGAATTTCTGCTAAGGCAACTGCTATTGTTCAAAATGGAAGTGTAGTAGGACTAAATCTTGAAGAATCTGGAAGTAATTTTACATTTACTCCTAGAGTAACATTTAAGGATCCTGGTGGATGTATTCTTGCAAATCCAGCTATTGATGTTAATGGATCTTTGATCTCAGATTCAATCACAATTGAATCGGGTGGTGTAGGTTATACCATTCCCCCCACAGTATACATTGATGCCCCAACTGGTCCTGATCCTATCCAAGCAGAACTCTCTGTAACGATAACAGATGGGACTGTAACGGGTTATGTGGTCACTAACCGTGGTAGAGGTTATCTTGCTGCTCCTAGGGTTGCTGTAATTGATCCTGGTGCTGCTCAAATTCTTGATGTCATTGTTGATGCTACTGGTAGAGTAATTGACATTGACTTACTATCTGGTGGTTCTGGATATGTTGATATTCCCTCAATTTACATTGTAGATAATAGAAAAGATGCTTCTGGAGCATATATTGGTGGAGTCGGTGCTACTGCTGTAGCATCTATCTTTAATGGACAGATTACAGACCTCAATATTACAAACTTTGGTACTGGGTATGATCCCGCAAATCCACCTAGAGTTGTAATCCAAAGACCGCCTTCTGCCAATGCTTCTGCGGAAGTTGGGTTTGGAGAAGTTACTGGATTCCGCGTAGTTGAACCTGGATCACTGTATACTAAGGCACAATTTGTTGGATGCTCTCGTGGTGTTTCGGGTATTGTTGGATATGACAGTGACGGTAATGTAACATACGAAAATAACACTGTTCCTGCAACGCATTCCGCACTTACTAGTGAAGTTCAGTGTCTTGATGGCGTCTTTATTGAAAAAATGCTTAGTAAGTTTACTGAACAGTATCTTCCAGACATTCCTAAGATTGACCTTAAGAAAATTAATATCAATACGGTCATAAAAAATATTCGTACCTTCTATGCATCAAAAGGTACTAGAGGATCAATTCAGTATCTATTTAAAATTCTGTATGGTGAAGATGTTAACGTAACATATCCCAAAGAGCAGATTATTAAACCTTCTGCTGCTAGTTGGCAGGTTGATACTATTCTGCGTTGTATTGTAGTATCTGGAGATCCTAGAAACCTTCAAGATGGATTGCTAGAACAGTTCCGAGATCAGGTTGATCCGAACATTGGTAGAGCTTCTGCTTTGATTGAGAACTTCATCTCAATTAAAACCTCCGAACTGGAAATCTTTGAATTGGTTCTTTCTGAAGAGACCATTGAAGGTTCTTTCACTATTCCGTATAAAACTAAGCTAGCAGAAGCTATTAGTACAACTGATAGCGTAATTACTGTTGACTCTACTATTGGTTGGCCTGAAAGAAACGGAGAAATCCTTATTGGAACGGAACTTATTCGTTATAAGGAGAAATCTCTCAACCAGTTTATTGAATGTACTCGTTCTGTAAATGGTGTTGTTGAAGATTGGGATGCTGCTACGGAAGTAAGCTCCAATTTCTATTCATATGTTAACTATGGCCAATCCAGCGAAGTAGTGGTGAGTGTTGTTGGTATTATTAAAGCGGAAAATACTCAACTGACTGATGATGGAACTTATTATCTCCCAGGAGATAAACTGACAGTTTCTAAGTTGGGAGCAACTGAAACTACTCCACTACTGAATACTTGGAACTACAATGTAAAGAAACTGGTTTCTGTTGATCGTATTGAGTTTGGCGGTGTTAGTAATAGGACTGCTACTGTATATTGCAATAACCCACACGGTCTCTTAGTAGGAGATCAGGTAACAATTTATGGTGCAAACCCAATTCTCTTTAATGGTACTTATTTTGTACAATCAAGAGAATCTACAACCGTATTTAAATATGAGCTTACTCAACCTGCCGCTACTGTTCCTCAGGGCAATATTCTAATTTCAGTTGACCTTAACAGAGGTAAATCTGATCTTGAATCAATTAATAATGTTATTAAGATCTATACTACCAATATTCAGAATGCTTTCTTCAATGATAATTATGTCTATATCGCTGCTTCTGGTATACCCAATTATAAGATTGGTCCTTTCGCAGGACAAGCACTAATTCCAGGTAACCAAAGAAAATTACTGAGATTTCCTAGAAAATCGCAAACTATCTCAACTAAAGATGTAATTCAACCTGGTCCTATTGGAGCTTGGGTTAATGGAGTATCTATTTGGTCATATAAATCAGATCTGAGGAAAGTCTTCGGAAAAATTACTGCAATCAATATTACTTCTCAAGGTGAGTCATATGATGCTGCTTCTCCACCAGCTCTGACTATTAGTGGTGGAGGTGGATCTGATGCCGCTGGTGCGGTAATTATTAATGGTTCTATCACTAATATTGATATTGATACCACTGGTAGCAACTATGTAGAACCCCCTCTGGTATCTATTGTCGGTGGTGGTGGATCTGGAGCATCTGCAACAGCAGTTGTTACTAATAGTGTAGTATCTAGAATTTTAATCAACTCTAGTGGTACTGGATATACTTCTAAACCAGAAATCACAATTGTAGGTGGAGGAGGATCTGGAGCCACTGCAACTGCATCTATTCGGGGACCTATTTCTAGTGTCAATATTACAAACGTTGGTACTGGATACACTTCAGAACCAACAGTAACTTTGAGTTCTGGTACTGGTGCTCAAGCACAAGCAATTGTACAAAATGGTCGTATTATTTCCATTGCTGTTATTAATGCTGGTGCTGGATATACTACTCCTCCAGAAGTTGAAATCTACGGCACTGGTTTTGGTGCTATTGCCAGAGCAAATATTGACACTGATGGTGAGAATGCTGGACGTGTTACTAGTATCTCACTTTCAAATAAAGGTATCAACTACGAATCAGGAACTACTGTAATTATTCTACGTTCTGTTGGTTCTGCTGCTGAGTTCCAAGCAACTGTACAGGATTGGACTTATAACCTTGCTCTTAACACCTCGCTTGATGATGCAGAAGGTTCTGTATTCTCTGGATTTAACAATCAATATGGTGGCGAGTATGCACACTTCACTAATCCTAAGAGACTTAGATTTGTTCTTGGTGATAACCTTCTTGAGGATTCCGAAGGTAATTTAACTGAAGCAACCGCAAATATTAGTCACTCTCCTATTATTGGATGGGCATTTGATGGCAATCCAATTTATGGACCATATGGTTATAGTGATCCAACAAATCAAAGTTCAAATGTTCGTCGTCTAGAACCAAG
>ERZ1048068.3043-NODE-3043-length-11245-cov-5.142091_pt1 | contig 11245 bp, 6 predicted proteins | sample MGYA00383098_ERZ1048068 | MGnify/ENA primary metagenome ERZ1048068 (study PRJEB29581, sample SAMEA5548368) | metagenome | biome: marine; feature: coastal; material: water | depth 1 m | study: Short-term variability in the microbial, nano- and picoplankton... | reverse complement strand
AATACTGATTTAATTGACCTCAGAGGCGATGTTGTGCTTACTACGGCCACAAACGACACCTTGTTTACCGATCAATTGTTTTATGATCAAAAAAAAGAATGGTTGTTTACCGATTTTCCTGTGAAATTTAGAACAAAAGATTACCTCACCAATGGCAATGGCTTCGATGCAAATCAAAATTTCACAAACGCCCAAGTATTAGAAGTCACTGGCCGCATCTACATTGAGGAATAATATGTATCTTTACATTGAATTTAATCTTTAAAATTCATATACAGAATGAAAATTTTATCCTATTTCAAATATTTTTACCTCATTTTTGCTGCATTGTTTGCCTATGATGCATTTTCCAAATGGAGCACCAACAGAAACGGTGCTTATTTGTCTTTATTTTTTGTGGCCTTTGCCATTTTCATTTATTTTTTTAGACACAAATACCACAAGCGCTTTAAAGACCGAGGTAAATTATAACCATGTCCTCAGATACCCTTATCATTGTTTTAAGTTTGTTGTTTTCAGCATTTTTCTCTGGAATGGAAATCGCTTTTGTGTCATCCAACAAAATACACATCGAAATTGAAAAAAAACAAGCAGGTTTTCTTTCACTTTTATTGACCAAAATTACAGCTAAACCTTCAAAGTTTATAGCCACAATGCTTATTGGAAACAACATTGCTTTGGTGGTGTATGGGTTGTATATGGGCGATGTTTTAGTGGCTTGGTTTACAGAGCATTTACCCACAGACTCTACGCTGTTGTATTACTTATTCAATGAGTTGAGTTTGCTTACACAAACTGTAATCTCTACGCTTGTAATTTTGATTACAGCAGAGTTTTTGCCAAAAGTATTTTTTCAAATTTATGCCAATTCACTATTGAAATTGTTGGCACTACCTGCGTATGTATTTTATTTTTTATTCTCTGTTTTTTCAAGTTTTGTCATTTGGATATCTGATTTTGTTTTGAAAACTTTTTTCAAGACAAAAGGAGATGAAGTACAATTGGCATTTACAAAAGTCGAACTAGGGAATTATATAAGTGAACAGATGGAGTCTGTCGAAGCTGATGATGAGGTTGACAGCGAAATCATCATTTTTCAAAATGCATTAGAATTTTCAGATATAAAAGCTAGAGAGGCAATGGTCCCACGTACAGAGCTAACGGCCATTGAAATTCATGATACCATACAAAACTTAAGCACACTGTTTACTCAAACAGGACATTCCAAAATTGTTGTCTACAAAAACACTATCGATGATATTTTAGGTTATGTTCATGCATTTGATTTATTCAAAAATCCAAAAACCATCAAATCCATGCTGATGCCTGTCGAATTTGTACCCGAAACCATGTTGGCTAAAGACATTTTAAATGTTTTGAGTAAAAAACATAAAAGTTTGGCCGTTGTTTTGGATGAATATGGAGGGACTTCAGGAATTTTAACTGTTGAGGATATTGTAGAAGAATTGTTTGGTGAAATTGAAGACGAACATGATTCTGTTGCACTCATCGAGGAGCAAATAGATGATCAATCATTTTTATTCTCTGCACGTTTGGAGGTCGATCACCTCAATGAAAGCTACAAATTGCAGTTGCCTGAGCATGAAAATTATGAAACACTTGGTGGGCTAATTGTACACCATACACAAGAAATACCAGAACAAAATCAACACATAAAAATCGACAATTTTTTGTTTACAATTGAAGAAGTTTCCAATACAAAAATCGAATTGATTGCCCTTAAAATTCAGGACGAAGATTAAGTTTAAACTTCGCTTTTTAATAAAACACATTTCCCTTTTATTATTTCAAATTAAATTGGTATTTTCGTCCACTATATTTTACTAAATCTAAGCAAAAAAATACCATGGCAGTATTAAATAAAATAAGACAACGATCAATTTTTCTCATTCTTATCATTGCACTTGCATTGTTTTCATTCATCATTGGAGACATTTTCCAAAATTTGGACTCATCTGCTGCAAGTGATGCACCAATCGCAACAGTCAATGGCGAAGACATTGACCGTGATGACTTTATGGCCAAAGTTGAAAATGTACAAAGACAATCTGGAGGTTCAACGACCAATACTCAAGCGATGAACCGTGTTTGGGAAAACGAACTTCGTGCAAAAGTGATGCAATCGCAGTATGATGCCATTGGCATCTCTGTAGAACGCGATTACATGCGTGATTTGTTGAAACAAAACCTAACTACATTTGAAGAATTTAAAAATGAAGCAGGATTGTTTGATGAAGACAAACTCAACGAATTTATTGCCAATTTGAAAGCCATTTCACCAGAAACAACAACACTTGGAGGAACACCAATCAACTACCAATCGTGGACTACTTTTGAGCAAAATGTAGCAGTTTCTGGCGTACAACAAACCTATTTCAATTTAGTAAAAGCAGGAATTACGGGAACGCTTACTGAGGGAGAATTGGATTATCAACTTGAAAATGACAAGGTTGATTTGAAGTATGTTCAAATTCCTTATTCAAGTATTCCAGATAGTCTGATTACGGTCAAAAAATCCGAAATTGAGGCCTACATGAAACGTTTTCCAAAGACATATGAGGTTGAGGCGTCAAGAAATTTAGTTTATGTCGAATTTAAGGAAGAAGCATCACTAGAAGATGAACAAGCCATTCAAGACAATTTAAAAGCACTTATTTCCGATCGTGAGGAGTACAACGAGGTATCCAAAGCCAATGAAACTGTAGTTGGATTTAAAAACACCAAAGACAACGAGGAATTTGTGAATGCAAATTCTGCACAAAAATATAATGATACTTACGTTTTTAGATCTGCTTTTTCATCAGAACAGGCCGATAATATTACGGACTTAAAAACTGGTGAAATTTACGGACCTTACAAAGAAGGTAACTTTTTTAAATTGACCAAAATGCTGGCCAAAAAAGGCATCGCTGATTCTACCAAAGTAAGACATATTTTGATTCCTTTTGTGGGTGGTGCTCGTGCTGATGCAACAGTGACAAAAACAGATGCCCAAGCCAAAGCAACTGCTGATAGTATTTATAACGTTTTGCGTAGAAATCGCTCAAAATTCAAATCGCTACTCTCATTGTCATCTGACAAAGTGAGCAACGAAAAAGAAGGAGTGATTGAATTTGCTTACACCGATGGTTTTGCACCAGAATTCAAGGCCTACTCATTCGAAAATCCAAAAGGAAGCCTAGGAGTTGTTCGTACCGATTTTGGATACCACGTGATAGAAGTTTTGAGTCAAGGAAAACCTCAGGATGCATTTAAAGTAGCAACAATTGCACAAGAAATTGAGCCCTCAGTTGAAACTATAGACGAGGTATTTAAAAACAAATCTAAATTTGAAATTGCTGTTGCGGATACCGATTTTGAGACCGTAGCAGAAGAGAATAATTACGATGTGCGCAACGTCAGTAGCGTTAAAGAATTAGACGAAAATATCCCTGGTATTGGCGCGCAACGTGCGATTGTCCGCTGGGCTTTCGAAGATGGCGTTGAAGAAGGAGATTTTAAAAGTTTCAGTACTACCGCTGGAGGGTTTGTGGTCGTTAAGCTTACAGACGTAAATGAAGCAGGACTCATGTCTGTTCAGGATGGATCGGTTACTGCACTTCCTGAGGTTAGAAAAGAGAAGAAAGCGGCATACATTATAGACCGAATTACTGCATCAACTCTAGAAGATATTGCTGCTGCTGAAGGACAAACAGTAAAAACTGCAGTTGCAGTAAACATGAAAAACCCAACCCTTTCTGGTGCAGGTCGTGAGCCATTAGTCATTGGAACAGCATTTGGATTGGACGAAGGGGAAACTTCTGAATTGATTGAAGGCAATACCGGTGTATATGCTGTTCAGGTTACAAAAACTACTCCAGCACCTGTGCTAAGCAGTTATCAGGCTGCAGCCAACAGAATTGGACAAGCCAAGGAAAGTGCAGTAAACACTCAGTTGTATAACGCCTTAAAAGATGCTGCTGAGATTGAAGATAATAGAGCTGTATTTTACTAAAAAAACATTTATATAGAAATTTAAAAGGACTGATTTTTCAGTCCTTTTTTTTTAAACTGTCATATCGTTGAACGGTACAATAGTATTGTATCCCTTATCCATAAAATATTGCGTATTGGTTCTTGTCGCCAAAAAGAAATCACCACCCCAAGCCCCTAAACTTTTTATCGCTCCAGGGTAGTCTGCAAAATGTGAGGTTTTTAGTGGGGGGTGTTGGATAAGTTCACCCACTAAGGTTTCATGTTTGCTTATGAGTACTTCAAATTCTTCTAAAGTAGTAGCCACCAAAAGTGCATCGGTTAGAGCATTCAGTTCAGAAAAATCGAGTGTTTGTGTTGTTTTTAGGGCGTTGTAGTGTGCAATGGCCGCGCGGCTGTTTTGCTTTTGGTTGCGGTGTACAAAAAACAATTCATCTTTAAAAGGCGGATCAAAATCCACAATTTTTATATGCGGTGTACTGTTTTGGCGTTGGTATATAATGGGTTGGGCGTTTTGCGCACAAGCTATATCATAACCACTACCGCCAAAGGTATTTTCGAGCAATGCAAATGCATCAATTTTTGCCCATTGCGCCAAATTGTTAATCAGGGTTGAGGACGATCCTAGACCCCAGTTTTGTGGAAATTCCAAATGACTAGAAAATTCTAGACCAGTAGATGCAAATACTTTTGGATTCAATTCAAAGATAGCACGAAAAATTTGAGCAAGCCGTTGAGCAGTTTCAATATTTTTACTCGGATTAAAATTATTTATAGTCAAATTTGTTTCAAACCAAAGGTTATTTTGGTGGTCAAAACTTTTCCATCGGATTTCAGCTTGTTCAATAGATTTGACTTTTAGGGATTGACCCAATTTGGTTGGAACGGCCAATGCTTTTGCACCGTCCAATACCGCATATTCTGAGGTGATGAGGAGTTTGCCGTGGCTATAAAATTTTTGCATCAGTCACGGAAGTTTTTAAGGGCTTCAACGACAGCACGGTGCGAAACACTGTTGGTTTTAAAATGCGTTATCATCGCTTCTTTTTCTGTCGTTGTAGCGCCTATTTGATTTAAAATGTTCAGTAAATGCATTTTCATGTGTCCTTTTTGAATTCCTGTAGTAGTGAGTGAGCGTAGGGCAGCAAAATTTTGTGCCAGTCCCGCTACAGCCACTATTTCCATAAGTTCTTTAGCCGATGGTTTTCCTAACAATTCTAAAGCTATTTTTACCATAGGATGTAAGCCGGTTAGTCCACCAACGGTACCAAGAGCTAGAGGTAAATCCATCCAAAACGTGAATGTATCATTTTCTATTTTGGCATGGGACAAACTTGCATATTGGCCATCTTTTGCGGCATAGGCATGTACGCCTGCTTCTACAGCTCTAAAATCGTTGCCTGTAGCAATAACCACGGCATCGACACCATTCATAATCCCTTTGTTGTGGGTTACAGCACGGTAGGGTTCTACTTCGGCAATACGTACCGCTTGAATAAACTTTTCGGCAAATTCTGCACCTGTAAAATGACCTTCTAAAGTCAATTCTTCGATCTTACATGTTACTTCGGCGCGTACCACACAATTGGGGACATAATTGGATAAAATACTCATCACTACCTTAGGTTCGTGTTCGTGGAGTTCTGGGCTATTTTGGCTTAACGCCTCAAAGGTTGTGGCGATTTGCTCTAAACACGAATTGATAAAATTGGCACCCATAGCATCTTTGGTTTCAAATGTTGCTTCTAAGTGGTAGTAATGCTTCATTTTTGAGGTGCAATCAATAAGATTGAGGTCCAATATTCCACCACCGCGCTTTTCCATGTTTTTGGTCAGCGGTTTAGTAGCTTCCAAAAGTCGAGGTTTGATGTTTTCAAAATAAGATTGAAGTGTGTTTTGATTTCCTTCAAACATAAAATGGACATGGCCAATTTTTATAGTGGATAAAATACTGGTTTTGAATCCGCCACGCGTACTCCAAAATTTAGCGGCATTGCTCGCTGCTGCGACAACTGAGCTCTCCTCAATGGTCATGGGAAGGGTGTAGTTTTTTCCGTTGATTAAAAAATTGGGTGCTACTCCAAAGGGCATATAAAAATTGGAAATGGTATTTTCAATAAATTCATCGTGCAATTGTTGCAGTTTGCGATCGGCATTCCAGTAGGATTCCAAAAGGGTTTTGGCCTGCGTATTTCCATTGAAATAGTTGGTAATCAGCCAGTTAATTTTTTCGGCTTTTGAGAATTTAGAAAATCCAGAAACTTGCTGTTGCATAGTTGAGTATTGATGAACAAAGATACTATTCTATATATTATATGAAAAGCGAATTGTTAAATTGAAGATTAATCGGCTTAGAATAGGGGAATTTTGAATTATTTTTAGTAAAATTGGTAACATTTTATAAAATATATCTATGCTCCGCAAATATTTACATTTAATTTTATTTTTTGTCGCCTCTGTTTTTTCTTTTGCTCAAAACAAGACAATAGCTCTGGAAGAGATTTGGGATGGCACTTTTTCTACCGACAATATGGAGGTCCTACACTCCATGAACAATGGACAACAGTATTCTGTTTTAAATTTTAATCGCGCTACGCGTTCTACTTCTATCGATGTTTATGATTATGAAACACAATCCAAAACATCTACCTTGGTTGATTCAAAAGATCTTGAGGATATTCCTTACTTTACGAATTATACATTCAGTAGCGATGAATCAAAAATTATTTTAGCAACAAACGTTTCTCAAGTTTATAGATACTCTACATTAGGTGTTTTTTTTGTGTATGATATTGCATCCAAAACACTGCAAAAAATTTCGCAAGAAAAAATTCAAGAACCTACATTTTCACCAGATGGCACCAAAGTAGCGTATGGATTTCAAAACAATATTTTTATCAAAAATTTAAAAACAAATACCATCTCTCAAATTACTTTTGATGGTGAAAAAAACAAAATCATCAATGGCATAACAGATTGGGTTTATGAAGAAGAATTCGCTTTTGTTCGTGCTTTTGAATGGAACACTGAGGGCAATAAAATTGCGTATTTAAAATTTGACGAAACTGAAGTTCCTGAATTTTCAATGGATATCTACGGACAAGCATTGTACCAAACTCAACAGGTGTTCAAATACCCAAAGGCCGGCGAAAAAAATGCTATTGTATCTTTACATATTTATGATTTAAGTTCTAGTAGCTCAAATGAGGTTAAGGTCGATAAGGCATACAGCAATTTTTATATCCCACGCATCAAATGGACAAATGATGCTCATATTTTAAGTGCTCAATACATCAATCGCCATCAAAATGAATTGGATTTGTGGGCCATTGATACTAAAACCAATTCATCGTCAATCCTTCTAACTGAAACAGATAATGCGTATGTGGATGTGACAGATAATCTTACATTTTTAAACAATAACAGCTTTATTTGGACGAGTGAGCAAGATGGATACAACCATATTTATCATTACAGTAAAAAAGGCAAACTCATCAATCAAGTGACTGCTGGAGATTGGGAGGTCACGTCATATTATGGTTATGACGAAAAGTCAAAAAGAATATTTTATCAATCTGTAGAAAATGGTTCCATCAATAGGGATATATATGCGGTTGGATTAAATGGTAAAAACAAACAAAGATTATCCAATAACGTTGGAACAAATGATGCTGCTTTTAGTGCAGATTTTACGTATTATATCAATACTTTCTCGAGTGCAACTACACCTCCAGAGTACACGCTTAACAAAGCTTTAGACGGTACAGTTCTAAAAAGTATAAAAGACAACGATAAAGTTGCTCAAAAATTGGGCGAATACACCACTTCTAAAAAGGAGTTTAGCACCATAAATATCAACGGAAACGACCTCAATATGTGGATGATTAAACCTGTTGATTTTGATCCCAACAAAGAATATCCTATGCTGATGTACCAGTATTCTGGTCCTGGATCTCAAAAAGTGGCTAATACTTGGAATAGTGCCAATGATTATTGGTATCAAATGTTGGCACAAAAGGGTTATTTTGTGGTCTGTGTTGATGGCCGTGGAACAGGATTCAAAGGCGCTGACTTTAAAAAAGTAACCTATTTGAATTTGGTCAAATATGAAACTGAAGATCAAATTGCTGCTGCCAAAAAATTGGCAAAATTACCATATATTGATGAAGATAGAATTGGGATTTGGGGTTGGAGTTTTGGTGGTCATATGAGTACCAATTGTTTACTTAAAGGCAGCGAAATTTTTAAGATGGCCATAGCGGTAGCACCGGTTACAAGTTGGCGTTTTTATGATACAATTTATACCGAGCGTTATATGCGTACACCTCAAGAAAACCCTGATGGTTATGATGATAATTCGCCATTTAATTATCCGGAAATGCTTAAAGGAGATTATTTGCTGATTCATGGTTCTGGAGACGATAACGTACACTTGCAACATACTATGCGTATGGTTGAGGCACTCATTCAGGCCGATAAACAGTTTGAATGGGGGATTTACCCCGACAAAAATCATGGCATTTATGGTGGTAATACGAGACTACACCTCTATAAAAAAATGACCAACTTTATTGGAAAAACATTGGGTGATAAAATTCAAAATCAACCCAAAGTAAATCCAGAAAAGCATAAAAAAATAAAAGGATAAACGAACCAATCAATAAATAAATAAAATTATTATGTCGACAACAACAGAACTTCAACATCAAAAGCAACTTTTTGGGCAACCAATAGGGTTATTTATATTGTTTTTCACTGAAATGTGGGAGCGTTTTTCATTTTATGGGATGAAAGCACTTTTGATTTTTTACTTGACTAAATATCATTTATTTTCAGACGATGCTGGTAATTTACTAATTGGTAGTTATGCAGCTTTAGTTTATGCTGTACCAGTAATTGGAGGATTTATTGCGGACAGATATTTAGGATTTCGAAAAGCTATTGTTTTTGGTGGTATTTTGCTGGTTTTGGGCCACTTAGGGATGGCCTATGAGGGTAATGCTGCTACACAATCAATGACTGGAGAAATAACAAGAGATGATCAAGCCCTACAATTTTTCTATTTTTCACTTGCATTAATAATCCTTGGAGTTGGTTTCTTAAAAGCCAACATATCCTCTTTGGTAGGTGAACTTTACGAAGTTGGAGACAAACGAAGAGATTCTGGTTTTACAATTTTTTATATGGGTATAAATTTGGGGTCTTTTTTAGCAACAATTATTTGTGTTTGGTTGGGAGAAGAATACGGATGGAGTTATGGATTTGGTTCAGCAGGTGTAGGAATGCTTTTAGGATTAGTTACGTTTATTTATGGAAAGAAGTACTTAAATGGTAAAGGGGAGTCTACAGCTCCAGAATTATTAGAAAAAAAATTCATGGGTATAAAAACTGAATGGGTGATTTATATTCTTAGTTTGTTATCAGTTTTTGTTTTTTGGCAAATGGTTCAAAGCCACGAAGTAGTATCTTCTTCTTTAATGATTGCAGGAGCTTTATCTGCGGCCTATATTTTATATTATTCAATAACTCAAGTTGATAAGAAAGCTAGAGAGCAATTGTTTGCGCTCACAATTCTAATTGTATTTACAATAATATTTTGGGCTTTATTTGAACAAGCTTACACATCTTTGAACCTTTTCGCAGATAGGGTTCTCGATCGTGGGGATATACCCGCAGGTAATTTTTTGAGTTTAAATGCATTATTTATTATTTTACTTGCCCCTGTTTTTGCATGGCTATGGGTTAAGTTGGGGAAATACAATCCTAATACCGCTGTAAAATTCTCACTTGCTTTGATGTTAGTTGGCTTAGGTTTTGGGTCACTTGTATTAGGGATAAATATTTCTGATATGGGTAAGGTTGGAATGATATGGTTGGTAATCACATATTTTCTTCACACTTGTGGGGAGTTATGTCTATCCCCTGTAGGTCTTTCGGCAGTCACAAAATTATCACCTCCAAAAATTGTAGGCTTTATGATGGGTGTCTGGTTTCTTGCTACAGCTAGTTCAGAATTTATTGCTTCAGTTTTAGCCAACATTGCATCTGTTGACACTTCCAATGGTACTGCACTAGATTTGAATGTTGCTAAAGAGTCCTATTTGGTTTTATTTGAATATTTGTTCTATACTGGACTTATATTTGGAGTTGTATTATTAGCAGTATCTCCTCTTATTAAGAAGCTTATGCACGGCGTTGATAAAGAATTAAACAATTAAACTTAAAAAAATGAGCACAGCAATTGATCAAATCTTTAAAGACAAAGTATTAGGGCACCCTGCAGGACTGTTTGTATTATTTTTTACTGAAATGTGGGAGCGTTTTTCTTATTATGGAATGCGGGCACTACTCGTAATGTTTTTTACGGCTTCACTAATGGACGAAGGTTGGGGCTGGCCACGAGAATATGCCTATGCTATTTTTGGAACCTACACCTCCCTCGTATATCTTTCAACACTTTTGGGGGGCTATTTTGCCGATAAAATCATTGGATATCGTTATGCTGTAGCTGTTGGTGCTTTACTCATGACTTTGGGGCATGGTGCAATGGCACTAGAGACGCCATTTTTTATTTATACTGGGCTAACACTTTTGGTTTTTGGAAGTGGTTTTTTTAAACCCAATATGACCTCCATTATTTCGGAAATGTACAAAGGAAAAGACGAAAAGAAAGACGGTGCTTATACCATTTTTTATATGGGTGTTAATGCAGGGGCTTTCTTAGGTATTTTGTTGTGTGGCTATTTAGGTGAAAAAGTAGGTTGGAGATGGGGCTTCGGTCTTGCTGGAATTTTTATGTTCTTTGGATTATTGCAATTCTGGTTTGCCCAAAATATTTTTGGCGATATAGGTAAAAAGCCCACTAAAACGAATGATGCGAACAAAGAAGTTTCTGAAAACGAGCCAAAATTCAATCCCTTTACTCATTTTCAGTTGGCCATTATAGGTGTCGCTTCGCTTCTAGGGCTTTCTTGGATTCTTAATGATCCTGTATCAAAAATCTCAGAGGGTGCATACAATTTATTCGATTTTCAAATGTTTGGCACAGACGGATCCAATGTTGTTATTTTGACTGCATTGCTTTTGTTTGTGGTATTGCTTGTCATCCGTATACCTCGTTACGATAAAATTACAAGAGATCGAATGTTGGCCGTAATGTTTTTTGCATTTATTACGATTTTCTTCTGGGCCATTTTTGAACAAGCACCGAGTAGTCTAACCATATTTGCCAGAGATTACACCCAACGTATTT
>ERZ1048068.3040-NODE-3040-length-11264-cov-8.370595_pt1 | contig 11264 bp, 3 predicted proteins | sample MGYA00383098_ERZ1048068 | MGnify/ENA primary metagenome ERZ1048068 (study PRJEB29581, sample SAMEA5548368) | metagenome | biome: marine; feature: coastal; material: water | depth 1 m | study: Short-term variability in the microbial, nano- and picoplankton... | reverse complement strand
AATGCGCTATGAGCAGCGTGCGTTCAATCAGCTTCACAAAAGGATTCAGGTTAAAAAATAACAAAACGAAGCCAAAGTGTTTGGCATGCGATAAATAGGATTATCGAGAGTCGTAATAATCCGCAAAGAATGGAGGCATTACCTCCTCGCCACCCCCCCACCCAACCCAATACTGGCCAAAGACGGCTAAAAAGATCGCCAAATGCTCTCATAATAATGACCTGCTAGAGTCAATCAAATGTGAATGCCTGCACCAAGAGATTTGAGTATCATTCATTATTCCGCGAAAATTTAGTCGCCCGCTAAAAGCCTTTCAAATGCTCATACCTTGACTAAACATATTCGTCATAGCACTGCGTAGACCCCCTAGAGGCCGTATGCTAGACTCGTTAAAAATTAAAAGTTTAATCATGAAAATTCCAATAATCTGCCATCATCTGGCCATTTTCGCCATGATGCTTTGCCTTTGTCAGCGCGCTCAGGCCTCTCAAATATCTCTTTCTGAGATCATGCGCCTAGTGTCAACGTCTCACCCGCAGTTGGAACAGCAGTCCAGGCTAGTGGACGAGTCCTCTGCGCTAATTGAGTCCGCCGGTTGGCAGAAATACCCAAATTTATCTTTTGATTATGGCACAAGCGACAAAAGTTCCCGCTACTCCTCGGCTACGTTGTCTCTGCCTGTTTACGATGGAGGGGTGTCCTCTATCGATTCCGATATCCAGATTTCTGAGAAAGCTGCGCGTGAGGCGCGGCTCAAGAGAGTTGAACATGACTTGCTGATGACTTCAGTATATTCGTTCTTCGGAGCAATTCGTGCCAAGCGGTCTACAGAGATTACTCATGAGAGTTTGGCGGCTCTCAGTGACATGAGGGCTTCTGCCGAGCGCAGAGTAAAAGCTGATGTGTCACCGGCAGCTGATTTACATTATTTAGATTCGCAAATAGCACTTCAGCGTTTAAAACTTTCAGATTTTCGAAGGGATCGAGCCCTTGCGCTCAGCCAATTAAGGGAGGCGAGTGGCAAAGATTTAGGTGGATTTGCCTTAAGCTATAAAGTGAAAGAGATCACCAGTGCTCCATCAGAGTTAGTTGCAGCCGCATACCTAAATTCAGCTACCAGAATAGAAATTGAGTCAAAGATACGTAAAGCATCTCTTGAGAGAGACAAGCGAAGGGCTACCATAAAGCCTAGGGTGTCATTGAATTACAAAAAACAATTTTTGGACCCTCTCGTTAGAGCTGATAGTGAACAGTTATATCTATCGGTTAACTTCAGCACTGGCAGGGGCTTTTCCTACAGCTCTGAAGTGGCGGCAGGAAATATGAGGTTGGCGGCAGTGCGCGATGAGGCGGCAGCTTTCAAGCGAACATCGGTAAGAGAGGTAGAGGGCAAGTTGATTAATTTGGAGCGGCTTGCCTTACAAATACCTGCCTTAAAAATGGCCGTGGAGGCTCGAACAAATATGGTGAGCTCCTACTCCCGCCTTTTCATCGCTGGTACTCGTTCTTGGTTGGATTTGCTTAATGCTCAGAAGGAAAAATATCAAGCTGAGATTGATCTTGATTCGGCACTACTTGATTTGGACATGGCTAGAGCTGAATTGGAATTGATGGTAGGTGAATATGAGTATTGAAGCCACATCTAATGGAGCCTCGGATATTCTCGGGTCAGAGCTGATCAGCCTGTTCGAGAAATATTGCTCATTTAAGAGGCACCCTTTCCGTCACGCTAAAGTACAGGCGGTCGAAGATACCTCAAATGAATGGGGTGATGTTGCCGCACAATTTTTATTGGTAGCCGAGCAGCAAAATTTGATTGGAACAGCTAGGCATCTTGATCCTGAAGATATCACTATGGCCTCTGCACCATTTTTTGCTGTTGCAGACGACTGTGTGCGTTTAGTGAGCGTGGTTAAGTCGAATGGCGAATGGGTTGCTGGTGACAGTGCTGGTTCAGAGACAACTATTGATGTAGACAACCAAAATGTATATGAGGCATTCTCTCTGCGGCTAAAGCCATCGAAATCACATAATGTGGGTTCTATTTTTGGGATGCTGCGTAGACAGGTTGAGCGCAATAAGCGCATTATTTTCGAGGCCGTTTTTGCAACCTTCATGATAAGCGTGATTGGGCTTTCTGCAGCAATGTATACAATGCAGGTTTATGACCGTGTCGTGTCAGTAAACGGCTTTTCTACCCTCTGGGTCCTGACAATTGGCGTCATTATCGCGATTTTATTTGAGTTTCTTTTGAAGCAAACAAGAGCCTTTATTGTCGGTCATACCGCTAAAAATATAGATCTTCAGGTTGGTAATGAGATATTTGAGCGTGCCTTAGATATCAGGTTGGACTCAAGGCCTCCAACGGTAGGGACATTTGCTGGGCAAATTCGACAGTTTGACGCCGTAAGAAATTTTTTGACATCAAGCACACTTTTTGTTCTCGCTGATGTGCCTTTTGGGCTATTTTTTATTTTTGTTATTTATACTATTGCCGGTCCAGTCGCGCTTGTTCCTTTGGTGATGGTGCCAGCCGCTATCTTACTGGGGTTATCTTTTCAAAAGCCAATAGAGCGGCTTACTGAAAAGCATATGAGAGAATCTAATGTCAAAAATGGTATGGTCATTGAGGCAATTGACGGCATTGAAACGCTCAAGTCTTTAGGCAGTGAATGGGTAGCGTCTAAGAAGTATCAGGATCTTTCTGATCAGATTTCTGAGAGCGAAATCGAGCTTAAAATATTATCGGCAAAGGCCACAAATCTAACTCAGGTAATTCAGCAGTGTAACTATGTAGGGATAGTCGCGAGCGGTGCCTACCTGATCAGTATGGGAGATTTGACTGTCGGTGGTTTGATTGCGTGTACCATCATAGCGGGTCGAGCACTGGCACCCCTCGCTCAAATACCTCAGCTTTTGACTCAATGGAAGCAAATAAAAATCGCACTTAACGCTCTCGATGATGCTTTAAAGCGCCCGAGTGACAACGGCGGAGTCCATAGGAAGTTGTTGCCGTCCAAGTGTCGTGGAAACATTGTTTTCGAAAATACTCAGTTCGCCTACGATGGCAATAATCCCGTGTTAAGTATTGACGGCATCGAGTTCCAAGAGGGTGAAAAAATTGCTATCGTCGGGCCAATTGGCTCTGGAAAGTCAACCCTCCTAAAAATTGTTGCCGGTCTCTACCAGCCAAGTTCTGGCTCACTTAAGCTCGATGGTATTGATGCCTCTAAAATCTATCCTGATTATATCCACGAAAACATTATCTACCTCCCTCAAGATATTCGTTTATTTAATGGTAGTTTGCGGGAAAACCTGATCTTGGGGGTGGGTAACATTGCTGACGATAAAATAATTGAGGCTGCGCAAAAAACTGGTTTGGACTCGATTATCAACGCCCACTCAGAGGGATTGGATTTGAGTATAACCGAGGGTGGCCTTGGATTGTCTGGTGGCCAGCGACAGATAGTTGGTTTGACCCGCTTAATTTTAATGAATCCGAAATTAGTTTTGCTTGATGAGCCCACCGCGTCTATGGATGGTCATACCGAGTCCAAGGTGATTGATGTGCTTTTTAATGCATTTGCAAAGGATGTGTCTATTATTGTTGTTACTCACAAAACGGCGTTACTTCCAAAGGTTCAGAGGATCGTGGTTTTAGATAAGGGATCAGTTGTCTTGGATGGGTCGAGTCGAGAAATCTTAGCCAAGTTATCGAAGCAGCAGGTGGCTAAATGAAATTAGACCAATTTCGAGATTTTAAGGCTATGGCTATTCCGGGTGGTGATGAGCCATTGGATGAGACGCTCAAAGCCTCTCGGCGTATTTTGACGGTCTCTATGTTAGCGTTGGGTGTTTTTTTATTATGGGCTAATATCGCGACATTAGACGAGATTACACGTGCTCCAGCTACAGTAATCGCTAGTTCACGTACTCAGCTAATACAATCTCAGGACGGAGGAGTGCTAGAGCAGCTGCTTATCAAAGAGGGTGATCGGGTGGAGGCTGGACAGGTTTTGGCTCTTATTGATGAGACCAGAGCTAGGGCTGCTTTTTTGGAGGCTCGATCAAAGGTGGCGGCACTAAGTGCCCAGCAAAGCAGACTGATAGCTGAATTGTTTGACACCCAGCCAAAGTATGAGGAGATTCTGGACGATTACCCGGATTTTGTCCGGCGACAAAACTCTTTAAAGGCTGTTCGACTTGACGCGCATTTAGACGAGTTGTCAGCGATTGAGGGTATGAAAGCCATTGTGCAGGAACAGCTAGCTATTAACCGCCCGCTCTATAGGGCGGGAGATGTTAGTCAGTCCGATCTCTTAAATCTTGAGCGTCAAATTGCGGAATTGTCCGCGAAGATATCAAAAGTAAGTAATGACTACCTTCAAGACGTTGAGGGTCAGTTGACCCGAGTTAACGAAGAGGTCGATGCCTCCCGTCAATTACTGAAGCAGCGCAAAAGTCTTCTTGATCAAACTAAATTGATATCAAGCATGGACGGCATTGTTAAAAGCGTAGCCATCACCACTGTTGGAGGGGTTGTCCGCCCAGGTGAGGATGTGATGCAAGTTGTTCCAACTGAGGATCAGCTTCTATTTGAGGCGAAAGTGTCTCCAAAGGATATTGCCTTCATAAACGAGGGAATGGCTGCGTTTGTTAAGGTGGATGCGTGGGATTATACTATTTTCGGAGATCTACACGCAGAAGTTATCTTTGTAAGCGCTGACACTGTTGAGCGAGAAATAGAAGCTGGTGAACTCCCGAGTTATACCATTAGGCTGAGGTCTCAGGGCGCTCGCTTTAATAATAAGCGAGCGCAGAGTATCAACATTCAGCCAGGAATGACGGCGACGGCGGAAATACTTACTGGTGAGCGAACGGTATTCCAATACTTGGCTAAACCAATAATTAAAACTCTAGATGAGTCATTCTCTGAAAGATGAGTAAAGGCACTGGATATTAGGAAATGAATATTTTGAAACCAATGATTCGAATCGTAATCACGCATTCCGATGGCAGCGTAACGGAGATTTCCTCAGACAAACTCGCTGATTATAAGCTCAAGCAGGGAGATCAAATCTCGATTGTTGCAAGCAATGGCGAGCCTGTTGCCGTTGTTGAGGTGTTAAAACAGTCCGATGACTTATTGGTGGTTTTAGAGGGTGAAATCGCCTTAGCGATAGATGGATTTTTTCTTATCGATGGAGTCGCGTTTTATCCTCTCGGGGTTGAGGACGGCCAGGCTGTCCAAGCCAGTAGTGTGCGCCCCGAAGGCCAGTCCAGCACGTTGTGGCAAGCGAGCGGCCAAGATCCGGACGTGGTTGGTCAATGGATTATTGATGACATGACGAATTTCTCGCCTCCAGTTTTGGGTGCGCTTGGGGGGCTGGCGCTATTAGCTCTGGGCAGTGGTGGTGGAAGTAGTGGTGGAAGTGGCGGTGGAAGTGGCGGTGGAAGTGGCGGAAGCGGCGGAGAGAATCCGCCTGCTGACACAACTGCGCCCGTTCTTGTGTCAATTACTGCTGATGCTTCAACGAAGAGTGTCACTCTGTTATACAGCGAGGCGCTAGATTCGACTAATCCAGCGCCAACAAATTCTTTTAATGTCACTATCGGTGGTGAAGGTAATTCTGTTTCAGAGGTTTCAGTATCTGGTTCCACAATTGTACTGACATTGACGGACGATTTTCATCCTGATGCGCTGGTCAATGTGACCTATTCTGATCCCACCACAGAGGATGATCTTCTCGCTATTCAAGATGCCGCAGGTAATGATGCGCCGGGATTTTCCATGGGCGTTCTTGCCGATGGTTACATCCGTGGTGCGCAAATTTACCTTGACGCCAATGGAAATGGTGTTGCAGATGAAGCTGAAATTCTCGATGGCGTAATCTCAGACGCGCAAGGCTTTTTCTATGTGCCCGAAGGGGCAAATCCGAATGATTACACACTAATTGCAGTCGGTGGCGTCAATATTGATACGGGTATTGTAAACACTACGCCATTGAAGGCGCCCGCAGGATCGAAAACGATAAATCCTATCACGACAATTGTGCAATCCCTTGTAGATAGTGGCGATGCTGTTGATGTCGCCGCTGCTTCAGCAGCAGTTGTATCTGCGTTTGGCTTAACTGAGGGCACTGACTTAACGTCATTTGACCCGATTTCTGAGGTTGCTACTGGTGGAGATAGTAACTCGTTAGTGGCGCAAAAAGCCGCAGTTCAGATAGTGATGGTTGTCGCGCTGGCTTCCGAAGACCCTGATCAGGCAAGCTCTTCATCAAAGGCTGATACCGTATTCTCTAATATCGCCAGTAAGATTGTATCAGCCGCTGACTCTGATGAGATTGTTGATTTTTCTGATTCTGGGACTTTGGCGGACGTGCTCGATGGTATAGATGTCTCAGATGCGGTAGTGAGTTCCATTGCAGATGCATCTGCCGATATAGCTGATTCTTCTTCGCTATCAGGCCTAAGTGGTATACAAAGCGAGTATCTTGATCTTGTGGCGCCCAATGCGCCGACGGAGCTATCAGCTTCAACGCCCACCGCCGATAACACTCCGACGCTCAGGGTTGCCTTTGATATAACGGATACTGAAGGGTCAGCGGTGGTCGTTGGTGACATGATTCTGGCTGTCAATGGTGATACTCAAATTGCCAGCACGGTCATTACATCGGCTGATATCGTAAACGGTTATGTTGACATTGTTCTGCCAGAGTTACAGGAAGGTGATCAAAGGTTAACGGGTTACGTCGTAGACAATGCTGGTAACCGCAGTGATGTATCAGCAGAGATACTTTTAACCGTTGATTCCACTGCTCCGACCGTATCCCTATCATCCTCCGATGAGGGTCTAGCGACAGGTGGCACTACCACTTTAACCGTTGTCTTTAGCGAGCCAGTAAATGAGTTTTCTGACGCTAGTGTTTCTGTGAGCAGTGGTTCGGTTGGGGATGTAAGTTCGGCACAGACCTTAGGTAATGGCTCAGTCCAATATACATTGACCTATACTGCACCGACAGAACAGCAGCAGAACTTAGAGATATCGGTAACCTCATCCAGTTATACCGACCTTGCGGGTAATAGTGGCACAGCGAGTAATGTAATCGACCTGAGTGTTGATAATCCTCCAGAGGTGTTAATCACAGATGATACTGGCGAAAGGGCAAGTGGTGATGTGGTTTATACATTCTCATTTAGTGAGCCAGTAAGCGGTTTTACCACAGAAGATATTATTGTTACCGGTGGCTCCAAAGGTGTTTTCTCAGCTCTTGGTGAGACTTTGTACACCCAAGTCGTTACTCCAGATTCTGACAGCATTGATCCGATTACAGTGGATGTTGCGGCAGGAGCTGCCGTGGATGGTTCAGGGCAAAGTAGTCAAGAGGCGAGTCAGTCGATACAGAATGTAGACACGTTGTCACCAAATAGCCCTGAATTCGACTCAGTTGCTGTTGACGACGTTATCTCTAAATTTGAAAAAACTACTGGGGTCGAGGTAACAGGCACTGCCGAGGCAGGTAGTTTAGTTAAGCTGATGTTTGCGGATGAAATCCGCCAAATTGATAGTGATGAAGATACAGGTGTATGGAGCTACATCCTGACCAAATCTGATTTTAAATTAATGGGCGAGGGGCCTGGTACCATTTCAGTGACGGCGACAGATCGATCGGGGAATACAAGTGCCTCCGCGACCAAGTCTGTGACCTTGGATACCATCGCGCCGCTTGCTACGGGTTTGGCCCTTGTTGAGGCGAGTGACTCTGGAGTTTTAAATGACACGGTTACTAATGTGTCAGCACCAAACTTTGATGTCACCGCGGAGTCTGGCGCTGAGATCGCCTATCGTATAAATGATTCAGATACTTTCATCAATTTAGATGTGGTGGGCACTGGCGATAATCAAGCGCTTACTATTCCCTCGTTGGTTGAGGGAGATAACCGGATAACCATTAAGTTTATTGATTCAGCAGGCAATGAGACTGTTCGCTCGACTTTTGTAACACTCGACACTACGTCATCGGCGGTAGTGGTCAATGATATTACTTTAAGCGCAGATACAGGCACCAGTGCAACAGACTTTTTCACCAAGATCGCATCGCAAAATATCACTGGGACACTCAGTGGTGCGCTGGACAATGGCGATAGTTTGTATGGTTCAGTGGATGGCGGCATTAGCTGGATTGATATATCAGACAAGGTCTCGGGCACAGCAGTTAGTTGGAGCGGAGCCACATTGGTGGCCGGCGGCAGTCTGCAGTTTAAAGTCACCGACGCAGCAGGCAATGATGGAGTTGTGAGCTCGCAGGAATATACACTCGATACAGTGGCCCCTGCGATAACGATTAATTCGATTGCTATTTCAGATGATACGGGGTCGAGTGCGACTGACTTTATAACAAATGAAGCTCCTCAGACGGTCAGTGCGGTATTGAGTGCATCGCTCGCGGAGGGCGATATTCTCTATGGGTCGACGGATGGTGGAAACAGCTGGGTTGATATTACTGCTGACGTAACAGATGACCTGTTGAGCTGGGATGTGACGTTATCGGGTACCGACGCACTACAGTTTATGGTGACAGATGCATCGGGCAATGATGGAGTGATTGCCTCTGAGAGCTACGCGATAGACACAGTAGCACCTCAAATAGTCGTGAATAATATCGATATTAGCGCCGATAGTGGTAGCAGTGGCGATGATTTTCTAACCAACACCGCGGAACAGACTATAACGGGCACACTGAGTGCTTCAATGGAGTCTGGGGATATTCTCTATGGATCGGTGGATGGTGGCGCTGCGTGGATAGACATCACCGACAGGGTGGATGGTACGCAAATTAGTTGGGCAGGCGTGACCTTGTCAGGCTCAAATAGCATTCAGTTTAAAGTCACAGATTCAGCAGGTAATGAAGGGGAAGTAACTACACAGAACTATGTCATTGACACTACGTCATCGGCGGTAGTGGTCAATGATATTACTTTAAGCGCAGATACAGGCACCAGTGCAACAGACTTTTTCACCAAGATCGCATCGCAAAATATCACTGGGACACTCAGTGGTGCGCTGGACAATGGCGATAGTTTGTATGGTTCAGTGGATGGCGGCATTAGCTGGATTGATATATCAGACAAGGTCTCGGGCACAGCAGTTAGTTGGAGCGGAGCCACATTGGTGGCCGGCGGCAGTCTGCAGTTTAAAGTCACCGACGCAGCAGGCAATGATGGAGTTGTGAGCTCGCAGGAATATACACTCGATACAGTGGCCCCTGCGATAACGATTAATTCGATTGCTATTTCAGATGATACGGGGTCGAGTGCGACTGACTTTATAACAAATGAAGCTCCTCAGACGGTCAGTGCGGTATTGAGTGCATCGCTCGCGGAGGGCGATATTCTCTATGGGTCGACGGATGGTGGAAACAGCTGGGTTGATATTACTGCTGACGTAACAGATGACCTGTTGAGCTGGGATGTGACGTTATCGGGTACCGACGCACTACAGTTTATGGTGACAGATGCATCGGGCAATGATGGAGTGATTGCCTCTGAGAGCTACGCGATAGACACAGTAGCACCTCAAATAGTCGTGAATAATATCGATATTAGCGCCGATAGTGGTAGCAGTGGCGATGATTTTCTAACCAACACCGCGGAACAGACTATAACGGGCACACTGAGTGCTTCAATGGAGTCTGGGGATATTCTCTATGGATCGGTGGATGGTGGCGCTGCGTGGATAGACATCACCGACAGGGTGGATGGTACGCAAATTAGTTGGGCAGGTGTGACCTTGTCAGGCTCAAATAGCATTCAGTTTAAAGTCACAGATTCAGCGGGTAATACAGGAGATGTATCGGCGCAAAGTTACGAGATAGATGCCTTAGCCCCAACTGTCTCCGTTGGTTCGATTTCAATTGAGATAGATTCCGGAACTAGTGATACAGACTTTATTACAAACGAAGTTTTGCAAACTATTACAGCCCAGCTCAGTGAAGAGTTGGGTGCAGCTGATACCCTGTATGGATCGTCTGACAACGGAACAACATGGTTGGATATTACTAATAAGATCAGTAATGCCACAGTAATTAGTTGGGACGGTGCGGTACTGCAAGAAGGGTCAAGCTTTATTGTATTCAAAGTGATGGATGAAGCGGGCAACAATGGCCCATTAGAGTCTCAGCAATATAACGTTATCACTGCGCCGCCAACCATCATCATTAATGGTATTGATATCAGTAATGATGCAGGTATTAGCGACTCAGACTTCCTTACCAATACAGCTCAGCAGACCATTACAGCTGTATTGAGCGGCGAGTTAGGATTAGGTGATATTCTTTATGGCTCGGTGGATGGAGGGCAAACGTGGGTTAATGTTACTACTAATTTGTCAGGCACCGAGATTAGTTGGGGCGACGTTGCGCTGAAAGAGAGTAGCAGTATTAGCTTCAAGGTGACCGATGCCGTCGGCAATGATGGTGTCATTGCCACACAAGCCTATGTTGTCGACACTTCAGCACCGACTATCCTATCGAGCGCCTTTGACTTTGGTGCCGCATTGAATGCCAACGGCGATGATGGCGATGCTGTGCTAAGTATCATAACCAGCGGTGTTGAAGATGGCCAGGAGGCCAGTCTGAGCTTGGCTGGAGAAACCTATCAGGGCACGGTGACTGGTAACACCGCTAGTTTCACTGTGTCGGCATCAGAGCTTCAAAGTTTAAGCGAAGGCGCAGTCACCTATAGCGTTGACGTATCGGATTCCGCGGGTAACGCAGCGACGCAGCACAGCGGCAGCTTTAGCTACGATGCGAGTGCCTCGATTGTATCGAGTGCCTTTGACTTTGGTGCGGTATTGAATGCGACCGAAGATAATGGCAATGCCAGCCTGACAGTGGCGACCGCCGACGTTGATGATGGCAGTACCGTAACAGTCGCCCTTAATGGTCAGTCCTATATAGGCACAGTAAGTGCCGGCAGTGCCGCGATTGCTGTGCCTGCAGCGGATCTGCAAGCACTGACAGAGGGCACGGTTACCTACACCGTCGATGTATCGGACTCTGCGGGTAACGCAGCGACGCAGCACAGTGGCAGCTTTAGCTATGATGCGAGTGCCTCGATTGTATCGAGCGCCTTTGGTTTTGGTGCGGTATTGAATGCGACCGAAGATAATGGCGATGCCACCCTGACAGTGGCGACCGCGGATGTTGATGATGGCAGTACCGTCACAGCTGCCCTTAATGGCCAGTCCTATACAGGCACAG
>ERZ1048068.3039-NODE-3039-length-11266-cov-8.649184_pt1 | contig 11266 bp, 13 predicted proteins | sample MGYA00383098_ERZ1048068 | MGnify/ENA primary metagenome ERZ1048068 (study PRJEB29581, sample SAMEA5548368) | metagenome | biome: marine; feature: coastal; material: water | depth 1 m | study: Short-term variability in the microbial, nano- and picoplankton... | reverse complement strand
TTCGACACGTCAGATTCATAAACGCCAATCTCCAAACGCCAAATACCAAATTGCTGTTCCACCAAGAAATTCCGAAAAAATCTGTCAATTCACGCGAAAAAAAGCTACCTCGCCTGCATGTCGGAACCTACTCAGAGCGAGGACACACCAGCCAGCGACACCCAGGCCAATGCGGAATCTACCAAGAAGTTCTCCCCCTTTGCAGGTTGCTCGATCTTTATCATCGCCGGCGTCTTAGCCGCCAGCATGGTTGGTTTCACTGTCTGGTCTTACTTTAAAGTGAAGAACACCATTGCCGAATTCACCGATGACGCTCCTCAATCGATCGAGTTAGTTGGAGTCGACGACAAAGAATCAGCTCAAGTTGCCATCAAAGAAAAGCTAATCGGCTTTCGGCACAATATCGAGGCCAAGCACAAGGCACATATCACATTGGATGCAGCTGAGATGAACCTCGCCATCGCCACCTTCAACATTCTTAAGCCTCATCGTGATCACCTCTTTATCACCTCGATTGATAATGATCAGATCGAGGCGAACATCGCCTTCCCCGTCAAAGCAGGCATGAGCACAGACGGCATGCGCTTCATCAACGCTACCATTATGATCACGCCGGAGCTTGTTGAGGGGGCAGCTTTTCCTAGAATCACATCTGTGCGCTCAAGCACAGGAGCCAAAGTTCCCGAGCAGTTTCGCCACTTTATTTCTGAAACCCTGCTGCACCCGATGAAGGAAGACAAAGAGCTTGGCCCCATCTTTAGTAGCCTCTCTGCGGTATCTATCCAAGGCGATGCCCTAGTTCTGCACAACGATCCAGACTACCAGCCCAGCACCCAGCCCACCGAGGAGAAAAAGCAATCCATGTTCGAGCGCCTCATGACGGGCTTTGCTATCATTGCAGTATTCTTTCTTGCCATCGTCTCACTGATCATCATCTTATCCCGCCGTAAGGCAAAAAATGCTTAAGCTACCTACTCATCTATCATGAACATCAACGAAAACTTCCTCAAACTCAAAGCAGGCTACCTGTTTCCAGAAATCGGCCGGCGCGTTACTGCTTGGACCGAAGCCAACCCGGGAAAAACTTCCAAGCTGATTCGCTGTGGTATCGGTGACGTCACCGAGCCCCTTCCCCAGGCAGTCCGCGATGCCATGCACGCGGCTGTCGATGAGCAAGGCGAGCGTGCAACCTTCCGTGGTTACGGTCCGGAACAAGGATACGACTTCCTTCGTGAAGCCATCGTGGAAAACCAATTCGCCGACCTCAACATCTCTGCTGATGAAGTCTTCATCTCAGACGGCTCCAAGTGTGATACCGGCAACATCCTCGACATCTTTGGCCAAGGCAACAAGATCGCTATCACCGATCCCGTCTACCCCGTTTACGTCGACACCAATGTCATGGCAGGCAACACCGGCGAAGCCGATGAGAACGGCGCCTACGAGGGCCTGATCTACCTTCCCTGCACCGCTGAGAATGGATTTGTTCCTGCTATCCCCGATCAAAAGGCAGACCTCATCTACCTCTGCTACCCGAACAACCCGACGGGCACCACTGCCACGCGTGAGCAGCTCGAAGCCTGGGTAGCCTACGCCAAAGCCAACGATGCCATCATCCTCTATGATGCCGCCTACGAGGCCTTCGTTCAGGACTCCTCTGTCCCCCGCTCCATCTTTGAGATCGAAGGGGCTCATGACTGCGCCATCGAATTCCGTTCATTTTCCAAGAACGGTGGCTTCACCGGAGTGCGCTGTGCCTACACCATCATTCCCAAGACACTCACTGTGACCACATCCAAAGGTGAGGAAGTCAGTCTTCACTCGCTCTGGAACCGCCGCCACGCCACCAAGTTCAACGGCGCTTCTTATCCGGTGCAGCGCGGTGCAGCCGCCGTATTCTCGCCCGAGGGCAAAGCTCAAGTCAGCGCCCTGATCGAGCACTACATGGGCAATGCAGCGCTCCTGCGCAAGGCTTGCCAAGACGCAGGCCTTACCGTCTTCGGTGGTGAAAACGCTCCCTACGTCTGGGTCCAATGCCCTGAAGGTGTCGATTCCTGGGGAATGTTCGACAAGATGCTTGAGGAGGCGCAAGTGGTCATCACGCCGGGTGCCGGTTTCGGTGCCGCAGGTGAGGGCTACTTCCGCATCTCCTCGTTCAACACCCGTGAAAACGTAGAAGAAGTCTGCCGGCGCATAGCCGCTCTCTAGAGCGATTACCTGCTTCAAATCATCCAACAAAAAAGCCCTGCTGATATAGCAGGGCCTTTTTTGCGTTAATTTTACGAAAATTTCTAGGTGCGTAATGCGCTACTTTTTTGCTTTGTCCGTCTTCACCGGATGCCATGCCTGGATTGCCTTGGTCATGCGCTGAACAATTTCAGGATGCTCTGTAGATAGCTCATTTTTCTCGTGAGGGTCATCCTTCAGGTTATAGAGCCGCACAGGTGCTGTGTCCCATGCGTGCAGCTTGTGGTAATGGGTGGTGTCTTTGCCATGGTAGCGCAAGAGTAATTTCCAATCCCCCTCGACGCACCAGAGATACTGCAGCGTGCCATCGGGATTTCCCGGCGTCATATTGTGGCTAGCATGGCACACGCCAAATACAACCCTCCGGTCCTTGCGGGCTGCCTCATCAAGTAGATCAATGCCCGGAAGACTCTCAGGTGCCTCGATACCGGCAGCAGCGGCAATGGTAGGAAACAAGTCAATAGCATGGGCAAAGTCCGGGGAGCGCTCGGGTTTCACCTTACCTGGCCATGAGACCATGATTGGCGTGCGGATACCATTTTCATAAGGGCTGCTTTTAGACCGTTGCGCGTAGCCGCCCCACAGCTTCTGATTCGGGTCATCCGCGTTGCTGCTTGGGGCCGCCCAACCGTTATCACAGATATAAAGCACAAGCGTGTTGTCAGCTAGGCCACGCTTCTCAAGAATTTCTAACAGCTCTCCACAGGTCTCGTCAAACCACTCGCACATGGCGTAATACCTGGCGACATCGATGCCGCGCCCAGGCTTACTGTATTTTTTCAAGAGCCTTTGCGGAGGATTATGCGGAGTGTGGGGCAGGAAGGGAGCATACCAGAGCATAAAAGGCTTCTTCTTTTCCACCGCCATATCGACAAAATCGGTGATCGGCTTAAAGCCCTCCCGCCCGATTTTTAAGCCGACATCACCATGCCGTCCACCGCGCTTGGGGTCCCCGAGGGTCATGCCGTGAGTAAAGCCGCCATCCTTAAAGGACCCCTCCCACCATTTGCCGGACTGATGGGTGAGGTAGCCGTTCTCCGTAAGCATTTTGATAAAACTTGGGTGCTTGTGGAACCCCTCCCGCATCGGCACATCCAGCGCAGCGCGCTGATTTTTCCCGTCAACATCGTTGCCGGTGATCCCATGCTCAAAAGGATAGATGCCCGTTACCATCGATGCCAATGAAGGACGGCACAAGGGAGCGGCCACATAACCACGACCAAAGACCACGCTGCGATCCGCCAGCTTGTCCAAGTGCGGAGTCTTGATCTCTGGGTGCCCCATGAAGCCGTAATCCGTCCATGCCTGGTCATCACTGAGAATAAAAACAATATTAGGTGGCTGCGCTACAGCGTCTGAGAGCTCAATAAGTGCGAGCCAACTTAGAATAGTGAGCTTTTTTAGAGTATTAATCATGATGATTTGTGCATTTGGAACGACATTGTCCGGCTCGCGCTCGGCTGCGTTATTAAGTATTTAGAGATTAATACACAATGATCTGTTGGCTTCTTTCACGAAGCTAAGGAGCGAAATACTCTTCCTAAGTCGAGTTTATAGCATTTGCCAATCAAACAACACAGCTGCTTGGCCACGATACTGACCAGCATCATCTATCAAATTCCAAACAACAGATTTTTTCACCATAAATCGCCTACCACTGGATGATACTCGTACACCTTGGTAATTATCGATATAGCCCTTCTCTGCCACTTCCTTGAGTAGTCGTTGCCTTTCCTCTCTTCGTTGAGGCTCTGCCGACAATCTGGACGGCAAGCTAGTAAGCTCATCCCAATTCAACTCGAACAATTCTAGTGCAACGCGATTCCCATAATTAAAAATCGGATCTGGATCATCATTATGAGATAGAACGCAAAACTTTGCTTCAAATAATTTTTCGTCCAAATCTACCGCTGAATCGGGCTCAATAAGATGTTTGCCCGTTACTTGTAAAAAGCTCGATAAGATGAGATGTGCCTGCTCTCTGCGATTATCATTCATCATTATAAGCCGATTTATTGCTGATGATCTTTATTCATTTGAACGAAAATTGGATACCACAGACATTATACCCAACGACTTCGACACATAGGTAAACTCTATGATAAGGCTTTTAGCAAAGCCTGAGCCACAGCCGCTGATGACCCTGGATTTTGACCTGTGATGATCAGTCCGTCTGTCAGAGCTAGTGATGTCCAATCATCCGCCTTTTGATACAATCCACCAGCCGCAATCAGCTCATCCTCGAGCAAGTATGGCACCACGTCCGTAAGCCCTACTGCGGCTTCCTCAGAATTACTAAATCCCGTTACCTTCTTACCCTTTACCAAGACCTCTCCCGCCGCATCTTTCGCGTTTAGCAGCACAGCAGGTGCATGGCAGACTGCAGCCACAGGCTTACCTGCTGCAATAAATGCCTCGATCAGTGCAATTGAATGGGTATCGGCATGCAAATCCCACAATGGACCATGTCCACCGGGGTAAAACACCGCATCAAAATCATCTGCGCTGATATCAGCTAGTACGTTCGTGTTGGCTAATGCCTGCTGCGCTTCTTGGTCTGAATCAAAACGACGTGTATCATCAGTTTGAAAATCGGGCGCGTAGCTCTTCGGATCTAGTGGCGGTTGCCCCCCAGCCGGTGACGCCAATACTAGTGAAACCCCAGCATCTTTTAGCCGGTAATAAGGGCTGGCAAATTCCTCCAACCAGAAGCCGGTCTTCTCGCCAGTGTCGCCTAGCTGATCATGTGAAGTTAAAACGATGAGCGCTTTCATAGTGTTACTAGTTTGCACGCATTTGCAGACTTGTCATCTCATTCCAAGGGCAAATTGATTGCGGGCAGCGCCATCTGATCGAGATGGCTAAAGGTAATGTCGATAGGCGGCACCCTATTGCGTCACAATTAGCCAACTATTTTTGCGATGATTTTTGCGATGATTTTTGGGGTTGCCAAGACAGCTTCAACTCATACTTCGGAGTCTTTACCTCCTCAGCCTGATATACGGTGATGCTTTCTGGACTGAAATCAATTTGATACCAGTTGTTACCCTCATTCTGCATACCCTTGAGATTCAAATGATGGCGGTTACCAATTTTTTGGTATGCTCCACGATGATCGTGGCCATTTAACCACATCACGACGTTAGGAAACTTATCGAGCAAAGTTGTCATCTCTGCTGCGTTAAAAAGCGTGTGCCCACCATAAGGCTTATGCATCGGGTAATGGCACATAATAACAGTGGGCTCCTTTTTTGCCAAAGAGTCGTCCAACACACCCTTCAGCCATTTCATTTGCTTGGTAGAAATACCAGCACTCCAGATCCCTCGAGCAGGCCCCTTTAGCGCATTGTAGTGAGCTTTCGCCAGCTTGTATTCCTCGGTCTCAATATCGTGATTGAGATGACTCACATCGCCATCTAACACGATGAAACGATACCCCTTGTGAGAAAATTCATAGTAGGCCTTATCCTTGAACCCAAATGCACGATACACACTGGCAGGCTTAGAGAGCCCATCCGCATCCTTGTAAGGAACATAATAATCATGATTTCCTAAAACCTTATAATTAGGAACCTTGAGCGTATTCCAGGCTGCCAAAATTGCGCGCGTATTCTTCCATTCTTTTGGAGTTGTTTCGACTGTTTGCTTGGGAAATTGACTATAATCAATGTCATCCCAATCGATAATATCGCCGAGTGCCACGCCCCAGTCTAAGTCACGTTTATTCCAATGCGAGATTGCGTTCTTGATGCGGGCAACCCCCTCTCTTGGTTCACGACCACCTCGAGGATTTGCATCCGCGTATTGAATATCAGCAACCGCTGCGATAGAAAACGATTCTACTTCTTTGCTCTTTTCCTCAGCCATCACAGCCCCGGCGGTGGTCCATAAGGATCCCAATAATAATAATCGAGCAAGTAGGTATGAAGTTGTTATCATGATGTAGTTACGTTATGTGTTGCGCGTTTTTACCACAGAGTTGGCTAAGGTGGCTTGCAATTGCTACTCACAAAAAATATACCAAAGATCTGGCAGAGAGATTACTATATATAGATTAGCTTTTCACAACAAAAACACAACTGTTTCTCAAAAATTACTATGGGTCGTTTGCTATTGTCTCCGCCGGGCGCGCGTTGAGCTTCTTTTTATATTTCTCAGCTAGTATAGTCTCTCCAGCTAGACTACTTGCTGAGATTATTTCTAGATAAGCTTCTGTTTCACCTGGGTAGTAATGAATAATCTTGGCGTATTCATTAATGGCATCCTCGTATCGTTCAAGTTCCATGTATCTCCGCGCTAAGGTATAGGTCAAAGCTGGCTTACTGAACTTATGATCTGGAAATATAAAAGCTATAATCAAGCCGCTGAAATAGCGACAAGTAGGCTTCACTGTCTCGGGAATCAACAATAGAATCGATGCGATAAAGCAGACCAAAGCAAAAATAACATACGCTGCGGCTCCATACGACTCTATCTCGAATACCGCGCGCATTGAGAGCACAAACACAGCAAATGTTGATGCTGATAAAATCCATCGTAGGACGGCTAATTTATTTTGGTCGCGAATTCGCAAAACGACGGAAAGTTACTAACAATCAAATAATATCTCGAATTCCGTCTTTTTACCAACTTACAAATTCAATTCGGCGCCACCTTTTTTTCGTTTCTTTTTTCTATCCTTCCGGCCGCCGGCTTAATATTCAGATCAGACTTGTGGGTGCATTTTGCGTGAAAACAGACGGATCACACCAGCTACAATTCCGCCAAGGAAACACAGAGCTCCCACGCACACTACTGTGAAGCCAATCATACCGAGCAACTGCACATGCGCCGCTTCAGCAGGCGAATCATCAGGGCCGGGTATGCCTCCGACGAACCCTGCGTAGAGGAATCCGGCCACGGAGAGGAGAATTCCAAGCGCAGCAACAATCAACGGGGAGTACTTTTTCATACGACGTAATTCACTCATGTTCTTGTGAAGAAAATATGATCTGGAGATGAAATTTCCATGAATTGCATTCCGGCCTGACGCTAACATGATGCGCTCATGATATCGCGCTTGAAAAGCGCGATGTCATGAGTCGCCATCGATAGATTTGTTGGTCGTTTCTAGTATCGTCAGTGATCCCTCCACTGCATCTGAGTGACCCGTGTAGCCTCGTTCATCGGATCCCTTCCAGACTTTGAGAAGATAGACTTTGCGTATCTGGAATTCGTATGTAACACCGATCTGTCGCCAAGGGCTTTCTTTGGGAGCCTTCTTTCGGTGAGAGAGTCTGTACTGTTTGCCGGCGACCTCAGGCGGGTGGAGAAGCATGAGGATGGTGGCGCCATCTTCGACAATGTGGCCTTCGCTACAGTCACAGGTTGTCTGGACGTCGCTGTGATCCAGAACGGTTGCGCGGACGGTGATCAGGGGGCCGTGCTTGAGCGTGGGCAAACAGCCGACGAGGAAGGTGGCAAGTATCATAGGCGACAACTGGATTATCTTTTTCATCTTCTTTCGACGTAAAGGCCACCAACCCGTTGAAAACCCGATGGGTTGGGTGCGCCGACTTGTTCGCCCTTCGAGATTGCTTCTATGCAATGTCGGGAGAATCGCTAGCCCTTCTCTTTACCAATCACCGTAATTTCGACGCTAGAGCCCGCATTCTCCTCCTTATGCTTGAGATGGATTACGCGAATATCGACGCTGGGTATTCTCGCATTCTCGTATACGGCAAGGCAGACTTCGGCATTCGAGGTTCTGGCTTTGTTGCCTGCGAGAATCGACTCCTCTCGGTTGAGCTTTCGCATGCCCCATCCCGCTCCGAGAAAATTGCTTAGCGTGGTGAAAAACTCCTTAGAGGCGAGAGACGTCTTAAGGTGAAAGGTCTCATTACCGTCGATCTTCTCCCTCTTCTCCAGCTTCACATCCGGCATGCCTTTTGAGAAATCAGGGACGGTCGGCTCCTGAGCAGAGAGCGGCAGGACTAGCAGAGCGATGGCGGCGAGAATCGTTTGGGTCTTCATATTCATAATGAAACGCAGGAATGAGTTTTCTTAGAGATTATTTACCGAACGATTGAGGCATGGCAGGTGTGTCTGGAGCGAAGCGCAAGGAATCACCCTACCATCGCCGATTTGTTCGGTCGGCATTATCGCTGAAGCACGGCCTTAACTGGTGCATAAATAGTGTCAAGAATATCTGCAAGTCCGATTCGATAGAACAAATCGTAAACGTGCCGTGAACGAAAAAGCACTGCTTCGACAATAGATGCTATCAATGGTAGAAACAGTAAAAAGAGGGCTATAAATGTCACTAAAATCCCCCAACGACTAATGGATACGAGAAGTTCACGCATCTTTGGCGTTCCAATCTTTATGAGATTCTTGTCATTCATTGAAGCATTTTCTGAGCCGAACGTCTACATCACCCGCCGAGGTACGAGGTTGAGGTGCATGCGATGGTTGGCGTCTCAATTTTTCTTTTTCTTTTCGATGGCCGGTGTCCACTTTCCATCTGCGCTTTTGGAGAGACCTTTATCACCATATGTTTCAATCCAAGTGAACATGGCTTCATTCATTTCGCGCTTAATGTTTTGATGCGCTTCAGAAGTGGCCAAGTTGTTCAGCTCGAAAGGGTCGGCTTCCAGATCAAATAACTGCTCCACTTCTTTTTGAGATTTAAAGAAATACGCCTGTTCCGGCGTCAGCTTACCGGCTTTGTTCATTTCCCTGAGCAATGGCAAAATCGGCCTGACATTATCTTTATCAAGATACTTCTGCCCGGCATCATAGGGAACTTCCGGCATAAGGTTGTAGATGTATTTATACTTGCTGCCTACAACCGTGCGGCTGCAGTCCATGACTTCATCCCAGCGGTCCCGAGCGGCGTATATATATTTATTAGGTTTGTAATTATCATTAAAGAGAAAAGCCTGTCCTTGCATTTGATCGGGCTTTTCCATGCCGGCGATGGCCAGTATGGTGGCTGTCAGGTCAATGCCAGAGACCAGATCGTTGACGACTTTACCCTTTTCGATGCCCTTACCCCAAATGATCAAGGGGCATTTTATACCATCTTCATACAGATAGCCCTTGCCACGGATTTGACAGCGACCGTTATCGCCGATCCAGATCACGACGCTATTGTCCAATACGCCTCTTTCTTCTAAGTCGTCCATAATGACTTTGGTATGGCGGTCTGCCTCTTCGATCTGGTCCAAATAGGTAGCCCAGTCCAATCTGACTTCCGGTGTATCGGGGAGATAAGGTGGAATTTCAACTTCTGAAGTCTTAACCACAAGATCACCCCTGCTTTTTCGCAAATCTTGCCAACGAGGGTTTTCGGCTTGACGGTGAGTTACCTGAAGCTGGATTTGATGAAAGTAGGGTTTCCCGGGAGGAGGTGGGGGAACCTTATCAAAAAGCTTATCCCCAGTTTGGACATTGATATCAGTTTTGGACGTTTTGAGCTTTAGTAGTTTGCTTCCAACTATGCAGGTATAACCGGCCTCCCTGAGATAATGAGTCATGTAGTGCAACCCCTCCTTGCCTTTGACGCTGCTTCGATGATGATGACCTCCACAGGAGCCTTGATACATGCCCATCATCAACGAAGTTCTACTGGGAGAACAGATGGGGGAGTTGGTGTAGAACCTTTTGTAGAGAGTCCCGTCCTTGGCCATTCCATCGATGGTGGGTGTCTTCACGCCCTTCGTTCCATAGCAGGCCAAATCATTGCCGATGTCTTCTGCCATCAGTAAAATGATATTGGGTTTTGTTTGTGCCTGGAGGCTTATGCATGTCAGAACCGCCATTAACCCCACTGTTATTCTGTATATCAAATCGTTCATCTCACTTGTTTCGGCTCATTGCAGGTAATGCAGTTCAGTAAAATATAAGAATGGCACTCTCGTCTGTAATAAACATAGAGGCGAGATAGCCAGCTTATTAGACAGCTATCAAACTTTTTTTGGGGGGCTGTACCAACTGTTCAGACAACAGTCCTTGCCCCAGAGCACGAGCACTACCCTGCGTAAAGTTCACCGTCAGCGATACTGCGATGAACAAAGATTAAATAGTATATGAATCAAAAATAGAAGATCAAATTTTGACTGCTGACGTACTAGCTGTCGGGTGCAACGACTTGTTGGGCTTGTTTTGTTAGAATAGATCTGAATGTGTTCCCGTCCGTCCTAATGTAAGAGAGTCAGGAGTCAGCTTATACAACAAGAGCCAATCAGGTTCGATATGACAATCTCTCCATCCCTTCCAATTACCGCTCAGCCCATGATCTAGATAGCGTTGTGGTAAGTCTTCACAAGAAACCAAAATATCGATTACTTCTTTAAGCTTAACGAGATCCTTCCCCCGCTTCTTCTGTCGTTTGACGTCCTTCTTAAATGCGGACGGCTGAATTACTCTCATTAGTCCCAGGAAGCATAAAGGTCATCAGTGTTGTCGAAGGTCTCGATATCCTCGCCGCGGTCAGCCTTAGCCAAAGCGGCGGCAGTCTCCACGTTGGGGATACGCAATTCAACGGGGAATTCGCCCCTCATGGCAATCTGACGATAAAGCAGTCGGATAGCTTCGGTCGGCGTGATACCCAGGGCATCAAGCACTCTTTCGGTTGCAGCCTTCGTATCTGGATCAATACGGGCATGTATGACAGCAGTCTGGGGCATGGACATAATGTATCACAATTGATACACGTGTCAATTCTTATTATTGCCCAACGTTTAGCATCACGGGCGGCTATAAGCCGTCGCGTGCATCCGGCTTGTTCGCATTTTGCTACTACTCACTATCTAGGGCTCCCGACCTCTTCTCTGTCTTTTCTAAAACGTGACTACGGATCTCGGTTTTAAGGCGTGCTTCGGAAGTGGCCTCAAATCGTCGAATACTCGCATCTGTTCGGGAGTTTCCAGTATTGTCTTACTTTCATCGTACAGCTCGGTCTTTTTGTCAAATACACCTGCAGAATCGAGCTTGAGATGCTTGACCATGAATGGATACATCGCCTGCCGTTTCAGGA
>ERZ1048068.3033-NODE-3033-length-11278-cov-4.754789_pt1 | contig 11278 bp, 10 predicted proteins | sample MGYA00383098_ERZ1048068 | MGnify/ENA primary metagenome ERZ1048068 (study PRJEB29581, sample SAMEA5548368) | metagenome | biome: marine; feature: coastal; material: water | depth 1 m | study: Short-term variability in the microbial, nano- and picoplankton... | reverse complement strand
AGCTGAAAGAGCGCGGACTGGAGCGCAAAAACGATGGGTAGATTTCCCGGAGCATTGCCTTCGGCTACGGCGCTGGAATAGCGCTTCCAGGCTCGGTTCGCGCGCATCTCTTCTTTGCCCTCGAAAAACGGTTCGCCGGCAAGCCGACTGCGGCCCAGCATTTCGTCGGGAAGACTTTTTCCCAGATTTCGGTCAATTTCCTCGATTTCGTCGGTTCGTGAAGCCATTCCCTCTTGGAAAGTGGCCACGAAAGCAGGGGCAATGACAAGGGAAAAATACGAATCAGTCCAGGATTGCCACGCGACAGGGAGGGAAACCGATTCGCGAGGGAAAAACGTTCCTGGGTTGTTCGGAGTGACTCCGAGTAAGGAAACGAATCGGGCGAAAGCAAATTCGCTCTCGTCTCCCGGTTCAACCAGTTGCGGGGTGTCAGGCATCCGACACCGCGGAAAAAGCTACGAGGCTTAGATCAAGCCTGCCTTCTTCAGCGTAACGTACGCACCGTTTTTGTCGATCGTCTTGAGACCGCGAGCGCTGACGCGAACGCGAACGTAACGACCCAACTCAGGGACCCAGATGCGCTTTTGGCGGAGATTTGGCTTGAACTGACGCTTCACGGTTTTCGTCACGTGACGACCGATTCCGCCCTTCTTTTTAGCCTTACCACTGCGGTGGATTTTGCGGCCGGAAGTGACTTTAGCACCGGTTATTTTGCAAGATCTAGACATCGTGAGAATCCGTTGAATTTCGTTGTCGCGCCGGTCAATGAATTTTTCCGGGTCGCGGGTCGGCAATTTCCCTACATTTCCCGCTTGGTCAAGGGGAAATCAGAGGGGCTTGACCAACTCAATTTTTTTCTCTACTGCGCTATCCTCTCCCCAGTCGGGCAAAAATTTCCTCTGAGCCGGATGCCTTGATATGATAAACGAACTCCATCAGTTCGCCGAGTCGGCCGGAGGGAAAGCCCCCTCCTTTTTCAATGAACCAGTGCAGATATTCGTAGGGGAGTGTGTGCAGCTTTCGCTGCTGGTAGCGTCCGAAGGGCATTCGATAGATTTCGAGATCGGCGAGATTGTCGGCCAGTTCCCGCTTCATCGCCTCGCCAGGGTCGATATGTTCTTCCGATTCACTCATCGAAGGTGTAGCAGCAATCGGGATCAATCGATCCGTCTTTGGTGAAACGAATGCCTTCGTTTTCGAGGAGGCGACGCTTGCGATCAATTGGTTCACCATTTTTTACTCCGGCAAAACCACCGATGGTGAGGTCTCCCTTGATCACACGGTGACAGGGCGTGTCTGGTGCGAAAGGGTTTCGGCGCAGGGCCTGGCCGATTGCCAGGGCAGATCGGCACGAGATGTATTTTCCGAGAAGTCCGTAAGTTGTCACCTTTCCTCGCGGGATCAGATGCAGGGCATCGTAGACCTTTTTTTCAAACTCGGCCGGTGGTCGTTCGGGGTTCATGAAGGGGCACGGTAGAAAAATTAGGAGCTTGTGCAATTGCTGGCTTGGCGAAAATTGCACAGACTCTATCGTTTTCTCACATGATTGATTGGTTTCAGCAGTTTGTTCCAGCTTCGATTGACCTCTCGATTCTCGCTATCTATGGCATTCTTGTGCTGGTGGTAGTCGCGTTTTTCCGGGAATGGGGCAGTCCAGATATCGTTGCACTGGCAGCGATGGGGGCGGTTTTGTTGCTCGGGTTGTTACCCTTGCAGGATCAGATTGTTGACGGGGAAGTCTTAGCTCGAGGTGTGTTGAGTGTTTTCAGTAACGGGGCACCAATAACGATTGCCTGCATGTTCGTCCTCAGTGCGGGGCTGGAAAGGACGGGGGCGATTGATGCGATGGGAAAGTTCTTCTCTCGCGTCGCAGGCAAAAGCGAGCTACGCGTCATGCTCGTGATGATGACGATGGTCGCGGTGCTGTCGGCTTTTGTGAACAACACTCCAATTGTCGTCGTTTTTCTTCCGATCGTATTGGCTCATGCCCGGGCGATGAATCTGCGAGCCTCGAAGTTGCTGATTCCGCTTTCGTTTGCCTCGATTCTCGGCGGAACCTGCACGCTCACAGGGTCGTCGACGAATTTGATCATTGACGGGGTCAGCCAGGAGTATGGGCAAATGGCCTTCGGAATGTTTGAACTTACAAAGCTTGGAATCATTTACGCAGTGATCGGGTTTTTGTACCTGATCTTTGTAGGCAGAAAGTTGTTGCCCAATCGACAATTGCTTAGTGAATTGATCGATAGCGATGTGTCACGTGAGGTGCTGACGCAGTTCCAGGTCGAGCCAGGATCAGAGCTGGTCGGGAAAACGCTTGTGGAAACGCTTCTCAAGAGATATCCGAAATGCCATGTATTGGAAGTGCGGCGTCGCGGTCGAACGCTGCCGACGGCGCTGGATGAATTGGTGATCAATGAGAAGGACAGGCTTCTTATCACCGTTCACGGAGATGCGGTAAAGGAATTGCGAGAGGATGGCGGGGTCCGATTTGCAGGACAGGATGAACTCAACCTGACGCAGCTGGAAACGCGGGAATTGAAATTGCTTGAAGGCATTGTCGGGCCGCGCTCTACGATGGTTGGGAAAACGCTGCAGGAGGTCGGCTTTCGCCGCAATTTCGGAATTAACGTTCTGGCGATTCACCGGCAGGGGGAAAATCTGCAAAAGGATTTCAATTCGGTGAAGCTCGCTTTCGGAGACACCTTATTTATGGAGGGGCCTCCTGAGGCGTTTTCGCGCCTGCAATCACAGAAAGATTTCGTGAGCATTTCGGAGTCACCGGAAATCACGGTGAATCCGAAAAAGGTATGGATTGGAGCGGCGATTGCCTTGGCTTTTGTGTTGGGAGCTTCTTTTAAAGTGCTCGGAATTCCCGCTTTGGCAATTCTGGCAGCACTGGCGATGATTTTACTGCGTTGCGTGACCGCACAGCAAGCCTACGAGGCTGTGCAGTGGAATATCGTATTCCTGATTTTCGGCATGTTGTCTCTGGGGCTGGCGATGGAGCAGACGGGCGCGGCGCAGCAATTGGTAAATGGTCTCATGGCTGTTTTTGGAGACTTTTCTCCCTTTGTGATTCTCGCGGTGGTGTATTTATTGAGTTCCACCCTCACCGAACTGATCAGCAACAATGCGGTGGCGGCATTGTTGACGCCGATCATTATTGGAATGGCGAGTAAAGTCAGCTACCTGGGGGAACTGGGCGTCGATCCCCGTCCTTTCGTCGTTGCGATGATGTTTGGATGCAGCGCGAGTTTCGCGACTCCGATTGGATACCAGACGAATACTTACGTCTATGGTGCCGGGGGATACAAATTCACGGATTTTCCCAAAGTCGGGATCCCTCTGAATCTTCTACTGTGGGTCATCGCATCCATCCTCATCCCGATTCTCTGGCCCTTTCGCTAGGCGCAAGTTTGATACATGATCCAGTACGGAACGCTGAAGGTAAGTAGGTTAAGGATGGGGAAGAACTCGATATCCTTCCCGGGATGACAGTTGAAGTGGACGTTCTCACTGGGCGCCGAACTGTCTTACAATACATCACAAAGCCATTCCACCGTATGCAGTTCAATGCATTGCGGGAACGATAAAAATTTCTCTAACTCAATAGCAAAATGGAATTTGATTCAGAAATTGGATTCTCTGACGCCACCGTGATCGTAGAAGGAGATTGGGAAGCAATCGACTATCTCAAGTGCGAAGAGGGCGTGACCGATATCGTGGACGAGGCGGTCGAAGTGAAACTCGTCTCACATCACTCCGTTGCCATAGACTTTGCGAAAAATGATTTTCCCGTGTTCGCCAATGTCAATTAGCATGGCCACCCAACATGGTTGAGTGGATGATCTAACCCTGTTGACTCAGTGACAATACCCTGTTGAGTCCTGTAAATGACCAAAGATTCACTTTCACAGGAAGAGCTGACAGAATTGATTGCTTTGTTAGAGCATCGCCTTGCCGTGATCGGTGATGCAGAGATGCGGGAAAACAATCCTGACGAGCAACTTCGACAGCTTCAGGAAGTTTCCGAAGAGATTCAGGCGTTCCACGAATCCAAGCGTGATAGGATTCACGTCCGTCTCCGCCACTTTCTCGAAAGTGCCAGTCTGAATAAGGCTCTCGACTGGGCTCGTGAGGCAGCCGCGCGAGGTTAGGGGGGCGAACGCTATCGGTGTGAAAAGGTTGGAGCTTTACGAGACTCCGCTACGTTTCCTTGAACACGGGCTCGTGCACATGCCCCTCATTCAGGTCGATCCGCTCGGGGCGTCCTTTGTGCATGTAAACGACCTCGGTGTGATCAAGTCCCATCATCGCCATGACCGTCGAATGAATGTCGTGAACGTGAAGTTTGTCTTCGACAGCAAAAAGGCCGAGTTCGTCGGTCGCGCCAATGGTCTGACCACCTTTCGCACCACCGCCAGCCATCCACATGGTAAATCCGGTTGGGTTGTGATCGCGACCATCGCCTTTTTCACTCATGGGTGTGCGGCCAAATTCTCCACCCCAGATGATGAGCGTGTCATCGAGTAGTCCACGTTGCTTCAAATCCTGAATCAAACCGACGATGGGGACATCGACGTTCTGACAGAGTCGGCTGTGGTTTTCTTCCATCTTCGAATGGCTGTCCCATTTGCTTCCGGCACCGTGGTAGAGCTGGATGAATCGCACACCGCGTTCAACAAGCCGGCGGGCCATGAGGCACTGTCGACCGTAGACCTGTGTTTCTTTCTGATCGAGCCCGTAGAGTTTTTTGATATGCTCCGGTTCGCTTTCAAGATCGATTGCTTCGGGTGCTTCCGCCTGCATTCGGAAAGCGAGTTCGTAGCTGCGGATGCGCGCTTCCAGTTCAGTGTTGGAAGTACGAGAATCAAAATGGTTTTCGTTGAGTTGCTGGAGAAAACCGAGTTTCTGTTCCTGTCTCTTGTCGGAAACACCGCCGGGGTTGTGGAGGTTTTTGATCGGCTCTGCTCCATTTTCCAGGAGGACTCCCTGGTGAACGGCGGGGATGAAACCCGAACCCCATGTTCGTGCTCCATTGACGACCATGGCATTGGAATCCTTGATCACGACAAAGGCAGGGAGGCTCTGGTTTTCGGTTCCCAATCCGTAGGAAATCCAGGAACCGAGAGAGGGACGTCCTCCGAAAACCGAGCCAGTGTTCATCTGGCAAACGCCACCGGCGTGGTTGATGCCATCCGACATGCAGGAGCGAATCACGCAGAGATCATCGGAAATCTTCGAGTGCTGGGGAAGCCAGTCGGAAATCCATAGGCCGCTCTCGCCGTGTTGCGCCCATTCCCGTTTCGATTCGAGCAGTGGCGAATTCACTTCTCCCATCGCGGTGACGGGTCGTTCGAAGCTGTCGGGCAATCGTTGTCCGGACAGTTTGTTTAGTAGTGGCTTGGGATCAAAAAGGTCGAGGTGGCTCGGCCCGCCTTCCATGAAGAGCCAGATGACGTTCTTGGCCTTTCCAAGCTGGTGCGGGATTTTCGCAGCGACCGGATTGGGGGCTTTCGTAGCACCAAGGAGGTTTTCTCCGGTCAAAGCAGAAAGAGCGACGGCTCCAAAACCGGCTCCGGCTTTGCCGAGAAATTCACGACGGCTATGAGGTTGTTCAATTCGATTGCAGGACATGGCGGGGGCCGCTACGCGGCGTGAAAAGGTGGGAGGGTAAAAAGTAAAAGGTGATGAGCGAGGCGGGCTGGAGCCCGCTAGTATTAATGAAGGTATAAGAATTCGTTCGAGGTCAGAAGGGCGTGGCAGAAGTCTATGGTCGCATCTAGCAGGGCAGGGGGATAGGGCGAGGTTGAGGACTTTGGAGCTTCACGTAGCCACGCTGTTTTAGTTTCGGGCTCTTCTCCACTCTCTGATGAGAAATCAAAATCGATCACGCGACGAGCTTCTCCTCCGTTGATGAGAAGCTGTGACTCAGTCAGGGTTCCTTCACTGACCGTAAAACGGGCGAGTTGTCCGTCCCAATAATGGCCAGGCTGATCGCGAGCTCCGAGCAGGTAGCGTACGTTCTCTTTCACCCTGAGACCTCCGACTACCTGATGATGGACGATTTTCTTTTGTAGTTTCGCCTTTGGATCGCTCAAGTCTTTGAGGTAGAAAGTGACCGAGCCTTTGGTTGGATCGTCCTTTTTCGGCTTGGCCGAAACGACAGCGGCGAAGTAGGCGGGCTTCTGTTTTGGAAATCGAAGATCGGACGCAACGACTTCGTAAATCACATTGTGCTGAAAATCTTCGCCCACGAGCTGCATGATGAAATTGAGCGGTTGGTAGCGTGATTTCTCACTGGTCACCCCGAAGGCCCATCCGCTTTCTTTATATGAGCCGTTCCAATGTCCGGCGAGTGTGTTTACCGACGCGTTTTTATGAATGCTGTCGATGTTTGCGATCGCTTCGATCGTGAACTCTTTGGTGGGCCATTCGACTTCGGAAACTTCCAGCCTTTCGAAGCGGCTGCCTGGCTGGAGCCAGAGCGAATTCTCTCCCAGTGCCGGTTCCTTGATTCCTTTGAATGCCTGATCGATCGGTCGCAGGCCGGTTTCACCCGGATACTTCGCCTCAGGAGGCGCGGGAGCTCCGACCGTATTGGCCTGTGAGGTGAGAAAGGCGAGTGAGGCCTCGACTTCCTCGGGCCGTGCCTCGCGGCCGTAGGCGAGGCGATAGGCAGATCGCACCAACTCTGCGTCAGCCTTCTTCTTCGAACTGAGGAGTCGCTTCGCGAATGCGTTGGCGCGGGCGACAGCCCATTCTCCGTTCACGAGCATGAGAGACTGTGTCGGCGTGGTCGTGGATATCCGATTGGGAGCCGAACTGAATCCATTGGGCTTGTCAAAACTTCCCAGAATCGGGTCCTTCGTATTGCGCCGTTTTTTGACGTAGACGCTGCGGTTGGGAGCATTGCCGTCAACGGACGCTCCTCCTTCTCGATGTTTCAATTCTCCCGACGCAACAAGCATGGCGTCGCGAATTTGCTCTGCATCAAGGCGATCGGGCGGATAGCGCCAGAGAAGCCGGTTTTTTGGATCTGTAATGCGTTCAACTGATGTTGGCTCACGCTGCGTGGTTTGCCGGTAGGTCGCGCTATTCATGATGAGACGGTGGATGGGTTTCATTTTCCACCCGCCGTCGAGAAATTTTCGGGTTAGCCAGTCGAGCAGCTCAGGATGGCTTGGCTCTTCGCCAAGACGCCCGAAGTCGTTTGGAGTCGGAACGATTCCCTGTTTGAAGTGATGTTGCCAGAGACGGTTGACGACGACCCGGGTGGAAAAAGGATTGCTTTCGTCCGCGATCCAGTTTGCGAGGGCAGTGCGGCGACCAGTCGTATTTTTTGCTGGTGAGATATTCGGGGCAGGCTGGCCCAGCAATGTCAGAAAAGCAGGCTCGACTGCGACCTTTTCTCCGCGTGTTTCAAAGAATGTCATCGCTGCCTTCGGCTTTACGTCCGTGGTGATAAACGCGAGTGGAAGATCCTTTGGCTTCTTCTCTGCCAACTTGGCGATTTCAGCTGTGAGTTCCGCATAGCGGGCCGATTTTTCCTTATCCTTCTCAAACTGCTTTTTCCAATCAATTTTCTGTCGAGCTTTGTCGACTTGGCGCTGCACGAGTTGAGCGAGTTGCTCTTCGTAGGCACTGCGTTGCGATTCCTCTTTCCAATAAATCTTCTGAACGTCCGCTGGAAATTGCTTTACGATGCCCTTGATCGAAGACTCGATCTTCGGCTGATGCATCGCGTCCAATTCCTCAAGAAGCGGGGCAGTCGCCTTTTTCCATTCGGCCATCTGCTGTCCGTATTTGGCTTTTTCGTCCGCTGAGCCGAGAGGATGATCTTCTGGCCACCAGGTTGTATTGAGAAATGACTGCAGCGCGAAATAGTCCTTCTGCAAAATCGGATCAAACTTGTGGTCGTGACATTGCGCGCATCCTACACCGAGTCCCAGAAATGCTTCACCGGTAACGTTGGTCATTTCTGTGAGAATCAAATCCCACTGCATTCGCGCATTGCGCTGGTTCCATTCGTAGATGCCGAGTCGGAGAAACGCAGTGCCAATCAGTTTGTCAGGATCATCAGGAGCGAATTCATCGGCGGCGATCTGCTCACGGATAAATTGGTTGTAGGGTTTATCGTCGTTAAAAGATTCGATCACATAGTCCCGGTAGCGCCACGTGTCGGGTCGATAATCGTCGGCACGATACCCATCACTTTCGGCGTAGCGAACGACGTCAAGCCAGTGCTGTCCCCAGCGTTCTCCGTAGCGTGGGCTCGCTAAAAGAAGGTCAACGCGGTCAGAGATGGCTTTGTCAGGGTTATTGGCAAAGGCGGTAGCGAAGGAATCGACCTCCTGCGGCTTCGGGGGAAGGCCGTGAAGATCGAAGTGGATGCGCCGGACCAGCTCCTGTGCGCTCGCGGGTTTCGAAGGGGAAAGCTTTTCCTCACTCAGTTTTCGAGCGGTGAAGTGATCGACTTCGTTTTTTGCCCACTCTCCATTTCGTTTTGGGACCGAGACTTTGGTAAGCGGTTGGGCAGCCCACCATTCGTAGTCCTTGGCAGTGAATCCATGCTCGTCGGTCTCCTCTCGTTCCGCTTTCTCTTCCGGCCAGGGAGCACCCATCTCGACCCATTTTTCCAGCAGGGTGACTTGCTCTTTGGAGAGTTCTTTTTTCGGTGGCATCGAGAAATCCGAATCCTCCCGCCGAACCGCGCTGATGAGGGCAGAAGCGTTCACATCTCCAGGAATTAGTGCCGTCCCGGTGTCTCCGCCCTCGGTCAAAAAATCGATGTGGTCTGCGCGAAGTCCCCCTTTGGATTTTTCGGGCCCGTGGCAGTCATAGCATTCTGCAGCAAGCAGGGGGCGAATCTTCGATTCGAAAAATTTGATCTGCCCCGCGTCAGAGCCGGCAGCTTCGCCGAATCCAATGGAAGCAGTCACTAGACCAAGAAGGTATGCAGGCAGGCGAGTCATAGATCAGTGTGCTTCAGGAACCACAAGGTTGGTGCCGGGCTGGTCGGATGTTCTTTTGAGGCAAAGGCATGGACGAGTCCCTGCTTGTCGAGTTCGCCGGTTTCCCGGACGAGCATCAAGGTGATTTTCTCTTTGCCGGAACTCAGAAGGAAATCTGTCAGTCCGCCCGATTGAACCTCGACCTTCGAATGGGATGCGCCCTTGGGAATGCGAAACGAAGCGAGGCGAATAAAGCGCTCGGCATCAATCTTCTCTGCGGTAAACTCGGGCATCGTTTCCCACAATATACTGGATTCCTGCCAATTAAGGATTGCAGGATCAAGGACTCCATAAACGGCAAATTCGGAGTCAGGAACGAGCGACGAAAACCCGAGTCCGCTCGATTCAATTTTTAGGGAAAGCTTTGCCTCGGCAATTTGAGTGTGGTTTAATTTTCGCAAATCAAAGCCGAGCAGGGCGCGTCTCTCATTACCTGGAGTCAGATCGGTATGTTTTACCATCAGGAGCGGATGGTCTCCGGTTTGACCGCTCCTGTCGCCGCGACGTATATACACGTCCTTTCCTCCATCATCAGTAGAGATCGCGAACCAGTCTGGTCCCGGAGAGAGAAGGGAAACCGACCGATCAATCTCTGCATCGGGTTCGTCAGGGGTCGAGCCGAAATGCAGCGATTTTCCTCCGAAGACATGCTGGGCTTCTTCGGCGTCTCCTTCGCGAACTTTGACCTCTCCATCGAAAACAAAGACGTGCGATCCGCCTACTTCGGAGGAGGTAACTCCGAACTTGGTTCCCAGATCGATCACCTCCAGTTTCTCGGTGTCGATTGTGAATCCATGGGCCGATTCCGGGACATCGGCGACGACAGACCCATCGAGCAGGCGACAACGCATTGCCGAATCGACTTCGAGGGTGGTGGGCGCCTCCAGTGTGACCGTTGCACCGCTGTCGAATTGGATCGTAGCCATTCCCTCTGCGAGAGCCAGCGTTCCCGGTGAGAGGCGAGCTCCTTCTGCAGTTGGAAGATCGGAGCCGTCCCAGCGACAATTTTCCGCTTCAATCAGGGTGGCAACATGTGAAGCAACTTCCGGTTTCGCCTGAAAGACGACGAGAGCAAAAACAGCAATCGCAGCGGCAGCAGCCCATCCCGCAAAGATCGAGATGCGACCTTGCTTGCGAGATTCGGTTGCTGATGAACTGGTTTTTTCTTCGCTCTGCTTCGCTAATTGGGCGAGAAATTCCTGGTCGCTCGTCAGTTGCGCATGAGCCCAGCGCTGCTCGACGTAGCAACTGAGAAGTTCAGGATTTTTGAGCAACTCTTTCTGGAATGCTTCCCATTCCTCTTCGCTCAGTTTTTCTTCCAGGGATAGATCGATGGATTCTTCAAAGTTCATGTCTGGGAGGCAAGGCGTGCTGAGATGCATTCATTGAGTGCTGTTCGAATGCGGCTGAGCAGGCGATAGACGGCGCCTTCGGTCCGCTTCGTTTTGGCCGCAATTTCGGCTATGTCGTCATCTTCATAGTAGCGAAGCAGAATGGTCTGGCGCTGCGAATCGGGAAGTTGCTGCAGGCATTTGCGCAAGGCTTTCGAGCGATGGTCAAGCGCATCTCTCTGCAGATCGATTTCGGCAGCGATTGCTTCCAGCACTTCGGGATCAGTGGCGTGCATGGGCTTTCGCTTTCGGCTTCGCCGATGATTCAGCACCTGGTTCAGGGCAATCTTTCTCGCCCAGGCCAGAAAGTTGGATCCCGGCTCAAAGGTTTCAAATTTCTTCCAAATCGTGAGCCGGCAAGCCTGCAGAATGTCCTCAGCATCTTCCGTGCTTTGAACGAGGGCGTGAACATAGATCGACAACTGCCGCTCGTGCTCATTCAGCAAAAGCAGAAAGGCCTCCGCGGAATCAGTTTCCGACTCCGAATTTCGGGGAGTGCTGGATGAAGAATCGGACATGAAATCAGTTCTACACCTTCCATCAGGTCCGAAAAATAGAATTTTGGACAGAAATATCCCAGAAACTTCGTCTGTGTGTGTTATCAGGACGAGATCGTTAAAAAAGGAACCGCTCTTCTAACTGCGATGGCAAGCCCGATTCTCGTTATTCAGACAACAATAAAAACATACTCTCATCACATAAACGACACTTACAAACCAGAAACTAAAACCATTCACCTGTTTCGGTAAGCAGCCGACCGTAGCGGTGACGCTGGGGAGAAAAGCATTCGACGACTATCGCGTTGCTGGCACCCCGACCTGGGCGATTCTCGTGGTCGGTGCCCTGATGCTTGGCGTGGGAGTGATTTCA
>ERZ1048068.3031-NODE-3031-length-11283-cov-3.952618_pt1 | contig 11283 bp, 7 predicted proteins | sample MGYA00383098_ERZ1048068 | MGnify/ENA primary metagenome ERZ1048068 (study PRJEB29581, sample SAMEA5548368) | metagenome | biome: marine; feature: coastal; material: water | depth 1 m | study: Short-term variability in the microbial, nano- and picoplankton... | reverse complement strand
GGCCTTGCTGTAATGAACCCGGTGGTTGAGACAGAAGTGCTTGGTGGGTCGGCGCGCCGCCTCGCCCGATGGTGCCGCCTCTGCCGTGGAACAGTTGCAGCTTGACCTTGTGCTGGTCGCAGATGGCGAGCAGCTGCTCTTGAGCACGATACTGTGCCCAGCCTGCGGTTAGCATGCCGGCATCCTTGGCGCTGTCGGAATAGCCGATCATTACCACCAGTGAGTTGTCGATGCGTGCGACGTAGTCGTCGTCTTGGAGCAGGGCGCTGATGGTGGCTGGAGCACCGTCTAGGTCATCCAAGGTTTCGAACAGGGGGGCCACGGGCAGATCCACGGGACCGCCAGTTGCCTTGAGCAGCAGTTGAACCGCCAGTATGTCCGAGGGTTCCGAGGCCATGGAAATCACATAGCAACCCAAGGCCTCTCGGGGCGCGCTGGCGATGACGGTAAAGGTGTTCAGGACTTCCCTGCTAGCATCGGTGCATTCAAAGCCAATGGGGATCAGCGGACGGGGATCATCAATTTCCTTCGTTAGGAATGCCTGCTTGTCTGCCTCCGGCCACTGCCGGTAGTCGCCTAAGCCCAAGGCTTGGGTGACTTCGCCCATGACATCGCTGTGGTAGGTGCTTTCTTGACGAATGTCCATGGTTACCAAGTGGGTGCCAAAAGTTTCCAGCTTGCGGATTAGGTCCAGCAGTTTGCCGTTGGCGATGGTGGTTAGGCCCACGTCGATCAAGGATTGTTGGCACTGCATCAATGGGTCTTGGATGTCCCGGGTGTTCAGCGGGACCGGCTGCGTCGGGGATGCGTCGCGTAGATACAGACCCAACTGTTCCCGCTGTGCCCGAACGGCGTCGCGTATTGGTCGCAGCAGAGCGCGGTAAGGTTCTCTGGCGTGCTGGGTCAGCTCATGAATTTCATCTGTTGCCAAGGTTACGGACAGTTCTTCATAGACCACACCGAGGTCTCGGTCGATGAGGTCTGCGGCCTGCCAGCGGCTGAGTAGCATAGCTTCTGCGGTAACTTTGGCAGTGACATTGGGATTGCCGTCGCGGTCTCCCCCGATCCAACTGGAGATTCGTATGGGCGGCAGGGAGCTTTTAGGGACGTTCAGGCCGTGGCTTGCCGCCACTTGGTCGATGTCCCGCAAAAAACGCGGCACCGCATCCCATAGTGAGTTCTCGATAACCGCAAAACTCCAGCGGGCTTCGTCTAAGGGTGTGGGGCGTTGCTCCAAAAACTCTTCCGTATGCCAGATCTGTGCAATCAAGTCTGTCAGGCGCTGGCGGGTAAGAGCGTGGTCACCATCTTCTGCCTCTAGGGCGGTAAGACAGTTGTGGATTTCACCGTGTTTGTGAATCAGTGTGCGCCGGGTGATTTCCGTTGGATGAGCGGTCAGCACCAGATCCATGTGCAGCTCGCTAAGAGCTAGCTCTATGGTCTCCTTGGATACCTCGGTTCTGAGCTCGTCTATGGTGCGAGATACCAAGTCTTTCGCGCCTAGACGCTGGCTCATGGCTGCCGAGGTGGTGAACTGTTGATCAGCAATGTTCGCAAGGTTTAGGAACTGGGCGAAGCCGCGAGCAATCAGCAGCACCTGCTCAGAGTCTAGCGCTCGCATCTGTTCAAACAGGGTTTCAGTCAGCGCTGCGTCTGTTGCAGATTTCGATGCTTGGCGAATCGATTCGATGTTCTGAAACACCCCGTCACCTGCCGACGTGCGAATGACCTCGCCCAAGGCGTTGCCCAGCAGGCGGACATTCCGTTTCAGCGTTGAGGTGTCGGGTACGGCATCGGTGTTGGTGCTCGAGGTCGAGGAGGCGTTCATGATTTAACTCGTTGGGTAGCGGGTGTCTTTAAGGCTGTCTTTGATGCGCGCCAGATAGGGCGTGAAACTCTCGCCCCGCCGCAGGGTTACCCCAGCGGCTAGCACATCGAGTATGACCAGCTGCACGAGGCGCGAGGTCATTGGTAAATAGTGATCGGTGTCTTCTTCGACATTGACATGAATGCAGCAGTGGCTGTGCTCTGCCAAGGGCGAGCCTTCATGGGTCATTGCGACCACGGTGGCTTCTGTATTGCTGGCGATCTGAGCCGCTTCCACCAGCGCCTTGGTGCGGCCGGTGTGGGAGATAAAGAAAAATACGTCACCGACACCGCCAGAGGCCGCGAGCATTCTCAACATTAGCGGGTCTTCATGGGTAATTACCGGCACGTTAAACCGAAAAAACTTGTGCTCTGCGTCTCGGGCTACTGCTGCCGAGGTGCCAAGGCCAAAGAAAATCACTCGCCGGGCTTGGGATATGTGATCTACCGCCCGCTCAATGGCCGGGAGTGGCAGATCCTCACGAGAAGTAATTAGGGCGTTAATCGCGTTATCGAAGAGTTTGCGCGGAAACGTCTGTATGTCGTCAGAGAAGTCTACCGCGCGGCTAACGTAGCGCACACCGGAAGCCAGCGAGCGAGCGAGCTGTAGCTTGAAATCTGGAAAGCCAGAGGCGCCAAAGGTCTTGCAGAAGCGATTCACACTGGGTTCGCTGACGCCAGCAACACCGGCCAAGCTCGCAATGCTGGAGCGGGTCGCGTCTTCAGGGTTTTGCAAAATTGCAGCGGCGACCTTGGCTTCGGATTTGTTTAGGTCGGGCAGTTTGCTCTGAATTGTCGCGAGCAGGTTGGATTCGGTCGTCATTAGGCATCACCTTGTCGAAGCAGTGGGCTGAACAGTGGTCGTAACTATGTGACAAATTGTGCCCTATATCCGGGAATCCGGCATCTACAGGCCGAGATTAAGCAAAAATACGTAATAAAACCAATAAAAAATGACATATAAGCTGTTATAAAGGTATATTGGAATAAAATTACGTAAATAAGTTTCTTAGGAGGCATTATGATTAACGTGGCAATTAACGGTTTTGGTCGCATCGGACGCAACATATTGCGCGCTTTATATGAACGGCCTGATGTTTACTCACAGCTTCGGGTGGTCGCTATCAATGACCTTGGTACGCCTGAAATCAACGCGCACTTACTTCAATTCGATACAACTCACGGTCGGTTCGGCCACACTGTTGACGTAATCGACGATGGTCTTTGCATCGCCGGCGATCAAATCAACGTTTATGCCGAGCGGGACCCAAGTCGATTGCCTTGCGCCGATCTGGAGATCGACGTGATTTTTGAATGCACGGGTATATACACCCCTCATAAAGCTGCAACAACACACCTTCAAGCTGGTGCAAAAAAGGTACTTATTTCGGCCCCGGCAGCGGATGCGGATCAGACCATCGTCTATGGTGTGAATCATGAAGGGTTACGGGCTGATTCACAGATCGTGTCCAATGCGTCATGCACGACGAATTGTCTGGCCCCAATGGTTGCGCCCTTGCAGGCAGAAATCGGCGTTGAACAGGGCTTAATGACCACAATTCATGCCTTCACCAACGATCAGAGCTTGAGCGATGTTTACCATTCGGACCCCTACCGCGCTCGCTCGGCTACCCAAAGCATGATTCCGACCAAAACCGGCGCGGCTGCGGCCATTGGTTTGGTGATGCCCGAGCTAGCAGGCCGGCTGGATGGGCTGGCCGTTCGGGTTCCTACCATCAATGTGTCGCTGGTTGATCTTACCTTCACAGCCAAGCGCGAGACCTCGGTAGAGGAAGTGAATGCAATTCTGCGTGCTGCTGCAGCGCGGGATACCACAGGCGCGTTGTCCTGTAACGAACAGCCCCTTGTCTCTATTGATTTCAACCACAATCCGTCTTCCTGTAATTTCGATGCTAACCACACGCGGGTTAACGGTCGTCTGATAAAGGTGCTTGCTTGGTACGACAACGAATGGGGTTTCTCCAATCGCATGTTGGACACGGGCTGCTTGCTTGGTGCTCTGTCGATGAGAGTGCACGCTGCCGCCTAGCTTGCCGGTTGGTACGTTCGGTTGCGGCGATCGGCAGAAGTGAGCTGTGATGCGGTAAACGATTTGTCCCGGCGAGGCTTGGTGGTTTAGCATCGCCCCATGAAATTTAATACCGACGACACTCGAATCACTGGCATGGCGGAAATGCGCGATGCTCAAGCATTGCTGGATGAAATTCCGCTGACCGAGCAGGGTTCTTCCTTCGTTTTTAATACCCGCAAGGCCTGTGGGGATATTGTTGCCGGCTCTGACCCGCGTCTGTTGGTGGTGGTGGGGCCATGCTCCATTCACGATCCCGTTGCGGCCATGGAATACGCAGAAAAGCTGGCGGCGGTGTCACATCAGTATCGGGATGAACTGCTGATTTTGATGAGGGTGTACTTTGAAAAGCCCCGCACTACAGTGGGCTGGAAGGGGCTGATTAACGATCCCCATCTTAATGACAGCTTCGATATCAACACTGGTTTGGAAACCGCTCGCCGGCTGCTTCGGGATATCACGGAAATGGGCTTGGGCTCTGGGACCGAATACTTGGATCCAATCACCCCTCAGTACATTGGTGACTTGGTGTGCTGGAGCGCCATCGGCGCGCGCACGACAGAGAGTCAAATTCATCGCCAGTTGGCATCGGGACTGTCCTGTCCCGTGGGATTTAAGAACAGCACCCTGGGCGATGTTCAGGTGGCGGTGGATGCAGTGATGTCGGCACGCCACAGTCATATTTTCCCTTCGGTAACAAAGGCCGGGCATTCGGCGATTTTTTCTACCACGGGGAACGATGACTGCCATGTGATTTTGCGGGGCGGCACCGAACCTAACTTTGATGCCGACTCTGTGCAGGCAAGCTGCCAGCGTTTGGCGACAGCCGGCCTGCCCCAGCGGGTTATGGTAGATCTTAGCCACGCCAACAGCGCCAAGGATCATGAGCGGCAAAAAATCGGCGCCGAGGCCATTGCCGGGCAACTGCAAAATCAATCGAATCAAGTGCTGGGTGTGATGATCGAAAGTCATTTGGTGGCGGGTAAACAGGCGCTGAGTGATGACTTGGTCTATGGCCAATCCATTACTGATGCCTGTATCGGTTGGGACGATACCGTTGTCGTGCTGGATCAACTGGCTGCTGCTAATGCGGCAAAGGGCACCCCCCGCTAAAAACTTTGGTCGCTATTAAACAAGCGATAACAGCCTTTCGGTTCGCTCCAGCCCCAATACCGCCTTTGACCTGCCGTTGTCTGGCTGACCAGCAATTGGTCGACAGTCCGGCGCTGGCTCTGGGGTCTTTGCCAAGGTTTCTGCCGAAGAAAAACGCTTGCCCAAGTGTTAGAGTCCGCGCGGTTAATCATAAAGGCGGGAAGATCAGTGGAACACTTAGACGTAGTGGTTGTTGGGGCCGGTATCTCGGGTATTAGCGCTGCTGTGCATTTGAGCCGGGCGTGTCCGCAAAAAAGCGTGGGTATTTTGGAGCGCCGGGAGAGCATCGGAGGCACTTGGGATCTGTTCAAATATCCGGGTATCCGCTCAGACAGCGATATGCACACCCTAGGTTTTTCCTTCAAGCCTTGGAAAGCCGAAAAGTCCATTGCCGACGGGCCGTCTATCATGGCCTATTTGCGAGAAACCATTGATGAACATAAGCTCATGGACAAGGTGCGTTTGTCTCACAAGGTGACCGCCGCGGATTGGTCGTCGGCTGACGCGCGCTGGGAGCTCACCATTCAAGAGCGCGATGCGGTTAAGAAAATGAGCTGCAATTTCTTGTTCATGTGTTCGGGCTACTACAGCTATGACGAGGCCTATGACGCCAAAATCGCTGGCATTGATGAGTTCGGCGGACAGGTTGTGCATCCCCAGTTTTGGCCTGAAGACTTACAGTACGAAGGGAAAAAAGTTGTAGTTATCGGCAGTGGGGCCACGGCGGTAACCTTGGTGCCTAGCATGGCCAAGGCCGGCGCTCAGGTCACCATGTTGCAGCGCTCGCCCACCTATATGGTGGCGCGGCCAGACCACGATGCCATCGCCAATTTCTTGCGAAAGGTGTTGCCGGACAGTTGGGCCTATGGGCTGACTCGATTCAAGAACGTGGCATTTCAGAATTACCTTTACAAGCAAACCCGTAAAAAGCCAGAGCAGGTCAAGCAACGGTTGCTGGGGTTCGTTAAACAACTGCTGCCCGATGGCTATGATGTGGACAAGCATTTTACGCCGTCTTACAACCCATGGGATCAGCGCCTTTGTCTGGTGCCCAACGCGGATCTGTTTAAGGCTATTAAAAAGGGTTCGGCTGACATCGTTACCGACGAGATCGATACCGTGACCCAAGGCGGTATTCGCCTCAAGTCAGGGGCTTCCCTGGATGCGGACATCATCGTTACCGCCACAGGCTTAAAGCTGGCAGTGTTGGCCAACGTGCCGTTCACGGTGGATGGCGATGCAGTGGACTTTCCTAGCGCCTATACCTACAAGGGATTGATGTTCTCCGGCGTGCCGAACATGGTCAGCACCTTTGGTTACATTAATGCGTCTTGGACCCTTCGGGCGGACTTGACCTCAGATTGGGTGTGCCGATTGCTGCAGCAGATGGATGCTAACGGAGCCGACCAGGTGGTCCCTCAGCTAAGAGCAGAAGATGCCGGTATGCAAGAGCGGCCTTGGATTGCCGACTTTCCGGCGGGTTACATGCAGCGCGTCATGCACCTATTTCCAAAGCAAGGCACTGGACCTTGGCGGAATACCCAAGACTTTGCTTTGGATAAAAAGTTCATTGGCAAAGCGCCGGTGGCTGACAGCGCCCTAGTATTCGCTTCAAGCGCGGATCATGTTGAGGAGACTCTGCCAGCCCAGTCCGCAGGCTGAGAAGGTGTAGATCGCGAAACATGGCTAGCGGCAGGATTACGTTAGCTTTGCTGCTTGGCGTTGCGCCGGATTTTGTCGGGGTCCGCGCTTAGGGCCCGCAGTCGTAGCGCTACCATAAGGGCCACCACGGCCAGTCCCGCGGTTATGCCCAGCCAATAGCCATAAACGCCCAGAGCGTTATCCGTGAAGACCCCATTGGCCAGCCCATAGCCAAGGGGCAGCGCCAATACCCAATATCCCACCAGACTGAAAACCATGGGCATAGTGGTGTCCTTGTAGCCACGCAAAGAGCCGATCATTACCGCCTGAGTGTCGTCTACTATCTGATACACGGCGATTAAAATCAGCAGTGTCGCCGCCATCTCGATGACTTGAATATCGGTGGTGTAAATCTGAACCAATCCCACCCGGAAGACTACCAGCAGTACGCTGACTACTAAGGCGTAAACCGTTGCAAACTTCAGCACGGCCCCTGCGGTAATTCGAGCAGCCAGAAGGTCGTTGCTGCCAACCAAGAAACCAACGCGGATACCCGCTGCGGCTCCCATTCCCATCGGAATCACATAGGTGAGCCAGTTTAAATTGCCGGCAATGCTGTGAGCGGCCATGGGAATAACGCCAAGGGCAGCGATCAAAAACGTCACTACGGCAAACATAGCCATTTCCAGAAATATGGCGATACCGATGGGTATTCCTAGTTTCAGGATGTCTGTCATAACCTGTAAATTCGGGGCATCAAAGGTCGAGAACAGCCCAGTAGCCCTGAAGTGCCGCATACGCACCACAATCATCATCAGCCCAAACTCTACCCAAAAGACGACAGCAGTGGCCCAGCCACAGCCAACGCCGCCAAGTTCTGGTGCACCCCAATTGCCGTAAACAAAGGCGTAGTTCAGCAGTGCATTAAGGGGCAGCACACTGCCAGCGATCAGCATGGGTGGTCGGGTGACCCCAAGCCCCTCAGAGGTATGACGCAGAGCAACGTAAAGAATGATCGGGGGAATACCCCAACTCACGGCTTGCAAATACTCGCTGGCAATTTGCGCCACCTCGGGTTCGATACCTGCTCGAGCAAATAGCAGCTGGGCATTGAGCATGATCGTAATTAAAAGCGTCGCGCTGCCCAAACACAGCCACAAGCCCTGCCGCACTTGATAGCCAACTTCTGAGGTTTTCCCTGCTCCGCGCAACTGGGAGGTAATAGGGGACAGGGCCATGGTGATGCCCGTCAGCAGCATAAAGCTTGGCCAGAGCACATTGCCTGCCAGAGAGACCGCCGCAAGGTCGGTTGCCGAGTAACGCCCGGCCATCACGGTGTCCACGAACCCGGTTCCCATGATGAAGAGTTGGGTCAAAATCATAGGCCAGCCAAGGGTTATCACCGGCCGAATGGCGGCGCTAAAGCTTGGGCTTGTGCCGGTTAGAACTGCTGAAGGGGTAGTCATGGGCGGGCAGCATGCCAGCTTGCACCGTGAATGGAAGCGCGAAATGTGCGACGCGCTTGGGCTTAAGGTGGGTCAGTTCACGAATCGAACAACACCTGCCCGCGACTGAGCAGGTGTCTTATCACGTCGCCTAGAACCGAGTTAGCTACTCGGGCAGCCCGAGAACGCGCTTGGCAATGATGTTCGCTTGAATTTCGTTGCTGCCGCCGTAGATTGTGGTCGCCTTGGTGTGCAGCCATTCTTCAACACTGGTCAGTTCCATATCGCTGAAACCCTCGCCCTCTGCACCCAAGCCCTGAAAGCCCATAAGCTCACGCTTGAGTTCTGCCCCATCTTGCTGCAGTGCCGCACCGTAGAGCTTAAAGATTGAGGTGGCAGCCCCCGGCGTGCCGGACTTGTTCTCGGCATTGGCCCGCTGGGCCGTCAGTCGGAAAGATGCTCGATTCATGTTCAAGGTGGTGACCTGTTCCCGAATGGCAGGATCGCTGATCTTGCCATTCTCTTCGCCAACATACTTCTTCGCGATGTCTGGCAGGGACGTCCCGGGCTCTGATGGTCGCGCGCCACCGGTGAGACCGCCGATACCCGAGCGCTCAAACTGGAGCAATCGCTTGCCTACAGTCCAGCCACGATTCAAGTCGCCGACGAGGTCGTCCTTGGCCGCCACGGCGTTATCAAGGAAGGTTTCGCAGAAGGGCGAGGTGCCGGAAATTAGCCGGATCGGCTTCACGGTTACACCTGGCTGATCCATGGGCAGTAGCACAAAGCTGATGCCGTCGTGCTTCGGTGCGTCGAAATCTGTTCGAACCAAGGCAAACATCCAGTCGGCGGTGTAGGCGCCAGATGTCCAAATTTTTTGTCCGTTCAGCAAATAGTGATCGCCTTGATCCTCAGCTCGGGTATTTAAGGCCGCTAGGTCGGAACCTGCATTGGGTTCGGAATAGCCCTGGCACCACTGCAACTCGCCCCGGATAATTTTCGGCATGTGTCGCTCTTTCTGCGCCTGAGTGCCATATTCCAACAGGGTTGGCCCGATCATAGTCATGCCCATACCCGTCAACGGGGTTCGTGCGTTGGCCTTGCCCATTTCTTCATAAAACACCTTAGCCAGCTCCGGGGATAACCCACCGCCGCCAAATTCTGTGGGCCATGTGGGTGCGGTGAAGCCTTTTTCAGCACAGCGCTCTAGCCACAGGGCAACGTCTGGTTCTAGCTCGATTTTAGTGCTGCCGTTGGCCAGTTGACCCGGGCCCTTGGCACCCTGTGGACAGTTCTCGGCGATCCAGGCGCTAACGTCGCTGCGAAATTCGGCTACTTCACTCATTCCCTTTCCCTAAAAGTTTTGCTGCAACGAAGCCTACAAGGGTTAGACTGTGAAACTCAATACTCGGTGATGACACATATCTAGGGAGGGTAGTGTGGCCTCAGCTCCGGCTTATCAGCTCGAAAATTTGGCGGGTGAATCCGTCAAAAGCCCCCACGGGACTCAAGCAATTATCTGCTTTATCAAAGAAGACTGTCCTACCTGTAAAGAAGTAATGCCGGTACTGGATGCTTTTTATCAGCGTTTTTCCCAGCAGATGCCAATGCACATTATTGGCCAAACCCAAGAGGGTAATGCGGCTTTAGCCAAGGCCTATCAGCCTGGATTTTCCATTCTCGACGACAGTGCCCTGCAGGTGTCCTTCGCTGCGGATATCGAAACTGTGCCAACCCTCCTAGTGTTGGACCAGGCTGGGCAAATTGCCTCGACGCTGGTGGGTTTCGTCAAAGACGAGTGGCAGCAGTTGGCGTCTAGTCTGAGCGCAGATGCTTCGCTGGAAGGTGTTGATCTTGACTGGACCAGCTTGCCGGATTGGCGTCCGGGCTGCGGGTCGCTGTCGGTAGACCCCGCCAATGAACCCCGGCTTCGGGCCATGGCAGAAGGCAGCCCGATTCGTGCTCGGCGTATCGACATCGGCAGCAAAGACGATGAAGTGGAGTTCATGTTCGATCAAGGCTTCTCGGATGGACTGCCGCTGGTGCCGCCGACACCCGAACGCGTGCTGGCGATGTTGTCTGGTACTGCGCGAGATTCCCAAGAAGTCCTCGGCGAGATGGCGCCTAACCTAGGAGTGGTTACCGTAGAGAAAGTTGCCATCAATGCCGTAATGGCTGGCTGCAAACCCGAATACCTGCCCGTGGTGTTAGCCGCGGTGGAAGCGATTTTGACCGACGACTACAACATCCACGGCGTGATGGCCACGACCATGGGGGCCAGTCCGGTGATTGTGGTGAACGGGCCCATCCGTCATCGCATCGGTATGAACATGGGCATGAGCGCATTGGGGCAGGGTAATCGAGCCAATGCCACCATTGGCCGTGCCGTACGCTTGGTGGTGCGCAATGTGGGTGGTGCCCGGCCCGGTGAGACCGAACGATCCACCTTGGGTAATCCCATGAAATTCACCATGTGTTTTGCCGAGTGGGAAGAGCGCAACCCCTGGACGCCTCTTCATGTGGAACGAGGCTTTGAGGCGGAAGAATCCGTGGTGACAGTATTTACCATGAGCAGTGGTCCTACTCTTATAGTGGATCAGGATTCCCGCACCGGATCTCAGCTGGCGGGTACCCTTGGGCAGGGATTGCAGGCAGTGATGAGCCCCAAGGCCTATTTCGCCACCGACTGCTTGCTTGTTGTGGTGCCGGAGCATGTGGACACATTCATGCGGGACAACTACAACAAAGAAGATATCCGTCGCCGCATTCAGGAGGTGAGTGCGCGACCTGTGCGAGAACTGGTGGCGGACGAGCGCTCGGCCACCGGCATAAAAGCCGAATCAGCGGCCAAAATGGATGAAGCCAGTTTGGATAAGATGATGACGAAGTTTCGTCGGGACGAGGACATTCATATCGTGGTTGCTGGTAGTGATGCCGGTAAATTCAGCGGTGCGTTCCACGGATGGGTCACCGGCAACATCGGCTCGATCCCGGTGTCGCGCAAAATCGAAGAAGTAACCTAAGGCGAAGTGTGTTAAAAGGGTTAGAGGCAGCGTGGTAACAAGACGAATTGTGAAAGAGGAGTGGTGA
>ERZ1048068.3028-NODE-3028-length-11285-cov-10.217988_pt1 | contig 11285 bp, 10 predicted proteins | sample MGYA00383098_ERZ1048068 | MGnify/ENA primary metagenome ERZ1048068 (study PRJEB29581, sample SAMEA5548368) | metagenome | biome: marine; feature: coastal; material: water | depth 1 m | study: Short-term variability in the microbial, nano- and picoplankton... | reverse complement strand
GTACGAATCGAGAACAGGATGATGCATGCAAATGCACCAAGGTTCATGAACAAATAAGCGGCCATATACAAAACCATGGCAGCGAAACCATCTTCGGTTCCGCACACCATTCCGATCATGACGAACCCGGCTTGGCCAATCGAGCTGTAAGCCAGCATTCGCTTCATCGACGTCTGTGCAAGCGCGACGACGTTGCCCAACGTCATGCTCAGCACGGCAAGGACCGTGAACAGCAACTTCCACTGGTCGTCGAAGGCTCCAAAACAGCCCACCAAAATGCGCAAGGCCAGTGCGAATCCTGCGGCTTTCGAGCCCACCGATAGAAAGGCCACCACTGGAGTGGGTGATCCTTCGTAGACGTCGGGAGTCCATTGGTGAAACGGGACGGCTGCGATTTTGAAGGCCACGGTCGCCAGCACAAAAACCAAAGACAAGGCCGCTATCGGCGTGGTGCTGGTTTGTAAGGCGACGCCAATCACTTCGAGGCTGGTGCTGCCGCTGAGGCCGTACAGCAGCGAGGCTCCGTAAAGAAATACTGCTGCTGCTGCTGAGCCCACCAAGAGATATTTGAGCGCCGCTTCAGAGCTGCGGGCATCGCGTTTCATGTATCCCGACAGCAGGTAACTCGCGACAGAGAGGGTCTCCAGCGAGATAAAGATGCTGACCAGATCCGTTGCCCCGCAAAGGAGCATCGCCCCGAGAGTCGCGGCTAAAAGAATCGCGGCGTATTCGCCGACAGGCGTTCCGCTCTTTTCGGCATATCGCCAACTGATCAGCAGTGACAGCAGCGTTGATGTGGCAATGACTGCGCGGAAAGCAACGGCGAGGTTGTCCGCTAAAAACGCCCCGAGGAAAGAGGGTTCCAGGGGGGCATTCCATTGGAGTGCCAGTAGGACGAGAGCGCTGCCTAGCCCGATGTAGCAAATCGGCGGAACCCAGCGTGCAGCTACCTTTTCGCCGGCGAGATCCACCAACAGCGTGGCGATCATCGCCAGCAGAACGGCCCCTTCCGGCAGGACTGCCGAGGCGTTCAAGGAAAGATTCAGCAACTCACCAGGGGCGGCCATGGCCTGGGTGGCGAGGAGAAGAGCACCCATCTCGGGCATGACGGCCTGAATTTCGTTGCGCTGGGTCGACTGTAGCGGCGCCCATCCAGCCCGATTGGATGTGCAGAACGTTCCGCGGTGCGATAAAGAAGGTGATCGGTTTATTGGCCGCCTGTGGCGCACACCCTCGTCATCGTTGAAAGCCCTACGAAGGCCCGCACCATTCGCGGCTTCCTTCCAAAGGGATTCAAGGTCGAGGCATCCATGGGCCATGTCCGGGATTTGCCTAACAACGCCAGCGAAATTCCTGCTGCAGCAAAAGGCCAAAAATGGGCCAACCTCGGGGTGAACACCGAGGCTGAATTTGAGCCGCTGTACGTGGTTCCGAAGGACAAAAAGAAAATTGTCCGGGAATTAAAAGATGCTCTGAAAGGTGCCGATCAGTTGCTCCTGGCCACGGATGAAGACCGGGAGGGAGAAAGCATCAGCTGGCACCTGCTTCAGCTTTTGGCCCCCAAGGTGCCCGTGAAGCGCATGGTGTTTCACGAGATCACCAAAGAGGCCATTGGCAAGGCGCTGGATCAGACCAGGGACCTCGACATGGAGCTGGTGCACGCTCAGGAAACCCGTCGGATTCTCGACCGCCTCGTCGGTTACACGCTGTCGCCGCTGCTTTGGAAAAAAGTGGCCTGGGGCCTCTCTGCCGGACGGGTTCAATCCGTTTCGGTGCGTCTTCTCGTGCAGCGTGAACGGGCTCGACGGGCTTTCTGCAGTGGCAGCTATTGGGATCTAAAAGCCAAGTTGGAGCAGGGTGGTCGGGGATTTGAAGCGAAGCTCACCCACGTTGCTGGACGGCGGATTGCCAGCGGTAGTGACTTTGACGAGAGCACCGGCGGCTTGAAATCTGGAGCCAATGTGCAATTGCTTCAGGAAAGTGAGGCCAGGGCTTTGGCCGACAAGGTTCAGCAGAGTCCTTGGACGGTGGATGCGGTGGAAGAAAAGCCGACCGTGCGCAAGCCGGTTCCTCCTTTCACGACCAGCACGCTTCAGCAGGAGTCCAACCGCAAGTTGCGCCTCTCGGCTCGGGAAACCATGCGTTGCGCTCAAGGCCTGTATGAGCGCGGCTTCATCACCTACATGCGGACGGATTCCGTTCATCTCTCCGACCAGGCCATTAGTGCATCAAGGAGCTGCGTCCAAAGCCTTTATGGCAAGGATTATTTGAGCCCCGGACCACGTCAATTCAGCACGAAGGCACGCAATGCCCAAGAAGCACATGAGGCGATTCGTCCTGCGGGAGAAAGCTTTCGTACCCCTGGAGACACCGGTCTCGATGGTCGTGATCTGGCGTTGTATGAGTTGATTTGGAAGCGAACCGTCGCCAGTCAGATGGCTGAGGCGAGGCTCACGATGCTCTCAGTGGATTTGAGCTCAGCTGACGCGAGTTTCCGAGCCAATGGCAAGCGCATCGATTTTCCTGGGTTTTTCCGGGCTTATGTCGAGGGAAGTGATGATCCCGACGCCGCTTTAGAAGGGCAAGAGGTGTTGCTGCCGTCCCTCGCGATCGGGGATAAGCCTCAGCCAAAAGATGTGGATGCCTTGGGACATCAAACCCAGCCGCCCGCTCGATTTAGCGAGGCGTCGTTGGTGAAAATGTTGGAAAAAGAAGGCATTGGACGACCATCCACCTATGCCTCGATCATTGGCACCATCGTTGATCGTGGCTACGCAACGATTCAAGGCAATGCCTTGACCCCGAGCTTTACCGCTTTTGCTGTAACAGCCCTGTTGGAGGAGCATTTCCCCGACCTGGTGGATACCAGCTTCACGGCTCGGATGGAGAACACCCTCGATGAGATCTCCCACGGCAAGGTGCAGTGGCTCCCTTATCTCGAAGGCTTCTACAAGGGCGAAGAAGGCCTTGAAACCCAAGTGCAACAGCGGGAGGGGGACATTGATCCAGGCGCCTCTCGAACGATTGATCTGGAGGGACTGACCTGCGTTGTTCGCATTGGTCGGTTTGGCGCCTACCTCGAATCGAAGCGGGTGAGTGACGACGGTGAGGAGGAGTTGATCAAGGCAACACTTCCCCGCGAAATCACCCCAGCGGATCTGGATCAAGATCAAGCTGAATTAATCCTCAAACAGAAAGCGGATGGACCTGAGGCCTTAGGGGAAGATCCGGAAACGGGCGACTTGGTTTACCTGCTCTTCGGCCAATACGGCCCCTACGTCCAGCGTGGGCAGGTGAGTGATGAAAATCCCAAGCCCAAGCGCGCCTCGCTGCCAAAAGGCGTCAAGCCTGAAGATCTCAAGCTCGACGACGCTTTGGGTCTGTTGCGGTTACCGCGGCTTTTGGGAGAGCATCCCGATGGTGGTCGTATCCAGGCTGGCCTCGGTCGTTTTGGCCCCTACGTCGTTTGGGATAAGGGCAAAAGCGAGAAGGATTACCGCTCCTTAAAGGGGGAAGACGACGTGCTGATGGTTGGGCTTTCCAGGGCTTTGGAGCTCTTGGCGATGCCCAAACGTGGCCGCGGCGGACGGACGGCCCTGAAAGACTTGGGCAAGCCAGAGGGAAGTGAGGAGACCATCCAGGTCTATGACGGTCCCTACGGCTTGTATGTCAAGCAGGGCAAGGTGAATGCGTCGCTGCCGGAAGGCAAGGGCGCTGAAGACGTCACCCTTGAAGAAGCCGTCGAATTGTTGGCAGCGAAGGCCTCAGCCAAGAAGGCCAGCCGTAAATCAACGGCGAAGAAACCGGCGGCGAAGAAGCCTGCAGCCAAGAAACCTGCAGCGAAAAAGGCCCCAGCAACAACAAAAACGGGTCGGCTTCGGGCGAGTGCCGTGCGGGTGATTAAGCCGGGAAATAGCTAATGGTGCAGCGCCTGACGTGGTTGGTCCCTTTGGTTTTGCTCCAGGGGTGTGCCGGGACTCCGTTGGCCGAACGGTTGGAGACGAGTTTTGGAGCAGCGGAAACAGGTGTTGAGACGCAACCGGCTCGATCGGACCTCGTACCTCCTACCGGTTTAAAAATTAAGGATTCTGCGAGCCCTGCAGCAGACCGGTCTGATCTGAATAATCCCGATGGGGTGTTGAAGGAGGGGACTGCGACATCCACAGCATCTGAACCATCCGTCGCCCTTGAAACATCCACCCCTTCAGAGGAGTCGCCCCTCAATCCAACAGTCGCTAATTCAACAAAACCCAATCCCCCTCGCTCGAATCAGCCCCAGGAGCCTTATCGGATCACGATTCGACTCTCCGGTGCTGACCCGGCTGCTCCTGCGGAGGCCGTTACGCGTGTGTTGCGGAATGCTGATGTGAGTTTTGCCGTGGAACGCATCGAGCGGATCCAACCATGAGCTTGGATCCACAACCCCTGAGCCGTCAGCAAGCTTTGCGGTTAGTGGAGGGGGCTTATCTCGCGGCAACAACCGGCTTGATCTGGTTGGCCTTGTACTACCTCCCTGTTGGCGGAGCGCTGTTTCGATTGGCGCTCCCACTCCCTCTCACCCTTCTTCAGTTGCGTCGTGGGGGCAGATCTGGGGCTGAGGGTCTTCTTCTGGCCGTTCTTCTTCTGACGGCGCTCATGGGTCCAGTTCGTGGACCTCTCTTGCTGTTCCCCTATGGACTGTTGGCGTTATGGCTGGGTTGGAGTTGGTGTCGCGGATGGAGCTGGTGGTTGAGTTGGGGCGTGGGAGTGGTCCTGGGGACCTTTGGTTTTTTAGTTCGGGTGGTGGTCTTGTCCCTTCTGGTGGGAGAAAACCTTTGGGTTGTGATTACGCGTGCGGGGGCTGGATTATTGGATCGACTGATCGCTGTGCTGCATCTCCCCATCACCCCTGATTTAACGCAGGTTCAAGTGATGGCTTTCTTGTTGGTGATTGTGCAGGAGGTGATTTATGTGCTGTCTCTCCATGCACTGGCCTATTGGATTTTTCCGCGATTGCGCTCACCCATTCCTGAGCCACCTCCGTTGTTGCATGCCCTTGTTGCCCTTGACCCCCTCTGAAGGGCTGGCATGGCCCGAAGGGTGCCGGCGTGTGGGTCCGCAGGGGGATGCCGCTGCTTCAATCGCCGCGATGGCGCCCTGGCTAGATCAGGCCGTGATTCCAGATGTGTTGCTGGTTTTGGCTGCGACGCGAACGGCAGAACAGGAGGGGATTTCTGCGGCAGGTGCGACCGCTGCCGCACGCCGGACAACGGCTGTGGCCGATGCCGAGTTGTTGTTGAAGGGTCCATCGGTGGCTCCACGTTGGCCGTTGCCGATGCTTCCAGCAGGTGTTTCACCGGCTTTGCTGAGTCACGCTGTGGTGGCGCGTTTGGGCTTGCAACCTCAGGTGGCGGCCGTGGGGTTGATGTGCCAGCCAGATTTCGACCATGTGCGACTTGAGTCTCCCGACCTCGGACCGGCTGAATGCTTGTCGTCTGGTGCTGCGATGCCACTGGAGCGGGTGAATCATCTCTGGCGTCAAGGAGAACAACTGGGTGCCGGACTGCAGCGGCCCCTTGTTTTGGCGGAATGTGTCCCAGGGGGAACGACCACCGCCCAGGCCGTTCTCACCGCTTTGGGGTTTGAGGTTGGCGACTTGATTAGCGGCAGTGCGCGCCAACCGCCCCATCGCCTGAAATCCGCGTTGGTCGCCCAGGGATTGCGGAAGGCCGGCCTACTCAGAGGCTGCGGTGCAGAAGCTGTGTTGGCGGCGGTTGGGGATCCGTTTCAGGTGGTGGCAGCGGGCTTACTGGTGGGTGCTGTTCAATCGCAGCAACCGTTGCTGTTAGGGGGCGGCAGTCAAATGTTGGCCGTTTTGGCGTTGGCTTTGCATGCCCTGCCAAAAACGGCTGGTGCATCCTTGTTGCGTCAGGTTCTCGTCGGCACAACGGCTTGGCTTGCTGATGAAGGCGCTAGCAACGGTGGCATCTCCCCACTGGATCGTCTGGTCGATTCCATCGGCGCACGATTTGGTGCATCGCTTGCCGTCTTCGCCTCAGGTGTTCATTTCCATGCCAGTGCCCATCAGGCCCTGCGTGACTACGAGCTCGGATATGTCAAGGAAGGGGTCGGAGCTGGTGGGTTGTTGCTCCTGGCTCAGCTGAAGGGGGTTAGTCGGCGTGGGTTAGTGGATGACTGCGACCAAGCGATGGACCAACTCATAAGTCGCCCCGTAACGTCGATTCCATGACGATGCCTTTCGATCCGTCTAGCGGAATTCGTCGCCGTCATCTCCTGAGGATGATTGGTGGAGCTGGTTTGATCAGCTTGGTTGGGTGTCGCGCTAGCGGTGTGAAACCTCGCCTGTTCGCTCCCGCAGGTGTTTTGCCCAAAACTTGGACGACGGAGTTGCCTGACCCTTGGCAGCTGTCGACTGCCAAGGCCCTTGACCAGTGGACCCAGGCGGATGCTGCTCAGGCGGATTTGTTGGCCTGCACCGATGGTTGGCTCGGCACCCTTTCCGCCGTTGCTTTGCAGCCGATTGAGGCTGCTCCACTGCGGCAGCAGCTCGATCCATTGGCGCAGCAGTTTTTGAAAACGCTGGGTCCATTGGCGTCCCAAGTGCTGCCTGTTGGTGTGAGTCCTTGGGTTCTGCTAATCCGACGGGATTCTGTTGCCGATGCGAACAAGCGGTTGGGGTGGCAGATGTTGCTCGACCCTCAACTGCAGGGCCAAATTGTGTTTCCTGCCAGTCCGAGGCTGGTGATCGACCTGGCCGATCGCCTTGATCAACCGGATGCGTTGCAGCGTTTGCGTCGCCAAGCGCTCACCTTTGATGATCGTCAGGCGGTGAATTGGTTGCTGAAGGGGGCAGCCAAGGTGGTGGTTTTGCCGTTGCAACGCTGTTTGTCCTTGCTGAGGCGAGATCCCCGAATGGACGTGATCCTGCCCAATCAAGGAGCGCCGTTGCATTGGACCCTGCTCGCCAGGCCGAAGGACACGAAGGAGCCTCTCCCTCAACCATGGGTTGAGCTGGCATGGCGTGAACCGATGCGCCGGCGACTTCTCCAGGAGGGGTGGCGAGCTCCTCTGCCAACGGCAGTTCTCGATGCTGACCGTTTGCAGCTGCCAGAACGTTGGCGGTCCTTGGTGCTTCCGCCAGACCACCTTTGGAACCGCTGTTGGTCGCTGCCGCCTTTGAGCCCTGAGCAGCGCATCAGTTTGGAACAACGTTGGCTGGCATCAGCTCCATAACCGTCTGCGCGGTGCCGCGACCAGTCGGGCATGGGTGTCCGCTAAGAGTTGGGGAATGTTCAGACCATGGGGACAGCGCGGCAGGCAATCGCCACAACTCCCACAAGCGGAGGCATCAATGGTGTCCCACCAATGACCGGCTCGACCGATCAGGTTGTATCGCTCTTGGCTGTATTCGATGAGGTCATGACCAAGGGTCAGATTGCGCAGTCGGAGGAGACTTGGAATTGGGACCTGATTGGGGCATGGCAAGCAAGCACGGCACTGACCGCAGAGATCGTTGCCCAAGCGCTCCCGTCGGCGTTGCTCCAGTTGATGCAGTACATCGGTTTCCTCCTGTTGGAGGGGCCCATCTGCTTCAGCTAAATGAGCAGCAGTGGTGAGATCTTCGCTGGAGGCTGCTCCGAGGGTGAGCGTCGATACGCCTTGGGCTAGGAGGAAGCGATAGGCGAGGACGAGTGGGTCGATGGGTTGGCAATCGTCTTTGAGCGTTGGGCTTGGTGCTTGTAGCCGCCCCCCCTTGTCGGCTGGAGAAATGGCCATGACCCCAATCCCGTTCTCCAAAGCCCAGTGCGCCAGTGGTAAGCGTTGAGGGTCGAACAGGTGAAGGTGGAGACTGCAAAAGTCGAATCGCTGGCTTCGGAGTGCCTGTTCGATCAATGCATTCGTTCCGTGGCTGCTGAAACCGAGCTGCGTCACTCGCCCGGTGGACACGGCCCACTCCAGGAGTTGGGCACCGTCACCGCTCAGGGCCCACTCCAAATGCTCCTGTCGGTTGATGCCGTGGACTGCGAGGTTGTCGAGTGTGTTGAGGCCCAGCCGGTGGAGGATTTCGTCGAGTTGCTGCTGACCTTCGACCAGGCTCAAACCCGGCAAGAGCTTGCTGGTCGTCACCCATCCACCTTCGGGAAGGGTGGAACAGTGTTGGAGTGCTTCTCCGAGAAACTGCTCCGCCGGCCCGTAGGCGGGGGCAGTTTCTAAGTGATTGATGCCGATCTTGGCCGCGGCTTCAAGAACTGAGGCCATTTGGTCCACAGAACCGATAGCCCGCATGGTTCCAAGGGTGAACAGGCTGACGGGCCGCCCAGTTCCAAAGGACCGCCGTTTCACGGGACTGGCGGAGAGTTGGTGTCTGTGGAGGGCTCATCCGTATCACCTCGTTTGTTCAAATGACGCACAAGGGCCGCAGGGCTGAGCTCATCGACAAATCGGCTAAAAGCGTTTTGATCTTCGGCGTCGGCTTCAGCATCGACTGCGATTGACGCTTCAGCGACCACCTCTTCCAGCATCCAAATCCCACTCCCGGTGCGTACTGCAAGAGCAATGGCGTCGCTGGGTCTGGAATCGACTTCGATGAACTCCATGTCGTCTTCGTCCTCGAGTTCGTCGTCGTCCAAGTCGGGTCGAAGTTTGAGCACGGCATGAAAGGTGCTGTCTTCAATGGCATGCACGATGACCCGATCCAATTCCAGACCACCTGCCACCAACAGGGCTGCCATGAGGTCGTGGCTCAGGGGGCGAGGAGCAGGGGTGTCTTGGAGGCCCGCCATGATGTTGTGGGCTTGCGCTTGATCGATCCAAATCGGTACTTGACGTCGTCCACTTGGATCACGGAGCAGGACGATGGGGCTTCGGCTAGCGGCATCGAGAGCGATACCAGCGACGCTCATCTCAACCATGGCGACGCCTCGACGTTGTCCGATTATGGCTAAAGCAAATCGCGCAGGCGATGTTTACAGGCCTTGTGCAGTCGGTTGGAACCATTCAGCGTCGTTCAGGGGCTGTGGTGGTGTCGGGTTGTTCGCCATTTGCGCCCCTTGTATTGGGCGACAGTGTTGCGGTGGATGGGGTGTGCCTCACGGTTGCTGAGTTAGTGGCCGATGGCTTTCGTGCTGATGTCAGTGAAGAGACACTGCGCCGAACCACCCTTGGCCGCAAGTCGGAACAAGGCGGATCCGTCAATTTGGAGCCTGCGCTCCGTCTCAGTGATCGCCTTGGCGGTCATTTGGTGAGTGGTCACGTTGATGCTCCAGGTGAGGTGATTCGCTTGGAGGCTTTGCCTCAGTCTTGGCTCTTGGAAATGCGTTGGCTGGAGCCGCGATTCGGTCGTTATGTCTGTGAGAAAGCGAGTATCGCCGTGGATGGCATCAGTCTCACCGTCGCGGACTGTTGCCCAGAAGGGGTGACGTTTTCATTGGCGGTGATTCCGCACACTTGGCAAGAAACCACCCTGCGGGGATTGGCCGTAGGCGATCGTGTGAATCTTGAGGTGGATCAACTGGCGCGTTACGCCGAGCGATTGTTGATCGATTCTCCGAAGCAGACTTACTCCAAGCCTGTTTCGGACTTGTCGGTGGATTGGTTGGCCTCCAATGGCTGGTCTTGATCGATTTGCACCAAAACGATGACCCCAGACTCTTTTTGGAGCTCAATTCGAAACTCTTGACCCGGAATTAGGCCGAGTTGACGCGTGTAGGCGTGACCAATAAGCAAATTTCCATTGCCATGAACCCGGGTTCGAAACTCCGCTTGGCGCCCCCGTGTTCCTGACGAGGAGGACGTGCTGCTCTTGGGCAATTGCCAGCCTTGCGCTTTCGCTTTGGCTTCGACGAGAGCCCGATAAAAACTTTTTTTGAGCAGTCGCCCACTGGGGCCGACGTATCCACAACCGCGGGCAATATCGTCTTCCGGCCGATTGCTGAGCGATCTGGCTTTGTCAAGCAGCTCTTTGCCGACCAGCATTTTGGAAATCAATTCATATCAATTTTGGCTTGAACGTTCAATGCCGGCAAGGGATCAGAGCAAATAAAGAATCACAAAAAGAACAACCCAAATGCCGTCAACAAAATGCCAATACAGCTCAGCCGCTTCAAGAGGGAAATGATTTTCAGCGGTGACGCGTCCACCGGATTCGCGAGCTTGCCACCACACGATGAGGGTCATGACGGCCCCAAGGGTGACGTGTAGACCATGAAAGCCAGTCACCGCAAAGAAAGTGCTGGCGTAAAGGTTGTCGGTGAGTCCAAATGGCAGCGTGAAATATTCCACCATCTGGCTGATCAAAAAGGCGATCCCCAAGGATGCAGTGATCAGAAGCCATCTCCGACACCGCGCATGGTCGCTGTTGCGAATGGCTTGCCCCGCCTTATGAAAAGTGGCGCTGCTCACAAGCAGCAACACGGTGTTGAGGATGGGAAGTGGAAGCTCGAGCTCATAAATGGCTCCGCTCGGTAGGGGATTAACCGCTTTGAAGGTGAGATAGGCCGCAAAGAAACCGGCGAACGTCATCGCGTCAGCCACGAGGAATGTGGCTAACCCGAACATTCGGAAGTCCCCATGCTCTTCAACGGCATGGCCGTGGTTTTCAGTGCTCTCGATTTCGGAGCTGTCGGTGCTGTCGGGCTGAACGGGAAGGGTGCTAGTCATTTGCCACTGCTCCAAAGATCACGCCCGCTCGTAGCGGACAAGTCGATTTCATCGACGGGGACGCCATAGGCATAGGGCTCTTTCACCAGAGGTGCTTCTCCCACCCAGTTCTCCACTGGAGGGGGGGAACTGGTCAGCCATTCCGGCGTGAGTGCATTCCATGGATTATCTCCGGCGACCTTTCCATAAAAAGCACTGTGAATCACGTTCCACAGGAAGGGCAGGGTGCTGATGGCCATCAGCAACGCGCCCACGGAGCTGATCTGATTGATCAAAGTGAACTGAGGGTCGTATTCCGCAACCCGTCTTGGCATTCCATTGAGACCAAGCCAGTGCTGAGGTCCAAAGCAAAAGTTGAAGCCAATGAACGTGAGAGCGCAGTGGAAGCGTCCCAAATCTTCATTCAGCATGCGCCCTGTGAACTTGGGATACCAGTGATAGATCGAGGCGAAAATGACAAAAACAGATCCTCCAAAAACGATGTAATGGAAGTGGGCTACGACGAAGTAAGTGTCATGCACATGAATATCGAAAGGCACCTGCGCTAAGGCAACTCCAGTGATCCCTCCGAGCACGAAATTCACGATGAATCCGCAGGAGAAGAGAACCGCGCTGTTCAAACTGAT
>ERZ1048068.3026-NODE-3026-length-11291-cov-13.634656_pt1 | contig 11291 bp, 8 predicted proteins | sample MGYA00383098_ERZ1048068 | MGnify/ENA primary metagenome ERZ1048068 (study PRJEB29581, sample SAMEA5548368) | metagenome | biome: marine; feature: coastal; material: water | depth 1 m | study: Short-term variability in the microbial, nano- and picoplankton... | reverse complement strand
CCAGTGAGGTGCTGACAAGGCGCCTGGTGGGTTCGACTCCTACCTCTTCCGCCACGCTTCAGGTCTTAAGTGATGGTGCTCGCACCTTACTGAGAGCGTCCTTAAAAATGAGTGGCGCCCACTAAAACGGGGCGCCTCAAGTGATCGTGCTACTGGGGCATTGTCGGAATGCGCCCAGGGGTCCACGGCGCGCCGCTGCGCTCCATCGACGCCTCAAGCACAGTCGTTTCACTTGCGAGAGCGCCCAACTCACTCAGCGCTGTTGAAAACTCTTCAGTTGCAACTTGGTAAGAGTCACGGAAATTCTGACCTACTACCGATTGCGAATTCACCACGGTGCCGTAGATCGATGAGACGCGCGAAGCGATCCCCATTGGCGTGGGCTCATTGCGGCTACTGACTGAACGATCACCATTGAAAAGGACACCCAGGTCTGACAAGCGCGCCTCAAGTGATCCCACAGTCTCACGATCCTCTGCGCTAATTCCTGGGGTCACCCTAATGGTGGCCCGAATATGCGCTAAGCGGTTTCGCAACTCACCCATTGCTTTTACGCTCCCGCGAACCGCGCGTTGAAGCGACGCCACCTCGAGCTGGAAGCTTTGTAATGCGCGGCGGTCCGTCGTGATTTCGTCGCTTCCAGAGAGGGCTTTCACGGTAAACGACCGTGCAGCACCGGTGTCTGTGAGGACGCCATCACGCTCAATGGCCAGTCGAGCACTGTACGTCCCGGGAAGCACCAAAGGTCCTACCGGGTCGCTCATCCAATAAGGCCGGCTGCCCCCTGACGTGATACTCACGGGTTCGGGTGCAGGCAGGCGAAGATCCCACGCCGTTTGGTGAAGACCCGCACCCGACTTACCCGTCACTTGGCGAATAAGCCTCCCCTCTGCGTCTCGAATCATCAAATACACCGCAGGCTTTAGTTCCCTGTCCTCAGTGCGAAGCGCATCCCAGGACGGGTATGGCGTATCGCCGCCCTCTGACGCAATCACCCGCTCTGCTTTACGCCGTATCTCCTTACGTGACTCCAGACCGTCTCGGACGAAATACCTCAGCACAGCACCAAAATCGGGATTTGGTGCTGTGAAAAAGGCGTTGCCGATCGACCCCTTCTCAGAGCCGCCCCAACGATCTCCCTCTATGAATAGCCAGGGATCGCGAGGCGCAAATAAGTGAAATTTCTCCAGTGAACTGGCGTCGGTTCGCAGTGGCGTATAGTCATCGACCACATAAATACCGCGCCCAAAAGTCCCGACGACCAAATCGTTTTCACGCCGCTGAATTTCAATGTCTCTCACCGCTATGGTGGGCAGATTACGCTTCATCTGACTCCACGTCTTACCGCCATTTTGAGTCACGAATACGCCGTTTTCAGTACCTAAGAATAGTAAGTTGGGATCGACATGGTCCTCGGCAATCGTGTGCGCAAAACCCCGCACCGGCAAATTACCCACAATTGATTTCCACGTCCGACCTTTGTTGGTCGACTTCAACACGTAGGGCTTCTGATCACCGCGCTTGTGATTCTCCATTACCGCGTACACGGTATCTTCGTCATGCAGTGAGGCCTGAACGTCGTCAACGTACGTCATGTCTGGCACGCCAGAAAATTTCGTCGTTCGCGTCCAAGTCTCGCCCCCATCCTCGGTGATATTGATTACCCCATCATCAGTCCCAACGTAAATGAGACCCTCCTGGAGCTCACTCTCACTAATCATGATCGCGCTGCCAAACATCGACGTTGAGTCGTTTTTGGCAATGGCATCGACACCCCAGACCCGACCCATAACCTCGAGCGTATTGCGATCGATCTGACGCGTTAAGTCAGGGCTTACCTTGCGCCAACTGTCGCCGCGATCGTCCGACCGAAACAAATACTCTGCTGCGTAGTAAAGCCGCTTAGAGTCATGTGGACTCACCAGTAGTGGCGTATTCCAATTCCATTTGTACTTGTTCTCGCCTTTTTCGGGATGCGGGACGATATACACTCGCTCCTGTGTGCTGCGGTCGTAGCGCGCTAGCCCACCGTACTGGTATTGCGCGTACACAATGTTTGGATCTTTTGGATCGAACTGGGGTTCGTAGCCATCGCCGCCTAAGACCACATTCCAGTCGGAATTCGTAATGCCGTGCACGTTCGTCGTCCGAGAAGGACCGCAAAGCGTGTTGTTGTCCTGAGTGCCACCACAGACGTTGTAAAACGGTTCAACGTAGTCGGGTTGTATGCGGTAAAACTGGGTAATTGATAGATTACGCAAATGACGCCAGGTGGCGCCACGATCCCAGCTTTCGTAAATACCGCCGTCACCACCGATGTAGAGGTGCTGCGTATTATTGGGATCAATCCATAGGGCGTGGTCATCGACGTGTCGCCACTGACTTGAAAGCGCGTCGAACGATTTGCCGCCATCCTCCGACTTCATCGTAAACGTATTCAGAGCATAGAGCCGATCTGAGTTTTTCGGATCAACAATGATTTCATTGTAATACTGTGGACTGGAGGTCATGTATGAAGACCGCTTTTCCCACGTTCCACCAAAATCAGTCGATCGGTAAACCCCTTGCTCATCATCATTCGCCTCAATGATGGCGTACAACATGTCAGGGTCGCTCGCAGCGCCAGCAAGACCAATTCGTCCCATGTCGTCAGACGGAAGGCCCGCTTTGACTTCCGACCAAGATTCGCCTCTGTCGGTCGATTTATAGATACCGCTCCCTGGGCCACCATTGATGAGCACCCAAACGTGCCGGCGCCGCTGGTAACTTGAGGCCACGATGACATTAGGGTCGCGCGGATCAACAACGAATTCATTAACACCCGTGTGCTCATCAATCTCGAGGATCAGATCCCATGTTGTACCGCCATCAGTGGTTCTGTAGAGCCCCCGCTCTCCACCATCGCTCCACAACGGCCCCTGCGAGGCAACCAGTACCTCGTCAGAATCGTTCGGATTGATCCAGATTTGGCTGATGTGACCCGAGTCTCTGAGACCCATATTTTCCCACGACTGACCGCCGTCGACCGACTTATAAACACCGGTACCCGCCGCCACACTCCGCTGTGCATTGTTCTCGCCCGTGCCCACCCAAATCGTATCGCTGTCATTGGGATCTAACTCGACAACACCGATAGCGTAGGCGTCTTCATTATCGAAAATCGGCTCCCACGTCGTACCGCCGTTAGTGGTTCTAAACACATTGCCCGACGAGATGCCGGCAATAAATGCCTGATTACCCTCAGGGTAAAAGGCGAAGTCTGATATCCGCCCGGACATTAAGGCAGGCCCTATATGCCTCATCGGCAGGCCGGCGAGCGGATTGTTTTCCGCACCCTCGTCAGCACTTGAGATAGGCGCAACAGTGGTTAAAATGAGTACGCTTGCTGCAAATAAGCGTTGTACGAGAGTCATAGCATTCCCCTACTGAATTCATCGGCGACGGTGGCACAGAACATGGAGAAAAAGAGGCTCTCATTCGGTGTGCCCAACCTGTGCCCTCACTCTACAATAAAAGCGCCTTGATATTGAACGCGCATACGGTCCCGCCGCTCTGATGACAGTGACCGTTAATGCACCTTGTGGGTTTTTCGTGCGCGATGCCTGTAGAGCAGACCCAACTGTCACTCGGTAAGCGTCAAAAATCTGCAACGGACCTCGCGCAAGTACCGTTCTAAATGAGGCTAAGTAGTGACCAGCGTCATAAAAATATCAATAGACCTTTCGTTCGTCCGCAGGTTGCTCTAGCGTGTGTGCCTGAATTTTACTGAGGAGAGCGCAAGTGCAATTTGATGACGTAGTAATGGGACGCCGCAGTGTTCGAGGATATAAAAATGAGCCGGTCTCCAAGGCCTTGATTCAAGAAGTATTGGCCTTAGCCATGCGTTCACCGTCATCCATGAACACACAGCCGTGGAACTTCACCGTGGTGTCTGGAGAACCCTTAGACCGCATCCGCGCGGGCAATACCGAGCGAAATCTTGCGGGCGTGCCTCACTCAAGGGAGTTTCGGATCGGTACGGCGTTCGCTGGGCAACACAGGGACCGTCAGGTAGGCGTGGCTAAACAGTTATTTGCAGCCATGGATATTGCACGTGAGGACACTGAGAAACGGCAGGATTGGGTACTGCGCGGATTTAGGCAGTTTGATGCGCCAGTGTGCGTCATCGTCACCTACGACGCCGTACTTGCAGACAGCGACGATACGGCGTTTGACTGTGGCGCGGTCACGACGGCGCTGGTCAATGCCGCATGGTCCAGAGGGCTGGGTGCCGTGATTAATAGTCAAGGGATCATGCAGTCCCCGGTGGTGCGCGAGCACGCCAAGATTGCTGAAGATCAGGTCATTATGAAGGCCGTAGCCCTGGGCTGGCCGGACGACACATTTCCCGCTAATGCTGTTATTTCACACCGCAAAAGTGTCGAAGAAGCCGCCACCTTTTTGGGGTTTAGTGATTAAGCTCAACACGGAGACCGGCACCTCAACCGAGGTACCGCGTCGCTCGTGCCGCACGGCCGTCAAAAGCGAACCCAGCATTGATTCTCGACGACTAAAAGACCGACAGCGCGGGCCTCGTAATTGGTGCTCTTAGCGACTGGTGATGCTCTTCGCTGCCCGTACCATCAATCTTAGCGCTCACGCCGATGACGTTTTAGTCTTGCGGCAATGGTGCTGATTTTTCTTTGAGTTGCTTCAATCCCGGTGGGAACGGCGTATTTAAAAAAGTGCCAATCCAGTGGAGCCATATGACCACCAGTAAGTCACCGTGGGTCATTACCCGGCTCAGCCCCAGACCCCCTAGAAAGGCGAAAATGACCCAGATTAAACGCCAGCGAAGGGTAAAGAAGTGAATAGCGGCAAAGATTACATTGCTCACCACTACGGCATAAATAGGCGCCAGGTAGCCCTTGAGTAAATTCGGCAAGGCGAGACGAAAGATCCATTCTTCGGCGACGGAAATAAACAATAAATACCCAATCCACATCAGTTGCTTACGGTTCACAACCTTGTCCGACAGCTGCGAGTAAGCGATTAAAAATGCCCATAAGGTCAGGAAGGCCAGCGCATAGTAATGTGGCGACGCTAAAAAGCCGGCCACGCTCAGCGACAAGGCGACCAAGGCATTGGGAAAGAGAACGCAAAGTGCGGCGAGAGCCAACATCAATAAGCCGTGGCGCAGGAAGACCTGCGTAAAACTCGTGATTTTCGCGCCATCCGCCGCATCGCGCTGGAGACGGCCTTGCGACTCCGGGAATACGCCCTCTGAGTCATTTTTTGGACTTAGGTGTGTGTTTTCAAGCATGAGGCGAGGTTAAACGATTCTTTAGACGAGCGGGCAGATAATAGGCCCAGACGTCGATATAAAAGCCTGCACCAAGCACACTGGTTCTGCAGCTTAATCGACGCTTTTTCATGGCGTTTTATGTCAACGGCGGTGTCGCTTTGATCCGACGTTCTCCGCTAACGCTGTGTGCCCCCTAACGCTGTGCCGTCGTCTGGGAACGTGCAATAAAGTCAATAATGACCTCAGAGATCTCTTTCGGTCGAGTCTCTTGTACGAAGTGCCCACCGCCACGAAGGGTCGTGTGCGGCTCATTTTTTGCCCCCGGCACCCGCTTCCTGAACTCTTTATCCGACCCCTTCGTGACAGGATCATCGTCGGTGAACGCGCACAGAAATGGCTTTCCAAATGTATCAAAGAACTCCCAGGCTAAACGCTGGTGCTCAAGCGACGGTGAAGTCGGCAAAGTCGGCACCTGGCTCGGCATTGCCCGAGGCCCCATGGTGTACTCAGCCGCCGGGAAAGGTGCGTCGTAAGCTTGCGCGACAGCCGAGGGAAGCGGCGCTCTGAACCCCAGTTTGTGCAAAAGCGCGCGCGCTATTCGCAATACCTTGGTTTGCGGCTCTGTTAAGACACTGAGCATGAAGCCGATCGGTAAGTATTCGGTTTCCCAGCAGAACTTCTGCCAGACCGCAAAAACGCGTGCCGGGTTTGCAGTCTTCGTTTCCCAAGACAACCGTCCTATTTCCTTGGCCATATCAAACAGGGTCGGCGTTGGCGTACTCGCTCGATAGGCCTCAACCTCAGCAACCTGCTCTTGCGGTACATCGGGGTTGTAAGGCAAACCCGTATTGGAGATCACAACCCGATCAAATCGGGTACTGTGCGCAGCAACAAGCCTCAAACCAATGAGCCCGCCCCAGTCTTGACCAAAAAATGTGAGTGCAGTGAAGTCATTTTGCTCAAGCCATGCGCCCATCCACTCGACCTGTCGCTCGTAGCTGTAGTCTTCTCTTGCTGCCGGCTTATCACTTTTTCCAAAACCCACCAAATCCGGACAGATCACTCGCAGCCCCGCCCCAGTAAGGTAGGGAATCATTTTACGGAACAAGTAACTCCACACTGGCTGGCCGTGCAAACACAGAACCGCAGGACCGTCACCAGGTCCCTCGTCAATGTGATGAATCCTAATCGTCGCACCGTCTTCAGTCGTGACGTTGGTGTAGTGAGGCTCGAACGGGTAGTCCTTAATGGACGCAAAGCTCATCTCAGGCGTGCGTAACACTTTCATTTTGTTCGGGCCCTTTATTTTGACATAATTTATGCCAATATATCGTCTCTGATAGCGCTTTGGAAGCGTTTAGAAAAACGATAGGGACCGCGTGATGACTCCACTGCATTAATAACAGGCTTTTGGGCAAGCAGGTCAACCGCCCTTGGGGGGCTTAGCACATTAACCATGACTCACTTAAGGAACGCATTGTATGGATTTCACTCATTTTGCAAAATCAAGAAAAAGCGCGAGGGGGTTTCTCGATAAGCCGGTGCCCAAACAAGTGGTCGATGACATTTTAGCGACGGCGAAATGGGCACCCAGTTCTTACAACACCCAAACCTGGAAGGTCCACGCAGTCACAGGCGAGACACTCGATAGAATTCGCGAAGGCAACACAAAAACCACACTCGAGGGAAAGCCCCACGTCAGAGACTTTCCTTACAAAGAAGAGTACGAGGGTGAGCATCGCAAGCGACAGATTGACGTGGCGATTCAGTTGTTTGAGGCGATGGGGATTGCGCGCGACGACAAGGAAAAACGTCTAGACTGGATGCTTCGCGGCTTTCGGCAGTTTGACGCGCCAGTGTCTCTCGTACTGACCTACAACAAATACCTTGAGCCCGCCGCTATTAGCCAGTTCGCGCTCGGGTCGCTCGCCTACGGCATTGTTCTCGCCGCCTGGGAGCGCGGGTTGGGCTGCGTTATCAATGGTCAGGGCATTATGCAGTCGGATGTCGTGCGCGACCTGGCCGGCATTCCGGACGATGAAAACATCATGATTTGCATTGCACTGGGCTATCCGGACGATAACTTTCCAGCAAATGAGGTCCGTTCCACGCGCGCCGAAAACAGTGATTTTGTGCGATACGTGGGCTTTTGAGGCGGCGTCACATAAGCCTTAACATTGAAACGCCGTGGCCTCATCTTTCTCAGGTGCATTGATTCCCTAGAGAGGCGACTCTCAAGAATGATTTTATAGTGCTGAACAAGGGTCTGGATGACAGCGCACTCAACGAATGCTGATTTTTCGTGGCCGAATATGATTTCCTTGGACTGTCAAGAACGAGCTATCTTGATGTGGACTCAAACCCCTTTTAAAGCGGCGATTTCGCTATAACTCACGGCACATGATGGCACCATTGAAGAGCACCACGTGCGAGGTGCCAAAAAGCATAAAAACCGCTCCTTAATACTCGGACTCACTAAGCAGGTACCCAATGACTGACTACACCGCACCACTTCGCGACATTACATTCTCAATGTTTGAGGTGTTCGACTATCAACATCACTACGAGACTCGCTTTCAAGGCGCCGACGTGAACCCTGAGCTGATTGGCGTCATATTAGAAGAATTTGGGCGGTTCTGCTCCCAACAGTTGTCGCCGCTTAATGCCGTCGGCGATCGAGAAGGTTGCACGTGGAACGGGGGTGAAGTGACTACTCCCACTGGTTTCAAAGAAGCCTACCAACAGTATGTCGCCGGCGGATGGCCTGCGCTGGCTGGTGATCCCCAGTACGGTGGGCAGGGACTCCCAGAATCGCTTTCGATTATTCTGACGGAAATGCGTGGAACGGCCAATTGGGCGTGGGGAATGTACCCGGGGCTATCGCACGGCGCCGTCAATACGATCAAGTCGCACGGCTCAGAAGAGCAAAAGGCGGTGTTTTTACAAAAGCTCGTGGAGGGACACTGGACCGGCACCATGTGCCTGACTGAAGCGCACTGCGGCACTGACCTTGGGATGCTGCGGACCAAAGCAGATCCGTGCGCCGACGGCAGCTATAGCATTACAGGTACAAAAATCTTCATCTCGTCAGGCGAGCACGACCTGACCGAAAACATTGTGCATATAGTGCTTGCCCGTCTGCCCGATGCACCCGTCGGCGTAAAGGGCATTTCACTGTTTATTATCCCCAAGCACCTAGTTAACGAAGACGGCTCGCTGGGCGACCGGAATGCGCTGCACTGTGGCTCGCTGGAACACAAAATGGGCATTCATGGCAACGCGACCTGTGTCATGAACTTCGATGGCGCGACGGGCTTCTTGCTCGGCGAGCCCAATAGAGGGCTCGAGGCCATGTTCACGTTTATGAACACGGCACGAATTGGTACCGCACTGCAGGGCGTTGCGCACATGGAATTGGGCTACCAAAAAGCCTTGGCCTATGCGAAAGACCGTCTGCAAATGCGCTCAGTAACGGGTCCAAAGAACCCCAGCGGCCCGGCCGATCCGATTATTGTTCATCCCGATGTGCGCCGCATGCTACTCACTCAAAAAGCCCTGTCAGAGGGCGGCCGTATGATGATCACCTATACCGGAAAATTAGTGGACGTCATTGAACACGCTACCGACGAACAGGACCGCCGCGCTGCCGAGGACATGATGTCGTTTATGACTCCCGTAGCAAAAGCCTTTCTCACTGAGACCGGTTTTGAGTCAGCAAATCTGGCACTTCAATGCTTTGGCGGGCACGGTTACATTAAGGAGTGGGGCGTTGAGCAAAATGTTAGGGACGCTCGTATCGCAACGATTTATGAAGGCACTACGGGTATACAAGCGCTTGACTTTACAGGCCGCAAAGTTCTGGGGTCCGGCGGTGAATTGCTGAGGAATTTCACAAAAGAAATCCACCTCTTTTGTAAGGAAAACGCGCAGAACGACGCACTCAAGCACTTTATTACTCCATTAATGGCGCTCAACCAAAAGTGGGCGGATTTAACACTCCACATCGGCACCAAGGCCCTTGAAAATGCAGACGAAGCAGGCGCCGCATCTGTCGATTATCTTATGTTTTCGGGTTATGCGTGCCTGGCCTACTTTTGGGCTAAAGCTGCGCTGACTGCGCAGCAAGGGCTTGCGTCCGGTTCAGAGGAATCCGATTTTTATGAAGCGAAATTGCACACGGCGTCTTTTTATTACGATCGTATTCTGCCACGTACACTGGTGTGTGAAGCGGGTATTTTAAGTGGCGCCGCTAACCTCATGTCTGTCTCAGCGGAGCAATTCTGAGGGGGCGACTTTCTTGTTGGCACGTTGTGTGCCATATTTTGGCGTCTCTATGAATCACTGATTCTAAGGGCTGTGAATGCACACAATGACGTAATGACGTAATGACGTAATGACGTAAAAATAGTAAGCAGGATCAAGCTCATTCAATGCCGGACCTGTTAACAGGAGACCTATTTTGAAGAAGATTATTGTATCGGTGGTGGTGTTAGCGCTACTCGCGCTTTTAGGGATGCTTGTCCTCAGTCTCCCCCCCGTCCAGGACAAACTACTCGAGCGCGGTACAGCCATGATTGCCAAGCGCGGTACTCAGGGATTACCAGCCTCGGAAAGCTTACGCGTGTTCGTCTGTGGTAGTGCCTCACCGCTGGGCACGGGCCAAGCACAAGCGTGCATTGCAGTGGTCACGCCAGAGCACTTTTACCTCATCGACTCCGGCGCGGGATCAACTGACAATATCGTGCAGCTCAATTTACCCACTGATCGGCTCGATGGTATTTTAGTCAGCCACTTTCACTCAGATCACATCGCCGAAATATACGAAGTCAATCTCAACTCATGGGTGACGGGTCGCAAAGAACCCATGCGTGTTATAGGCCCTCAAGGCGTTGGTGAGGTCGTCGATGGCATCAACGTCACCTACCAGCACGACCGGCACTATCGCAGCACGCATCACGGGGAGTCGCTTCTGCCGCCCCACTTGGGTCTCATAGATCACCAGACTGTTATGCCAGGCGTGATCATCAGTGATGGCGACCTTAAAATTACCGCTTACCGGGCCGAACATCCGCCGATTGAGCCCGGCTTGGGTTACCGCATTGATTACCGTGGCCGCAGCGTTGTGATCTCCGGTGATAGCAACGTCACTGCCGAGACACAACGGATCGTCGAAGGCGCAGATCTACTGCTTCACGATGCCTTGTCGGTACCCACTGTCAGTCGATTATCAGACGCGCTCGGTGCGGTCGGTCGGTCACGGACGTCCAAGATTGTTGAGGATGTACTGGATTATCACGCATCGACCGAGTCGCTGATTGCACTCGGCAACAGCTCAGACGTCGGTATGGTTGCGTTCTACCACCTGGTACCTGTCCCCGCAAATCCCATCATTGCAGAAGTGTTCATGCGCGAGACACCGAACAACTTCGTGCTAACGACTGACTTGATGGGCTTTGAGCTCCCTATTGGCAGCGATGAGATTATCGTCAACACGCCATAATCGGAATCAGGGCATCACGTCGTTTGAGCCGCGGCTTACTCGGTAGTACTTAATCGTTGCTGAGTCTTGATCGATTAGACAACCGCTGCGTGTTCGATGACACATTGAGCGTTTAATATCGCACCATTTGATCCCATTAAATACGGGTTGGTATCGGTTGCTTAACTGCGACAAGGCGGCCCAATCTAGAGCCGCCAAACGGAGATTTAAAGCGTCTTGGAGTGAATAAATGACTAGATCGGCTGACTTGGACGACAAACTGCGCGATGCACTTCTTGAGAGTCTTGCAAGCTGGGATCCACGCGCGTCAGTACCGCTCGCACTCTCGTTCATGGCCCATGGAGACGCTGAGGCACTGGCGGGATTTGATCGGCTTATGCAGTCAAGTCCTGGTGCTGGGGCAATTGCTCCCTGTGCACTGGAAAGATTACTGGTCAGAACCGCTAACTGAATTGCAAACGGCCTATCAGCTCAACTGATGTGAGTTGAGAAAAACGTCGCCGTATT
>ERZ1048068.3020-NODE-3020-length-11300-cov-4.744242_pt1 | contig 11300 bp, 9 predicted proteins | sample MGYA00383098_ERZ1048068 | MGnify/ENA primary metagenome ERZ1048068 (study PRJEB29581, sample SAMEA5548368) | metagenome | biome: marine; feature: coastal; material: water | depth 1 m | study: Short-term variability in the microbial, nano- and picoplankton... | reverse complement strand
AGGAAATACAGATCTCTGCTCAGGCGTTGCAATATCATATTGCTGATATTGAAGAACATTTAGAAAAGAACTAAGGCGTCTTATTTTTAGGTTTGATAAGTTCATAAACCACTCATATTCAGAGTCTACTGACTTTGAGCGTTCCTTTACTTCATATATTTTTGTTGTTTAAATTCTGTTTAGTTCTGACTTTATTTCTTTTTTTAATGTCCCGCTAAGTCGGGAGACTTTGCGGAGCGGGATTTCATTAGGGATTACTTTATTGTAAGTTTCAGAAAATTGTAATACACATCAATTCCTTGGTGAAGAGCACTAATAGACAGTCGCTCGTTTTCCGCATGAATGCTCCTCAAATAATCAATATCCAAAACAACAGGAATTATAGAATAGGAGTCAATTCCTATTAGTCGAAAATTTCCAACATCGCTGAAGTTCGGCAAGATAATTGGCATCACACTCACATTTCCATAGGTTTCGATAATGGCTAGTTCAAGACTTTTGTAAAATACGTTTTCGGTTGTTGAAATGGGAAGTAGATCCATTTTCTTAATGATTCTTACTTCAATATTGTCATTTTTTAAAGTTCGTTTTAAGGATTTAAGGAATTTTTCTTGAGAAGCTTCAGGCAATAATCTGCAGTCCAAATAAGCTTTGGTACTTTGGGGAATTTTATTGAATACTTTATTGTCCGTTTCAATAGAAGTGATCGAAATCGTGTTTGTAAACAAGGCGAATAATTCTGGATCTTTTCGCAACCGTGATACAATTAGTGGCTTAAATAGGACAGGATGTTTAAGAACAAACTTGCTGATGCCTTTTTTACTATCTCCTATAAATCTTAGAATTTCTTGGTTTTCTTTAAAGTAAATTGCGGGTGTTTTTTTCTTGGCTAAATTGGCTAAAGCAATCGTCATTTCTTTAGTTGAATATTCTGTGGGTGTGATTGAACTGTGGCCAGAACTAGGTGTGTTTAATGTCAGTTCAAGCCATAGCGGTCTTTTATGACCTACGGATATTCCAAAGGAAAACTCATTTTTTTTGGAATCAATTAGTTCACTTAGTTCTGTTGCTCCCTCGCCGATGACCGTTATTGGATTAAGCTCCTCCAAATGATTTTTCAGCACATATTCTATACCTCCCTCACACATTGTTTCTTCACAGGAGGCAGCCAAAAAAGTAACGTTGTATTTAATTTCGGTATTTTGAAGTAGATGTTTAAATTTAAGTAAGCTAAATAACTGCATGATAGCAGCTCCCTTGTTATCAAAAGCACCTCTTCCCCAAACTTCATCATCTAGTATAAATCCAGAAAATGGAGGATACTTCCAAATCGAAGGGTCTCCTGCATCTATAACGTCAATGTGATTAAGTAGAATGATATTCGGAAGATTTTTATCTAAAGGAAAGAGAGATGCTGCAAAATTATAATTTCCATTTTCACTACCGAAGTTGTAAATGTTTAAATCATTCTCTCTACAGACGCTTTTTAGCCACTCACCCGCGTTCATTTCTTCGTAACTTAAGGATTTATGTTGGATATAAATGCTCAGTACTTCGGGAGCAGATAACTGCTCATTATTAACAGATATTCGGAATAAGGTATCTTCCTTTGGGGAGGATACATGCCAATGTATAGGCAGTAAAAAAAGTATTATTAGTATGAATTTGAAAATCATATTCTGAGTTCAGTATAGAATCTGGATAATAAAATGATAATTATCAGTTAAACATAACGTTTAGTATAAGAATACTAAAGGATTTTGAAGGACTGAACTTTCAATTGAATACTTAGCCAAATTTACAATTATGCCGTTATTTTTATAGCCACGAAAAATTATAAATTATGCGGACTTTGTAAAGTGTATTGAACTTTGAACTAAGTACTAAAGCCCTTATTATTTTACAATTTTTTAGGTTTTCGTTATTCTATTTTTCTATTACTTATTCGAATGAAAAGCAACTTTATTTCCTTCCGTGTCTTTAAAATAAGCCATAAATCCATTCTCTCCTATAGAAGTTTTTGGCAATAGTATTTTCCCACCTGCCTTTTCCACTAATGAAAGTAGGTGACTCAGATCATCTCCACTGTTTAGATAAACTAAAGAGCCGCTAGTTGATGGTTCAAAACCTTCCATTTCTGAAATTCCACCACCAACTCCACCGCCTTCCATATCAAAAGGGAACATTCCGTATTTCATAGATTTGTCTTCCATTGCTGGCATTACAAAAATTTCAATTTCTAAAATTGCTTCATAAAACTTTTTCGCTCTTTCAAAATTAGTTACAGGTATTTCGAACCAACTAATTACGTTTTTTTTCATTTTTCATTATTTTATTAAAACTATCTATTTGTTTATACCGTCAATTTTCATAATCTGTCTTATTTCCATACGCCATTTACCGTCTTCAAATCTTGGGTCTGACTTAGCAATTTCAGTGGCTTCAGTTAAATCTTTTGCTTGTATGTGATAATATCCTGCAATCATTTCTTCTTTCTCATTAATGGGTTGTTCTGAAAAACTTCCATTTTCATTTGAAACAATTAAGCCACTCGGCACAAGCGGTTGCGCATCTTTCATCTTGTTTTGAGTTACTAAGTTCTGTATAAAACCACCTACTTTTTGTACGTGTTGTTCTTGTTTTTCTTGTGGTAAGCTCCCAACTGGGTTTCCTTTTGCTTTGATAAATAGCATAAATTCGTTCATAATTATTATGTTTTTTGATTAATGATTTAACACTCCTTGTGTTTATTTTTTTAATGAAACCTAACTACTGTATATCCGCACTGTTGTGTTTATTTCGTTTAAATTTTCAATATATATTATATTTAAAATACTATAATTTAGATATTTAACCTCAATAAAGGCTTCTGTATAGTTTTTGGTAGTTGCAAGATGGTTTCTCCAAAAATCGGATCTTGGAACTACTAAAAAAACACTCCATATCGGAACACCTCCAAATTATATTTAAAGTAAAATAAGTGCTTACTGCAGGTTCAATTGGTTATGAAGATTATGACTTGGGGTCCATCAACACTCAAATCTACACCAATTTTTTAAATATCAAAAAAAACGCTTCGTTTTTTATATATAAATCTGAAATTTTATGTTGTAAAACTATTTTTCTTATAGTATATTTGTAGCGTAAATAAAAGTATATACTATGTTTGATTTTGATCAGTATTTAGGATTTTTAGCATTTTTATCCATTTTAACTTTAGGGTTTTGGTTAATGATTTTCTTGTTGACTTTTGCAATTCCGTATTGGGTTGTAGGATCTGCTTTAGAGCATTTTAAAGAAAAAAGAGACGCTAAAAAAGCAAAAGCAGAAGAAGCTTAAGTATTATTCCTCCTTATAAATCGAAATCCAAAACATAATTGTTTTGGATTTTTTTGTTACCCTCCCAAACTACCGCTATAGCCACCACGGCCAGAACGTTTTTTCTTCTGATTAAAACGGTAGGTAAAGGACAGTGCGTAAGAACGCACTCGCCATCGGTAATAACTGTCACTGTAAAACGTGGGAGTTGTCGACTCTAAATTTCGTCGTTGCGTATTCAATACATCATTAATCGTAAAGGTAATAGAGGCTTTTTCTTTGAACAGGTCTTTACTAAATGCCATATTGGAGGAAAACATGCCTTCTCGTTTGTTGACAGCATCAGTTCTGGGCGCTGTGTAATTCAAAGTTGTTTGCCATTCAATGTTTGCTGGTAAGGTATATTTATTACTGAAACGAAGGATCCAATTTAAATTTTCAGAATCATAACTCAATCCTTTATAGTTCCCGCGAATAATGGATTCATAGAGATTGAAATCTGCATTTACATTCCATTTTTTTGAAGGGCGATAGGTCAAGGTAAACTCAAATCCATATTGGTTGTTTTTTGCTAAATTAATAGGGCCTCTACGGATGATAGGAACCGTTTCGCCATCAATCTCCACTTCTTCGCCAGTATCTTCGCTTACATAGGTAAAAACATCGGTTGCTTGCTTAAAATACAAAGAGGTATTGAGTGTTAAAATCCCAAATTTATTAAGATATCCGATGTCAAATCCATTTGAATAACTTGGAGTGATGTTTGGATTGCCTTTAAATAAATTTGTTGCACTTGTTCTGGAAGGGAAGGGATTTAAAAATCGAGATCGTGGTCGACTAATCCTACGGTTATATCCTAAAGTCAAACTTTGAGTGTCCGAAAATTCATAGCCTAAATTCACTGTTGGAAATAATCCAATATAAGTATTGGTTGTAAATTCATTTGAACTGAGTTGTTGGATGGTCACTCGGGTTGATTCCATTCGCAAGCCTAATAAAAAGGAAAACTTATCTTTTAGTTTACTTCCATATTGGGAATAAAGGGCATTGACCTCTTCTTTATAAATTAATATATTACTGACATCTGTATCCAAAACAAAATTGTCATCTCTAGCAAATTCTAAGGAATAATCGATTTTATTTTCACTAAAACGACCGTTATATCCTGCCTCAAATTGACTATTTTCACCCAATGGAAGGGTGAAATCGGATTTGATCAATAGGCGTTCTTGTTCCTCTATGGTCTGGACCCGTTCGGCGACTTCAGAATTATTATAAATGATAGAATTTTCAATATCAGAATTATTTTCAGCTTGAAAATCAAAGGTCAAACGGTGGTCGCTATTGCCGTGAAATTGTGTGTCAAAATTCACAGAAAATTGTGTGGTTTGATCGGTTTCAGATTCGGGGTCATAGCGCAAGGATTCATTGACGAGTACTCCGGCGGGATCTAAGGTCTCAGCTCGGTTATAAGTCTCATTAGTATTGTCACTTTTACTTGCTAAAAAGGCAGTTGTTAAGGACGTCGTTGGGTTGATATACCATTCGATTCCTGTGTTGGAGTTAAACCCTTTTCGAATGCGTTCAAACGTTCGGTATTCATTCCTAAATGTATTTGGATCGTCTTGAATTAGAATCCCATCGGCATCAAATTTGGTATTAAAATACTCTGTTTTTGTGGTCGAATTTCCTGGGTTATTTCGGTATGAATAGCCAGAAGTATTAAAAATATTTATAGCTCCAGTACGGAAATTAATATTTCCCGAAGCCCCTAACTGATCGGGGTGGCCTGCATTAAGAATGATCGCTCCATTCAATCCAAGAAGCTTGCTTCGTCTCAAAATGATGTTTAAAATTCCTGCGGTTCCTTCGGCATCGTAGCGTGCTGAGGGCGAAGTGATCACTTCTACTTTAGCAATGGCTTCTGCTGGTAATTGTCTCAGGGCGTCGGAAGCGTTTAAACCTACCAATCCAGAGGGTTTTCCATTGATTAATATCCGAACATTTTCATTCCCTCTCAAGGCAACATTCCCTTCAATATCCACTGAAACCGAGGGGACATTGTTCAGCACATCACTGACCGTTCCGCCTCTAACGGTGAGATCTTTTCCAACATTGTATATTTTTTTGTCTAATTTTATTTCAACCGTCGTTTTTTCGGCAACAATGTCAACAGCATCCAAGTCTTGAAGGTCTTCTTCAAGACTGATAACCCCTAAATCTATGGTTTGATTGACGTTGAAATTTAATTTTGAAATCGTTTTAAATGAAAAATACTCAAAAGAGATATCATAAATCCCCTCTGAGATAGAAATACTAAAACTTCCTTGTGGATCGGTGATCCCGCCGCCAATGATTTTATTTTCAGTCTTACTAAAAAATGCAATAGTCGCATATTCAAGAGGTTGCTGGGTTTGCTTTTCTATGATTTTTCCAGTCACCACAAATTCATCCACCACTCTTTGAGCCATTAAAGAGGTATGAGAGATGACTAAAGTAAATGCAAATAAGAGATACTTATTCATAACGATTGGATAAAATTACTTACAAAAGTAACCTGTGATATCGATTGTATGGGTTAAACTTGTGTTAAATAAAACAACGTAAGATGGTCTTATAAAACCTCAAGTATTCGTTCTTTTGGACGTCCAATGACGCCTTTGTTTTTATGGATTATTATAGGACGTTCTATAAGTTTAGGATGTGCCGCCATGGCGGCAATTAAGTCTTGGTCTGATAACACTTTGTTTTTATAATCTGATTTCCATACCGCTTCGTTTTTCCGAATCAGGTCGATGGGAGGGATGTCTAAAATTGTGATGATTTCCTTTAGTTCGTTTGCAGTTAAAGGATTAGAGATGTAGTCAAGAATGACATAGGGCTGATTAGATTCTTGAATAATTTGAAGCCCCTCACGTGATTTCCGACAGCGATTATTATGGTAAATTTTTATCATAGCGTATCTGTTTTTTCGTTTTGTCCCATCAGCATTAAATAGGCTTTTAGGAAGGGTGTAATTTCGCCATTCATTACATTATCTACATTACCTGTTTCTTTGGACGTGCGGACATCTTTCACAAGTTTGTAGGGATGCATGACATAGTTTCTAATTTGACTTCCCCATTCAATTTTCATTTTCCCTGCTTCAATATCTTCGCGCTGTGCCAGTTGTTTTTTGAGTTCAATCTCATACAATTGAGATTTTAACATTTGCATCGCTCTCGAACGGTTGTCGTGTTGTGATCGTGTCTCTGAACACGAAATTTGAATTCCTGAGGGTTTGTGACTTAACTGCACTTTAGTTTCCACTTTATTCACATTTTGACCCCCAGCACCACTCGAACGTGCGGTGGTGATTTCGATATCTGCAGGATTGATTTCAATTTCAATACTATCATCGACAAGCGGATAGACATAGACAGAAGCAAAACTTGTATGGCGTTTGGCATTACTATCAAAGGGTGAAATTCGAACCAAACGGTGTACGCCATTTTCCCCTTTCAACCATCCAAATGCAAAATCACCGTCAATCTGGAGGGTCACGGTTTTAATCCCTGCGACATCGCCATTTTGTAAATTGAGTTCGGTAATTTTAAAATTATTTTTTTCTGCATACATTACATACATGCGCATGAGCATATAGGCCCAATCACAACTTTCGGTACCACCAGCACCGGCCGTAATTTGTAACACAGCACTGAGCCCATCCCCATCTTCAGAAAGCATGTTTCTAAATTCGATGTCTTCTAAAAAAGTGGCGCTGAGTTCAAATTGTTTTTCGACTTCTTCTCCAGTCGTTTCTCCTTCTTTATAAAAGTCAAATAAAACTTCAAGATCTTCTGTGTATGCTTGCGCTTTTTCAAAGTCGGAGACCCATTTTTTATTAACTCGTAAAGATTTCATGAGCAGCTCGGCTGCTTTGGAATCGTTCCAAAAATCGGGTGAAAACGTTTTTTCTTCTTCATTTTGAATTTCGATGCGTTTGGCATCTAAGTCAAAGATACCTCCTCAACGCTCCAAGGCGCTCAAAAAGATCTTTTATGTGATCGTGTGTTATCATAGAATTATTTCGAATTACAAAAATAGAATTTATAGTATAGAATTAAAATAATATGTAGTTTTATATCCAAAATAAAATTTATGCAAATAGATCTAAGGAGTGATACAGTAACAAAACCGTCCAAAGGCATGTTAGAGGCAATGATGACGGCAGAATTAGGAGATGATGTGTATGCAGAAGACCCTTCGGTTAACGCCTTAGAATTGCGTGTAGCCACGCTTTTTGGGAAACCGAAAGCATTATTTTTTCCTTCCGGAACAATGGCCAATCAAACAGCCATCAAATTACACACCCAACCCGGCGAACAGTTGATATGTGACAAGTATGCACATGTATATAATTATGAAGGGGGTGGGGTTTCTTTTAATAGTGGGGTGTCGTGCCAACTTGTTGATGGACATCGTGGCATGATGACCGCGGCGCAAGTCGAAGCTGCGATTAATCCACCTGATTTTTATCACAGTCCACTAAGTTCTTTGGTCTGCCTCGAAAACACCACCAATAAAGGGGGCGGCGCATGCTGGGATTTTGAAGAAATTTTAAAAATTCGTTCGGTTTGTGACACGCATAATTTGGGGCTTCACTTAGACGGTGCGCGTTTGTGGAACGCCTTAGTCGCTAAGTCTGAAACGCCTCAACAGTATGGCGAAATTTTTGACACGATTTCGGTATGTTTTAGCAAAGGACTAGGAGCACCCGTAGGTTCTATGTTGGTAGGAGACGACGCATTGATGAACAAAGCCTTACGGATTCGAAAAATGTTGGGAGGCGGAATGCGACAAATTGGAATGCTTGCAGCAGCGGCTTCTTATGGGTTGGATGCGCAGTTTGACCGACTAAAAGAGGACCATCAAAAAGCCAAAGATATCCAAGAAACGCTTCAACAGTTAGAGGCCGTTTCTGTTGTGGAACCTGTGGAGACAAACATTGTGATATTTAAACTAAACCCACAGATTCCTCAAGAATTATTTCTAAATAAATTAAAAGCACATGAGGTGCTTGTAAGTGATATGGGAGGCGGCAAGTTACGAATGGTCACGCATCTCGATTATACCGATGCCATGCATGCTAAACTTTTAGAAATCTTGCGAAAACCTTGATATTTTCCGTATTTTTATACATTCTTTTAAAATATATTTTATGAAATATAAAATCCTATCTCTAATTTTAATTTATTCACTAATTTCCTGTGACACTAAGACAACTAAATCAATGTCAGAATTACCGAATGCTCCATTAGCAAATCAAATTCCTAAAAATTTAACTATTCATGAGGATGTGAGAGTTGATGAGTTTTATTGGCTAAACGATAGAGAAAATCCCGAAGTGATCGATTATCTCAATAAAGAAAACGACTACTATAATGCCCATACGGCGCATACGAAAGATTTTCAAGCGTCTTTGTTTGATGAAATGAAGTCAAGAATCAAAGAAGACGATAGTTCTGTACCCTATAAGTACAATGGCTACTGGTACATTACCAAGTATAAAAAAGGGAAAGATTACCCTATCTACACCCGAAAAAAAGAATCGTTAGAGGCTGCTGAAGAGCTCCTATTTGACTGTAATGAAATGGCCAAAGACCATACGTATTTTAGATTGGTTGGATTAAATATCAGTCCAAATAATGATTTAATTTCTTATGGAATAGATACCACAGGCAGACGTCAATATACCTTACATATCAAAGACCTTAAAACCAACAAAGTTTTTAAGGACGAAATAGCAAACACTACTGGTGGGAGTACATGGGCAAATGACAACAAAACCTTATTTTATACGCTCAAAGACGAAACGACCCTGCGTTCAGAAGCGATTTATAAACATCGATTAGATACCGATCCGAAATTAGACGTATTAATTTATGAAGAAATGGATGATACTTTTGGGGTTAGTGTGTACAAAACGAAATCAAAAAAGTATTTGGTGATTGGCAGTTATAGTACGCTGACGAACGAGTATCAGATTTTAAACGCCGATACGCCTGACGGAGACTTTAAGATTTTTCAAGCCAGAACTCGTGGCTTAGAATATGGGATCTCTCATTTTGAAGATTCGTTTTATGTCGTTTCTAATGCCGATGGTGCTCAAAACTTTAAGCTATCCAAAACTTCGGAAACTCAAACCGAAAAAAAATACTGGAGAGATGTGATTCCACATAGAGATGCAGTATTACTTGAAGATATTGAGATTTTTAAGGACTTTTTAGTGGTTTCGGAACGTGAAAATGGTTTGAATCAGATCCATATAAAACGTTGGGATGGAACCGACAGTTATTACCTCCCTTTTGAAAGTGAGACGTACACGGCGTATACAACCACTAATATTGATTTTGATACGACCATTTTACGATACGGCTATCAGTCCCTTACAACGCCATCCTCTGTGATTGATTTTGATATGGTTACCAAGTCTAAAACTATAAAAAAAGAACAAGAAGTTTTGGGCGGGAAATTTAAAAAAGAAAATTATACTTCCGAACGTTTGTGGGCAACTGCTGCCGATGGGACTCAAATTCCTATTTCGTTAATTCGTCATACAAACACTAAAAAATCTGCCGAAACTCCTTTGCTGTTGTATGCATATGGGTCTTATGGAAATACGATTGACCCTTATTTTTCGACAGTTCGAATGAGCCTTTTAGATCGTGGATTTATTTTTGCGATTGCACACATTCGAGGCGGACAGTATTTAGGTCGTCAATGGTATGAAGATGGAAAACTATTTAAAAAGAAAAATACATTTTCAGATTTTGTAGACTGTTCAAAATATTTAATTGAAAATAATTATTCCTCTGCCAAGCATCATTATGCGATGGGAGGGAGTGCTGGTGGTCTTTTGATGGGGGCGATCATAAATTTAGCGCCTGAGTTATACAATGGCGTGGTCGCTCAAGTTCCGTTTGTCGATGTAGTCACTACGATGTTAGACGATAGTATTCCACTGACGACTGGTGAATATGATGAATGGGGAAATCCAAATGAGAAAGACTACTATGAGTACATGAAGTCGTATTCGCCCTATGATAATGTGTCCAACAAATTATACCCAAATATGTTGGTGACGACAGGACTTCACGACTCTCAGGTACAATACTGGGAACCCGCAAAATGGGTTGCGCGATTAAGAGCTCAAAATAAAAACACGAGTCAGCTATACCTTCAAACCAACATGGAGGCCGGACATGGTGGCGCTTCTGGACGTTTTGAAGCATTAAAAGAAGTGGCTTCAGAATATGCGTTTTTATTAGATCTTGAATCGATTTTAAAATAGATTTAAAAAAAAAATTGTAATATTGATAACGATTTCAAATAGATAAACCTGATTTGGTAAATAAAGATAAATTAATATTTAATAATGTATTAGAATTAGTGGGGAATACGCCACTTGTGAAGTTGAATGTAGTCACTTCGGGATTTCCGGGAACCTACATTGCGAAACTAGATTCTTTTAACCCTGGTCATTCCTCAAAAGACCGAATTGCACTTCATATCATTGAAGAAGCAGAAAAAAAAGGAATTCTTAAACCAGGTGATACCATCATCGAAACCACTTCTGGGAATACTGGATTTAGTATTGCGATGGTTAGTATTATAAAAGGCTACAAATGTGTTTTGGCCGTGAGTTCAAAATCGTCTTTAGACAAGATTGATATGCTAAAAAGTATGGGTGCAAAAGTATATGTTTGCCCAGCAAACGTTGCTGCCAATGATCCGCGTTCGTATTACGAAGTCGCTAAACGAATCCATAAAGAAATTGAAGGCTCTGTCTATATCAATCAATATTTCAATCACCTTAACTTAGAGGCACATTATAAAAGTACAGGCCCTGAAATATGGAGTAAAACAGAAGGAAAAATCACACATTTAATTGCCTGTAGTGGGACGGGTGGAACCATCTCGGGAACCGCAAAATATTTAAA
>ERZ1048068.3019-NODE-3019-length-11302-cov-6.024451_pt1 | contig 11302 bp, 4 predicted proteins | sample MGYA00383098_ERZ1048068 | MGnify/ENA primary metagenome ERZ1048068 (study PRJEB29581, sample SAMEA5548368) | metagenome | biome: marine; feature: coastal; material: water | depth 1 m | study: Short-term variability in the microbial, nano- and picoplankton... | reverse complement strand
GCTTCAGATTCGCACAAAGGTTTTACTTAAGTCTCTTTTGGAGAGTCACTGATTTACCACACAGTATGGCTGAGGTGCCATTGCCAGTTCGAATGTTGCCCTGCCCAATTCTTACGGATTTCTCCCGCAAACTTTGACCCAAAACGTTCAACCCAAAACCGAACTGTTTCGTGACAGATATCGACGCCGCGTTCATGCAAGATGTCTTCTACCTGACGAAAACTCAATGGGTAACGTATGTAATACATCACTGCCAATCGGATGATTTCAGGTGAAGTCTTGAAGTATTTGAAGGGAGAACTTGTTGTCATTTACCAAAAATACGGACCGGCCGAGAAACCGTCAAGTTTGTCTGACAACGCCAACCAAACACATGAAATGGAAACATTGGACGATCCAGTGCTTTGCCTTGCGGTTTAGCGAGACGATTTTGAAACGCCGCGGGTTGGGCCGAAACGCCAGGCATGCGGTGAGGGGATCAGCCCTAACCCGCAAAACCCCACGTATTGATGGGCTTCAGTCCGATCTTTGCCGGAACCTTCCGACCTTCAACCAGCACGGCGTAGGACCCGTCCAGAACTGAACTGCGTGCACCGCCCTCTGCTGGCGAGATCACACAAAGCCCGATCGCCGAACCCGCCTCGGCGCTAAATGCGCCGCTTGTGACGAAGCCGGCGATCTCTCCGTCCCTAAGCACCGGTTCGTTGTGGTGCAGCAGGGCATCAGGATCATCAAGCCGAATTGAACACAGGAACGGCCCCTGCGCGGCGGTTTTCCGTTCCAGGAAGGCATCGCGCCCGATAAACGGTACCGTTTTCTCTGTCTTGCAGACAAAACCGAGGCCCATCTGATGCGGCGCGTCCGTATAGGCAAGATCGTGGCCCCAATGCACAAACCCAGCGCCGATGCGCAGTACGTTCAGGGCCTCTCCGCCCACCAGTCGCAGACCATGCGGTGCGCCAGATACCATCAGGCGCTCGAAGACGTGTTCGGCGAAATCAGGGGTAATGAAAATCTCCCAGCCCAATTCGCCGGTATAGGAGAGCCGTTGGGCAAAGACCGGAGCGTGGCCGATGTTAAAATGTTGCAGCGTGTTGAAGGGAAAAGCGTTGTCGCTAAGGTCCAGATCACAAACCGATGCAAGAATCTCGCGCGCTTTTGGGCCGCAGAGCGACAGAACCGCGTGGGCTGTTGTCGCATCGCGCAGACGCACGTCCTCGCCAGGCTGGACCAACCCTTGCAGGTAATCACGGTCACGCCTTGTATGTGAAATAGCGCTCATGACCGTGAAACTCTCCGAGCCATGTCGCGCAACGGTAACATCGCTTTCGATCCCGCCCCGATCATTCAGCATCAGCGTATAGGCGACCTTGCCCACGGGCAGCCCCACATCATTCGTGCAAGCGCGTTGCAAGAAGGCTTCGGCGTCGCGGCCCTCAACCATCAGCTTGCCCAGCATGGAATAGTCGATCAGTCCTGCCGCCTCGCGCACCGCGCGCTGTTCAGCGAGCATGTGATCAAACCAACTAGGGCGGTGGAACGAATGATCATAGGTGGGCGTGGTCCCATCCGGCGCGAACCAGCCGGGGCGCTCCCAACCCTGCGCTTCGGCATAGGCGGCACCACGGGCCTTCATCGCGTGGTAGAACGGTGTGCGGCGCAGGCTCCGCGCGCTTTGCCGTTGCCGCCCCGGCCAGTGCATCGCGTAGGTCAAAACCAGCGTTTCCGGGCAGCGTTCCTGCAAATAGGGGTCGCGGGCCTGCCATTCTTCAATGCGGGCCGGATCCATCTCGGACAGGTCCATCGTCGCATGACCCGCCATGATCCAGTCGGCCAGTGCCTTGCCTGCGCCAGACCCGGACTGGATGCCCGTTGAGTTTACGCCCGCCAGCACGAAGTAGCCCTTGAGGTCCGGCGCTTCGCCAAGCGTAAAGCGGCCATCGTGGGAATAGCTTTCGGGGCCGTTAAAGAAGGTGCGGATGCCGGTCTCTTGCAGGATGGGCACCCGGTTCATGGAAAGCTCCAGCACTTCCATCACATCCTCTTCGACGAAGGGGAGGCTGTCGAACTCGAAACTCTCGGGAATACCGCCCGTGGCCCACGGCTTGGCGTGGAAATGCGCGAACCCGAACAGTAATTTGCCCGCATCTTCTTTCCAATATGTCCCGTCACAATAGGACCGCAGCACCGGCAGATCGGAGGGCAAATCGGGGATCGGTTCAGTCACCAGATAGTAGTGTTCGCAGGCATGAAGCGGCACGCCAACCCTGTTCTGACGACCCAGATCACGCGCCCACATGCCACCGCAATTGACCACGTGGTCGGCCTGAATGGTGCCCTGATCGGTGCGCACCCCAGTGACGCGGCCGTTTGCTGTTCGCACCTCCTCGACCTTGACCTGTTCGCGGATGGTAGCTCCATGCATGCGCGCGCCTTTGGCCAGCGCCTGCGTCAAATCGGTGGCATTGGCCGATCCGTCAGACGGCATGTGGATGCCACCCAACACGCCGTCCGCATTCATCAGCGGCCAGCGTTCGGCAATCTCTGTCGTTTCCATATAGTGCGCTTCAACCCCGAAGAGCTGGGCGAAGTCCGCCTTGCGTTTCAGTTCTGCCATCCGCTCGTCATTCAGCGCGATGGAGATGGAGCCTGATTGTCGGAAACCGGGGTTCTGGCCCGTCTCCGCCTCGATCTCTTGCAGGAGTTCCACGCCGTAGCTGGCAAATGCCGTGGTGGCGTGGCTGCCCTGCAATTGCCCGACCAGCCCTGCGGCGTGCCATGTCGTGCCACTTGTCAGCGTCTTGCGTTCCAGCAGAACGACATCGCTCCACCCCGCCTTGGCCAGATGATAAGCCACTGAACAGCCCATGATGCCGCCACCAATGATGACGACGCGGGCTTTGTCTGGGAGAGGAGAGGTCATGACGATCCTTTTCTTGGTGTGTTGGGGCTGGAAACTAGGCGGTGGTAAAGAGACGCCCTGCACCACTGGGCAGGTCGCTGAGCCCCGCTAGCCGCATCAGGTGCCAAGCCAGAACCTGGTTGGAGGCGAGGACGGGTTTGTTGATCTGTGCTTCTGCCGCTTCGATGACCTCCAGCGCACGCAGGCTGGTGCAGGAGACGAACACGCCTTCCACGTCATCGCGTGCACCGATCGTGACTGCGGCATTCCGGATGCTCTCGCTGCTGATCCGCGCCACGGTGAAATCGTCGGATTGGTTGAAAGAGGCCACGGCAACAGTGTCGTACCCCGCATCGCGCAGGTTCGCTTGCATCTCGACCGTGACCTCTGGCGGGTAAGGCGTGACCAATGCAATGCGGCGCAGGCCAAGCGCCGAAAGCGCGGCCTTGCAGGCAGAAATCGGATTCGATGTCTTGGCCCGCGGATGGACGGCGCGGATCATTTCATCCACACGCGCTTCCCCGATCATCGTCGCCCCTGACGTGCAGGCATATCCCACGGCGTCAAACCCGAAGGACGCAGGGAGCAGAGCCGCAGTTGCAGGCAGATCGCGATGCATCTGGCGCAGGGTCTCCGGCGAGACTTCCATCGCGTTAGGAATACGCGCGTGGTAGAGCGCGACGCCATCTCTCGGTATCAGCTTTGCGAACTCATGCTCGATGGTCTGGTCGGTTTGCAAGACAATCAGACCGATGCGGGCGCGCTCACCAAGCCCGGCGTCCGTCTCAAAGTCCAGTGTCTCAATGGCTGCCGGAACAGTCGGTGTGGCGTCGTTCATCGCTACATCATCGCTCCGCTGCCCGCCCCGTCTGATCCTTCCTGCTGGGCAAAGAAAGAGGTGCCTTTGGGCACGGCGGGCAATTCCATCTCATAGGCGGTGCAGCGCAACCGGCCCGATGCCTCACCGCGCACCAATTCATGCGTAAGCTTGCTGGGTAGGTGATTGGGGCTGAGTTCAATCGCGTCCTCGGCATAGTAGGTTGTAATGTAAAGCGTGCGCGGCTGGTTCGACAGGTTGGGCGCAGAGCCGTGCAGCAGGCTCGCGTGCATCAGGCAGACCGACCCAGCCTTGCCGGTGCATTTGACGATATCATCGCGCTGCGCGTCAATGATCGCGTCATCCACAGCCCCGGTGAAGACCCCACCCTGCCAATGCGAATAAATCGGACCCTTGTGGCTGCCCAGCAGGACTTCAAGCGGGCCGTTTTCCAGCGTCACTTCGTCAATAAACAGCAGGCAGGTTATCATGTCGTCATTGGTCATCGGCTCGAACGGGAAGTCCTGATGCCATTTCACCTGCGTCGCTGATCCAGGCAATTTTGAGTTCACCTTGCCGTGGTGAAACCGGATGCCGGGGCCAATCAGCTCTGCACACAGATCGACCGTGCGCGCGTTGCGCATGGTGTTGGCGAAAACGTCCGATACCTCTTCGGGGCTTTGCACCCGGCGCAATGCAGGTTTTTCGGCGCTGTGGCCCGGCTGCAGGTCGAACCGCGCCCGTCCATCCAGCGTTTCGCCGTAATCCTCTGCATGGGCGCGGCTTTCCTCGGTCCAAATACCGAATTCGGCACGCAGCGTTGCCAGTTCGTCCGGCATCACCGCGTCTTCGACAACCAAAACACCGTCGCGCCAGAAGGCGTCTTTTTGTTCCTGAGACAATGTAGCCATTGTTGATCCTTTGTTTAGGCGCCGGCCATCGCCGCGGTTTGTGTGGTTGGCAACAGATCAGTGCCGGAGTTTTGAAAGATTTGGCCAAAGCCGCTGATTTCATCCGTGATGCCTGCACGACGCAGACAGCTCCAGAATTGCGCTTGGTTCGAAGTGATCACAGGCTTGCCCGCCGCGGCCTCGATCTCCTCGACCACTTCAAGCGCTCGAATGCCACCGCAGCTGAGAAAGATCGCATCAGCGTCAGGGCGGTCGATGGCCAGCGCGAAGTCTTTCCAGAAGGCGGGCGTCACCTGCCCCATTTCGGTGCCGGTACTCAGGTTCAGCCCCTGAATGTCGAGCACATCGAACCCCTTAGCCAGAAGATACTCCGCTTCGGCGGTGTTTACCTCGTCCAAATAGGGCGTGCCGACCACGATGCGCCGCGCGGTCAAGGCATTCAGCGCATCAAGCACCCCTTGAACGAGGCACATAGGCTGCGCCCAAGGCGCGCCCCTGGCGATCTCAGCCATGACTTTGTCTTCGCCAATCACGATGGACCCGCTGGTGCAGCTGTAGCTGACGACATCGGGCGCCAGGTCACGCTGGATGCGCGCGGCTGCGTCGGCCATGTGGTCGATATGCCGGGCCAGGGTTTCATTGGTGGTGTAATCTTCGGTCTTCAGCCGGGTGATGTGCACCGCCACACCAGGTGGCACCATATCGAAGAAGTCGACCTCGGCGGCGAGGTCTGTCGACATCAGGATGAAGTCCAGCTGAGCGCGGTGGTGCCGCCCCGCGTCCAACACGGGTGACCAGTTTTGCGAGGTAACCGTGTCTCCTGACTTGAACATGGTCCGCGGTTCTTTCTGCTTGGGCAAGGCCGATTTCTGGGAATAATTGGAATTTGGTAAATACCACAGCTAAGATGGGAAAGCCAAAATACCTGCCCGGTCAAGTGAAATAATTTCTCTTGCGTAACTTGGTATATGCCAACTTCCGTATGTCTGTAACTTGCGGGAATTCGGATGAACACTGCAACCAAACACGACGCCGCGTTCATGCAAGATGTCTTCCACCTGACGAAAACTCAATGGGTAACGTATGTAATACATCACTGCCAATTAGATGATTTCAGGTGAAGTCTTGAAGTATTTGAAGGGAGAACTTGTTGTCATTTACCAAAAATACGGACCGGCCGAGAAACCGTCAAGTTTGTCTGACAACGCCAACCAAACACATGAAATGGAAACATTGGACGATCCAGTGCTTTGCCTTGCGGTTTAGCGAGACGATTTTGAAACGCCGCGGGTTGGGCCGAAACGCCAGGCATGCGGTGAGGGGATCAGCCCTAACCCGCAAAACCCCACGTATTGATGGGCTTCAGTCCGATCTTTGCCGGAACCTTCCGACCTTCAACCAGCACGGCGTAGGACCCGTCCAGAACTGAACTGCGTGCACCGCCCTCTGCTGGCGAGATCACACAAAGCCCGATCGCCGAACCCGCCTCGGCGCTAAATGCGCCGCTTGTGACGAAGCCGGCGATCTCTCCGTCCCTAAGCACCGGTTCGTTGTGGTGCAGCAGGGCATCAGGATCATCAAGCCGAATTGAACACAGGAACGGCCCCTGCGCGGCGGTTTTCCGTTCCAGGAAGGCATCGCGCCCGATAAACGGTACCGTTTTCTCTGTCTTGCAGACAAAACCGAGGCCCATCTGATGCGGCGCGTCCGTATAGGCAAGATCGTGGCCCCAATGCACAAACCCAGCGCCGATGCGCAGTACGTTCAGGGCCTCTCCGCCCACCAGTCGCAGACCATGCGGTGCGCCAGATACCATCAGGCGCTCGAAGACGTGTTCGGCGAAATCAGGGGTAATGAAAATCTCCCAGCCCAATTCGCCGGTATAGGAGAGCCGTTGGGCAAAGACCGGAGCGTGGCCGATGTTAAAATGTTGCAGCGTGTTGAAGGGAAAAGCGTTGTCGCTAAGGTCCAGATCACAAACCGATGCAAGAATCTCGCGCGCTTTTGGGCCGCAGAGCGACAGAACCGCGTGGGCTGTTGTCGCATCGCGCAGACGCACGTCCTCGCCAGGCTGGACCAACCCTTGCAGGTAATCACGGTCACGCCTTGTATGTGAAATAGCGCTCATGACCGTGAAACTCTCCGAGCCATGTCGCGCAACGGTAACATCGCTTTCGATCCCGCCCCGATCATTCAGCATCAGCGTATAGGCGACCTTGCCCACGGGCAGCCCCACATCATTCGTGCAAGCGCGTTGCAAGAAGGCTTCGGCGTCGCGGCCCTCAACCATCAGCTTGCCCAGCATGGAATAGTCGATCAGTCCTGCCGCCTCGCGCACCGCGCGCTGTTCAGCGAGCATGTGATCAAACCAACTAGGGCGGTGGAACGAATGATCATAGGTGGGCGTGGTCCCATCCGGCGCGAACCAGCCGGGGCGCTCCCAACCCTGCGCTTCGGCATAGGCGGCACCACGGGCCTTCATCGCGTGGTAGAACGGTGTGCGGCGCAGGCTCCGCGCGCTTTGCCGTTGCCGCCCCGGCCAGTGCATCGCGTAGGTCAAAACCAGCGTTTCCGGGCAGCGTTCCTGCAAATAGGGGTCGCGGGCCTGCCATTCTTCAATGCGGGCCGGATCCATCTCGGACAGGTCCATCGTCGCATGACCCGCCATGATCCAGTCGGCCAGTGCCTTGCCTGCGCCAGACCCGGACTGGATGCCCGTTGAGTTTACGCCCGCCAGCACGAAGTAGCCCTTGAGGTCCGGCGCTTCGCCAAGCGTAAAGCGGCCATCGTGGGAATAGCTTTCGGGGCCGTTAAAGAAGGTGCGGATGCCGGTCTCTTGCAGGATGGGCACCCGGTTCATGGAAAGCTCCAGCACTTCCATCACATCCTCTTCGACGAAGGGGAGGCTGTCGAACTCGAAACTCTCGGGAATACCGCCCGTGGCCCACGGCTTGGCGTGGAAATGCGCGAACCCGAACAGTAATTTGCCCGCATCTTCTTTCCAATATGTCCCGTCACAATAGGACCGCAGCACCGGCAGATCGGAGGGCAAATCGGGGATCGGTTCAGTCACCAGATAGTAGTGTTCGCAGGCATGAAGCGGCACGCCAACCCTGTTCTGACGACCCAGATCACGCGCCCACATGCCACCGCAATTGACCACGTGGTCGGCCTGAATGGTGCCCTGATCGGTGCGCACCCCAGTGACGCGGCCGTTTGCTGTTCGCACCTCCTCGACCTTGACCTGTTCGCGGATGGTAGCTCCATGCATGCGCGCGCCTTTGGCCAGCGCCTGCGTCAAATCGGTGGCATTGGCCGATCCGTCAGACGGCATGTGGATGCCACCCAACACGCCGTCCGCATTCATCAGCGGCCAGCGTTCGGCAATCTCTGTCGTTTCCATATAGTGCGCTTCAACCCCGAAGAGCTGGGCGAAGTCCGCCTTGCGTTTCAGTTCTGCCATCCGCTCGTCATTCAGCGCGATGGAGATGGAGCCTGATTGTCGGAAACCGGGGTTCTGGCCCGTCTCCGCCTCGATCTCTTGCAGGAGTTCCACGCCGTAGCTGGCAAATGCCGTGGTGGCGTGGCTGCCCTGCAATTGCCCGACCAGCCCTGCGGCGTGCCATGTCGTGCCACTTGTCAGCGTCTTGCGTTCCAGCAGAACGACATCGCTCCACCCCGCCTTGGCCAGATGATAAGCCACTGAACAGCCCATGATGCCGCCACCAATGATGACGACGCGGGCTTTGTCTGGGAGAGGAGAGGTCATGACGATCCTTTTCTTGGTGTGTTGGGGCTGGAAACTAGGCGGTGGTAAAGAGACGCCCTGCACCACTGGGCAGGTCGCTGAGCCCCGCTAGCCGCATCAGGTGCCAAGCCAGAACCTGGTTGGAGGCGAGGACGGGTTTGTTGATCTGTGCTTCTGCCGCTTCGATGACCTCCAGCGCACGCAGGCTGGTGCAGGAGACGAACACGCCTTCCACGTCATCGCGTGCACCGATCGTGACTGCGGCATTCCGGATGCTCTCGCTGCTGATCCGCGCCACGGTGAAATCGTCGGATTGGTTGAAAGAGGCCACGGCAACAGTGTCGTACCCCGCATCGCGCAGGTTCGCTTGCATCTCGACCGTGACCTCTGGCGGGTAAGGCGTGACCAATGCAATGCGGCGCAGGCCAAGCGCCGAAAGCGCGGCCTTGCAGGCAGAAATCGGATTCGATGTCTTGGCCCGCGGATGGACGGCGCGGATCATTTCATCCACACGCGCTTCCCCGATCATCGTCGCCCCTGACGTGCAGGCATATCCCACGGCGTCAAACCCGAAGGACGCAGGGAGCAGAGCCGCAGTTGCAGGCAGATCGCGATGCATCTGGCGCAGGGTCTCCGGCGAGACTTCCATCGCGTTAGGAATACGCGCGTGGTAGAGCGCGACGCCATCTCTCGGTATCAGCTTTGCGAACTCATGCTCGATGGTCTGGTCGGTTTGCAAGACAATCAGACCGATGCGGGCGCGCTCACCAAGCCCGGCGTCCGTCTCAAAGTCCAGTGTCTCAATGGCTGCCGGAACAGTCGGTGTGGCGTCGTTCATCGCTACATCATCGCTCCGCTGCCCGCCCCGTCTGATCCTTCCTGCTGGGCAAAGAAAGAGGTGCCTTTGGGCACGGCGGGCAATTCCATCTCATAGGCGGTGCAGCGCAACCGGCCCGATGCCTCACCGCGCACCAATTCATGCGTAAGCTTGCTGGGTAGGTGATTGGGGCTGAGTTCAATCGCGTCCTCGGCATAGTAGGTTGTAATGTAAAGCGTGCGCGGCTGGTTCGACAGGTTGGGCGCAGAGCCGTGCAGCAGGCTCGCGTGCATCAGGCAGACCGACCCAGCCTTGCCGGTGCATTTGACGATATCATCGCGCTGCGCGTCAATGATCGCGTCATCCACAGCCCCGGTGAAGACCCCACCCTGCCAATGCGAATAAATCGGACCCTTGTGGCTGCCCAGCAGGACTTCAAGCGGGCCGTTTTCCAGCGTCACTTCGTCAATAAACAGCAGGCAGGTTATCATGTCGTCATTGGTCATCGGCTCGAACGGGAAGTCCTGATGCCATTTCACCTGCGTCGCTGATCCAGGCAATTTTGAGTTCACCTTGCCGTGGTGAAACCGGATGCCGGGGCCAATCAGCTCTGCACACAGATCGACCGTGCGCGCGTTGCGCATGGTGTTGGCGAAAACGTCCGATACCTCTTCGGGGCTTTGCACCCGGCGCAATGCAGGTTTTTCGGCGCTGTGGCCCGGCTGCAGGTCGAACCGCGCCCGTCCATCCAGCGTTTCGCCGTAATCCTCTGCATGGGCGCGGCTTTCCTCGGTCCAAATACCGAATTCGGCACGCAGCGTTGCCAGTTCGTCCGGCATCACCGCGTCTTCGACAACCAAAACACCGTCGCGCCAGAAGGCGTCTTTTTGTTCCTGAGACAATGTAGCCATTGTTGATCCTTTGTTTAGGCGCCGGCCATCGCCGCGGTTTGTGTGGTTGGCAACAGATCAGTGCCGGAGTTTTGAAAGATTTGGCCAAAGCCGCTGATTTCATCCGTGATGCCTGCACGACGCAGACAGCTCCAGAATTGCGCTTGGTTCGAAGTGATCACAGGCTTGCCCGCCGCGGCCTCGATCTCCTCGACCACTTCAAGCGCTCGAATGCCACCGCAGCTGAGAAAGATCGCATCAGCGTCAGGGCGGTCGATGGCCAGCGCGAAGTCTTTCCAGAAGGCGGGCGTCACCTGCCCCATTTCGGTGCCGGTACTCAGGTTCAGCCCCTGAATGTCGAGCACATCGAACCCCTTAGCCAGAAGATACTCCGCTTCGGCGGTGTTTACCTCGTCCAAATAGGGCGTGCCGACCACGATGCGCCGCGCGGTCAAGGCATTCAGCGCATCAAGCACCCCTTGAACGAGGCACATAGGCTGCGCCCAAGGCGCGCCCCTGGCGATCTCAGCCATGACTTTGTCTTCGCCAATCACGATGGACCCGCTGGTGCAGCTGTAGCTGACGACATCGGGCGCCAGGTCACGCTGGATGCGCGCGGCTGCGTCGGCCATGTGGTCGATATGCCGGGCCAGGGTTTCATTGGTGGTGTAATCTTCGGTCTTCAGCCGGGTGATGTGCACCGCCACACCAGGTGGCACCATATCGAAGAAGTCGACCTCGGCGGCGAGGTCTGTCGACATCAGGATGAAGTCCAGCTGAGCGCGGTGGTGCCGCCCCGCGTCCAACACGGGTGACCAGTTTTGCGAGGTAACCGTGTCTCCTGACTTGAACATGGTCCGCGGTTCTTTCTGCTTGGGCAAGGCCGATTTCTGGGAATAATTGGAATTTGGTAAATACCACAGCTAAGATGGGAAAGCCAAAATACCTGCCCGGTCAAGTGAAATAATTTCTCTTGCGTAACTTGGTATATGCCAACTACCGTATGTTTGTAACTTGCGGGAGTAAGGATGGCGTTCATCTAGCGCTTCACAATCATCCAACGCAAATTGAGCCGCAGCCCACCGCAGACATGACGAAGGTGCATGCTCTATAGACGATAGTGCCTTGGCTCCCGGTCCACGGGCTTAGGCAAAATGGTGCACTCGCCTGACAATACCAAACGGCAATCGTTTGTTTAACACAACCAAATTTGAACC
>ERZ1048068.3016-NODE-3016-length-11314-cov-9.985434_pt1 | contig 11314 bp, 14 predicted proteins | sample MGYA00383098_ERZ1048068 | MGnify/ENA primary metagenome ERZ1048068 (study PRJEB29581, sample SAMEA5548368) | metagenome | biome: marine; feature: coastal; material: water | depth 1 m | study: Short-term variability in the microbial, nano- and picoplankton... | reverse complement strand
CCGTAGGGCTACGCACCCGGCGGGACTCACCCCGTAGGGCTACGCACCCGGCGGGCCTACTTAATAGGGCTACGCACCCGGCGGGACTGGCCCGTAGGGCTACACACCAACGGGACTCACCCCGTAGGGCTACGCACCCGGCGGGACTCACCCCGTAGGGCTACGCACCCGGCGGGACTCACCCCGTAGGGCTACACACCAATGGGACTGGTCCGGTAGGGTTAGGGTCCCGGCTACGCACCGTAGGGACTGGCCCCGTAGGGTTACGCACCTGTAGGGACTGGCCCCGTAGGGTTACGCACCTGTAGGGACTGGCCCCGTAGGGTTACGCACCGTAGGGACTGGCCCCGTAGGGTTACGCACCTGTAGGGACTGGCCCCGTAGGGTTACGCACCGTAGGGACTGGCCCCGTAGGGTTACGCACCCTTCATTCCAAATAAGACTCATACACCGTTACGCATCATTTTAAACACCCTATGCCTGCATACCAAAAAAAAACATACACCGTTACGCATAAAATTAAAACCCCCACTCAACGTACTTTACAGTACTACACCAAAAAACAACGGTAGAGTTAAGTACCGTTCATACACTAAAGTACGGGGAGATTTCTTGGTAGAGTTAAGATCGGGGGTCGTAAAAAAAAGGGGGGGGACTTATTGACATAAGGCAGTAAAGTGGAATTCTCAGTCCCTCCTTTATGCCCTGCCAATATTAAACCAAAAAAAATAAAAAACAAAAAATCGGGCATATTGAAGCAGATGAAGCTAAGTCAAAAAATAACCAAAATAAAAAAAAACAGTATTCTAAACTATGTGAAGTCAAGTCTGAAAATACCAAAAAAAAAATTTAAACCAACAAAAAAAACAAAACGAAAAATTTCACAAAAAACAAGAAAGATTAAAAAATAGAAAATACAATATAAAATATTGACAAGGAAAGCCGAAAAAAAATCAGAAAAAAAATTATACACTTAACTATATCTGAATTAGATTAATTCGTTTTAAGATTTATTCAGAAAAGCATATGCCAGGTAAGAAAAAAATGCGTATTCAAGGAAATATTCAATTTAATTTTACTGTGGTAATTAAACCTACAGTGAAAAACATAACTTGTTCCATATGCTTTTATAAGACGTATGGGAATTTTATACTACCCTGCAAACACGTATTTTGCACATGGTGTTTAGTACAACATGTACGATATTCACAAAAACACCAAGTGCAGTCTGTTTGCCCACTATGCAGACATTTAATTTCCCTCGAGGTCCAAACTCGTTTGATGGGCTACTATTACAGGGTAATGGACTACTCCAAACCCCGTAGGTCCTCGAGAGCCTCAAGAGCTCCTATACGCTACCGTCCAGGTCTTGCTTGAACCATTTAATAATTCTACAAATATTTAAATTGAAACATCCTTGAAGCCTTTTTATTTTATGAATAAATTCTGCTCTCAAGATATTAAAAGTAAGTCAAGTTTTAGAATGAAATCTCAACTTCAATATTCTCCATATTAATACTGTAGAGACTTTTAGCGTACCGCATGAGAAACATCTCAACGTCCTGACTCTCTTTATTTTTTTTAAAAAGTTTCAGAGCGTAAAGAAAAGAATCTGAATGCTCAACGACCTTGTGGACAGCATCTTTGAAGGCTTTCGTCTTTGTCGTATCATAGCACACTTGAATGAGCTCTCCAAAAGATTTCAATATGTCCATTTTAACAGGAGGCATTTCCTCAGCAACCTGCGTGTAGAAGTTCATGTCTGAAATCATAGTAGCATAAATTTCATCAGTGATCTTCTTTATAGGAAGTAACAGGCCCGGTAGCTCATGATCGTGTCTGTAGTTATGGACAAGACTACAAAAAGTCTCGCACAGGCTCCAGACAATAGAGTAAATCGCTGGTGTTCCTAATATTTGAATTTTCACTTTGATAGCCTCTTTGAGCTTCTTCTTATCAGGATGCGTAGCTTTCATCTCATCAAACAGGTTTAATATATTCTCAGAGGGTAGTGCCGCGTCGTTTTCACTTTCATGATCTGAAGACGACTCGGACGCTGACTCGAATGCTGACTCGGACTCAGATGCTGATCCCGACTTAGATTCTGACTCAGATCCAGACGACTCGGATGCTGAAGTTAGGCTGTTTAGAGGACAATCTTTGTGGTTACTTCTCTGATGAGTTAGACTTCCGCATTTACAGGGCATGGTGCGTACGAACGACTGAGCGACTACCAAAACTCTAATGTCGTGAATAAAATATAATTTTTTTTTAATCAATTAAATAATATATTATAATCAAAAAAGAACGTAACTGTGATTTGATTCAAATTCGTAGTTTAAATTGAAATTTGTTTGCCTTGTTCAAATTGAGCCGTATGTCCTCAGGTTTTAAAAACTGCTGTTCATTTGACTGGTTGCTAGACCTCGGCCCTGGGGTTGGGTCCTTAATATTCTTATAAGGTAACCATTCTATATAAAAAGACCCTTCATAAGGCCCTATGCCAAAACCAAGAATCTTTATTGGATACGTTTTTCCTTCATAATATCCGAAAGTATTGTCATTTATACTCAAACCTAATTCATTGGGTTTATTACCATCAAAATATATATCTGATGTCAATTGTGAATCAAAAGAGTTAACCCTCCAATTTTTTAATACCTTTATGTAGAATCCACGATCATCAAAAGAAATATTAAGTCTTTGCAACTGCAAAAACAAGTCGTCTATGTCTACTGCGACATCTTTATATATAAACAGTGCAAACCTTGATTTTTTTCTGTATTGAATGCCTGTTGGTGCACTTACCATAAAGTTTTTAAATAAGATCTTAAGACTCTGATCGCACTGAATAAAGTCGTATAGAATCGCATACTTAAGTATAAGAAGTTGTATAACTCTGACAACTGTAATTAAATCTAAACTCCATATAACTTCTGATGACTCTATTTTTCTGTCGTCAAGAAAAGCATCTTTATGTATGAAATGCTTTAAGTATCTGAGAATTTGTGTTTCAAATAGTTGAGCATTAGCAATCGGCCAGGAGTACACCATTTTTAATTTATAATGAGTGTCAGAGTTTAGAGATACCTCTCTTTGTCTTATATTCGTGGTATAACCGATTTTTAATTTCATATCTATTCCCCCTTCTTCAATTTCTCTTTTACTAAAGGCCTTATATGCTCCAATATACAACCACTGATCAAAATGATGATGCATCTTGACTGAGTGCGATCCATTAAAAGAAAACGAAGCTAGAAAGTCTTGTACAGAGTCGAATAGATAAGGATTATGTTGACTTTGTGAATTTAATTTTAGTTTTTCTGTTGCACTAAAAATGGCTTCGTGTTGTTTTTTCATTTTCCGCACAGCGTGATCAACAGCTTTTTTTAATTCATCTACCATTTTTTTTTAATATATTTTTCTATATATACGCCACATATGATAAAAATACTGGAAATTTTGTCAAAAATTGCACTTTATAGCATAAAAAAATTAAAATACAGGCCTATATACTACAATATAATTATAAGAATGTATATCTATATTATAATTCTTTTCGTGATACTAGTATGGCGCCACCTGCTACTGAAGCAGCTTCGTGGCGTACGCTCCCGCGATGTACACCTCTTAGAGCGAATTCGAATAGTGTTAAGACTCTTATGCTCCACCGAATTACCTCGATTTGACCCTTCAAAAGACCGCAGAGCCTTCATACCCGGCCAATCACGGCGAAAAAAGATTCCTAAAAGTCGTATGAATATGAAAATAATGAGTTAACATCTTAAGCAACACAGCCTGCGAACATATTCCTTCGGGTCTGTAATATTAACACAGTGATCACATGAGCTTCCGTCACCACCACATACACCGCATTCGTCTACAGTTTTATTACCCCAGCGTACTCCAGAACAGTCCTTGCAGTCGTCGAAGCCATTCACAACACCGCATCTGTCTGTACACGACGAGTTGTCGCCCCCACAGTGTCCGCACGCGTCTACAGTGGTAGTCCCATTAATTACGCCGTCACAGTCCCTGCAAGAATTATTATCTCCAAATGGTACGTAGCACAAGTCTCTGCAAGACTCTCCGTCTCCAAATGGATGTCCACATACATCGTAGCAGGTTGTTTGGTCGCTATTGGGCGAGGTTCCGCTCGGACAGGCCAAACATTCAGAGTTTGACTGATACTGTCCTTGTGGACATGCTTCCGCAACAAATAAAAGAGCAAGTAGTGAGAAAACTTTCATTTTTGAAAAGGGAACAGGCATAATATATACTAGGCATAGTATCTGCTTTGGCGAGCTACCAAACTTTCAAATTGAAGAAAGTACTTGAACAAAACAAAGCGCTGAAACCTCACACATGTCTGGATACAGGTCATCCTTTCAGAACTAATCATATCCCCTGGCTTCATATACTTTGAATGTATCTTAGCACATTCAGGCTTATTATGTTTCACAAAATATATAGTATTGTAACCAAGCAAAAAAAACTATATATAAACATGAAAATCTGTTTAAATGGCTTTATTACGAGATAGACCTACATCAGAACAAAGTCTAAACAGTTTGGCAAAGCAAATCCAACCAGAATACACAAAAAAAAGCATTAAAAAACTCGTAGACAGATTTAACGCTCAATCAGGTATTGCTTCACTTCTTTACAAAATTAATCTACTAGAATTGATGCTGCAAGATTCAAAATTCATTAATGATGATAATTTAAAAAAAAAATTTGAACAGAAAGTGAATGAAAAAATAGCCATTTTGAAGCAGGATTTGGATAATCCTATAATTCAAACACAAAAATTTATTCGAGTGCTTAATAATATAAATAATAATAGTGATGTTGGCGATGCAAATATCTTTGTCCGTAGTAAATCTCTTTTTTGGATATTTGACATGTGGAAACCAGAAGGTTCAGCAAAAGTAACCAAAAAACTAGTAAAAAAAGATGCTACTTCTCTTGCGAAGCGCCTAAAACAAGATGTGACAACAATGAATTTAAGAGACATTATACAAGTTTTAGATTTCGTGGTAACAGATTTTAATAAATTTTCAAAGTTTGAGAATATACCCGATAATGTAAAAGAAGGAATACTACTGGTAAAACAGCAAGCTGACGTACTTAGAACAAAAGTAGTAACATACACTCAAGAACATGAAGATGCTACGAATTTTGCAGAGGAACAGTTAGACACGACTCTACCTGAAGATATTATTAATCAAATAAAAAAAATGGGCTTACATTTAAGATTTTAAATTCTTCTGCGCTTGAAATTATCCTTACTTTTCTTCCTCGGTATTGGGTCGAGTGGCCTCTTCTCCTTCAACCTATCTGGTATATTACAGTACTCGATAGCCACAGTAATTGGCTCCGCAATGTACTTTAACGCACGGATCACACCACGGTCCTTAAACTCCTTAATCACACGATTTGAGCGGTGGAACATTGTACTCGTCACAGCCACCTCCACGTCGCATTTGGCAGTCATCAACTTCCAGTACTTCTTCGTCACTTTCGTTTTCTTCGTGCCGTAAAATCGGATCATATTATGACTCTCGTAGTCCTTAAAAAGGCACTCGGGGTCACCTATGCCTACCCGCACGTCCTCCTCTTCCTCTCGCACGACCAAATCCACGACAACAGCAGGCTTTCGCTTATACTTGCCCAACATGCCCACACACACTGGGGGTAAACCGTTTTTCCAGCCCTCCTCGTAACGCACCCCCAGAGCGTCAAAACTCAAAGAAAACTCGACTTTGCGAGGCTTAAATGTCTGATACTTTGCCCGATCTATTTGATCAACAAATAAACGACGAAACGGCAGCATCCCAGGCTTACTCAGCCACTTACCATCTGACCACAGCCACTTCCTTGCCCTCTCGTAGGCTAGTCTGTGCTTCTCGACATCGTAATCACCGTCGAAGTGTATAAGATGACCCATTGAGTCGCAAACGAAGTCTGTGGGCGGAAACTCCCTTCGAAAAAAAACACTCCCCTTCACTAAATCCTCCATTACGCGTAAAATCAAAACTCTTCAGAGCGATACCCGTCAGCTTCCGGTGACTCTACGTCAGATATATCCGAGATGTCTGATATATCTGATATGTCGGACACGTCTGATGAAGCAGATTCGGGCACTCTTCTAATCTTTAACTTCTTTCTTACCCACATGTCTGGAAAGTAATCGGATACGCACTTTCTTTTCAGCATTTAGGATTGGAAGGATTACTGCACTTTTCCTCTTCGTCGAGTTTATATACACCCCAGTCTGTCAGATCTCGCGTTCAAATTACCTTGAAGGAAACATGTCCGAAATTATGCGTAAGGGAGGCCTGACTCAAAGAGGCAAACTCGACAGTGTGATCAGCCACTACACGACTCTGAACAAAAAGTACCGTCGCTTCGACTACATTCGACAGGGCTACACCTGCAATAAATGTCTCCTATTCCCGTTAAAAAGTAGATACACCGTTACATTGAGCCAAAAAACGACATTCTAGCAGTTTTTGGAACTGAAATCTTAAAATCATTTATATTTTTTTTTATTTTATTTTAAAATATTTTTTTTGTTTAGGGAAACAGGTACCAATAACTGCTAGAATGTCGTTTTTTGGCTCAATGTAACGGTGTATGTGTCCTTTGAGTGTTGGTTGAACGCACCTACTCGGTGCGACCTTTTTTCTTTAGCGCTTTCTTTTTTTGTGCGACGAACGGTAAGGTCTGTTCTGACGGTGAGATCATAGTGAAGGGTTTCTTGGAGGCTCTTGGTTTCGAGTCATATCGTTTAGTGTTAAAGAAGAGTATCATTCCCGACACAAACGCTGCCTACGATCTTGGTAATGCTGAGTATAAGATTCGTTATTTTTTTGAGAGTTCAAATTAATGACACGTGACTATTTAACCGGAACATTTCGCATAAATGAAGCTGCTCTTTCTTCTGATCGCCCAAGCATCTGCACTCCAACTGACCCCAGACAACTGGGACAGCTCGGTAGCAGGCAAGACTGTGTTTATTAAATTCTTTGCCCCATGGTGCGGCCACTGTAAGAAGATGAAGCCTTCCTGGGATAAGCTTATGAAGCAGTACGAGGATTCAGATACCGTGCTTATTGGTGACGTGGACTGCATTGGCAGCGGAAAACCCCTGTGCGACGAGGTAGGTGTCCAGGGATTCCCAACCATAAAGTACGGGGACCCAGGTAACCTGGAAGCCTACCAGGGTGGTCGCGACTTTGACGCTCTCGACGAGTTTGCCAAGGTGTTGAAGCCTCCATGCAATGTGAATACTTTGGAGCACTGCTCTGTGGAGGATAAGGTTCTTATAGACGATTTGAGCACGGCTCCTCTGGAGTACATCAAAAATTTGTTGGACTTGGAGAAGCAGGAGCGTGAGACAATTGAGAAGTTATTTGAGGATGCAGTGAAGGATCTTCAGGACAACTACCAAAAGCTCCAAAAAAAGAAGAAGGACGACACTGCGGCTTTGAAGAAGAAGTATAATGTTGGTATTACAAAGAAGATGCTTCAGAGGGGAAAGGATGAACTATAAGTTTGACTCAGTTTACGAGAATGACAGATATCGTAATTATACTCAAGGGCCCGGACTTGCTTTTTGCACGGATAGCTCAGGGTGCAAAGGTAGGCGGCGCGACTTTGCCTTCGGGCTTCAAGGTGCCTGATGGAGTATGGATAGTACAGGGAGATAAAATAATAAAAAAAAATATATAAATATACTTTTAAATTCTTAAAATGTCTGCGAGCGAATCAAAATCTTCTTTGAAATTCAAATCCCAACTGCCTAGGGACACTAAAATTCAAATACAATATAACTTACACTCCGGAAAACCTTACAACAGTTACTTCAGAGACAAAGAAAAAAAAAACAATTTATTTGGGTTGTGAGTGATAGGATATTGAGGGAGACAGATACGTATGCTGTCCATAAAACAAGGGTAAACCCAGACTTCGCATCAGGTGAGACATTTTTGTTAGACTATAGGATATATAAAAATGGTAGAATAATAGTACAGACAAAAGTGGTTCCAAAAGATCTGGGGTATGAATATGCAACGTATCATCACCAAACAATAAGTGACTTCAAGATTATTGAAATTCGTACTTCTGAAGACAAAATTATTTGGTCAACGATAACCTGTTCCCATACCGGTTTCCAACTACAAAAGATTTGGTAATACTATTCGTATGTCCCGTGTCTCCTAGGTCTTAATCAGACAGCGTGTATAAGTATGCATTCAGTCACCCCAATGGTGCCTCTTTCCTACCGCAAATACCTCACCTCAGCCTACGAGTACTATCAGGATCGGAGGCTGGAGGAGATTGAGCTGAACATGCCTCGAATGCACGGGGCCAAAAAGCACGTGAGTAAAATCTGCAAGGGCGACGAGCGCATGCAGGCGATTCGTAAGACACTGAACGAGCTGGGGTATGAGCGTTCAAAGATGCAGCGACAGTTCCACGATCGATTTATTCAGGCAGTAGCGTTGCATTTATATAAGGATGACCCTGACATAGACTTGGAGTCTATTATGCGAATGAACGGCTGGAGTGATCTTCGTCAGAGCGTCTTATGCCTCACCCCTCGTCGTTTTGGCAAGACAACTGCGGTGGCCATGTTCATAGCTGCGTACGCAATGTGCGTGCCTCATTCTACCCAGAGTGTGTTCAGTACGGGCCGTCGTGCGTCTCAGAAGCTGCTCGAGTTAATTCGAGATATAATAAAGAAGACTCCAATGGCCTCTGCAATCGTGAAGTGTAATCAGGAGGAGTTAATTCTTCAGTTTGGCTTTGATCGTAGAAAGATATTTTCGTACCCCTCGCACGCGAAGACCCTGCGCGGTGTGGGGGGAGATGTCTTGTACTTGGAGGAGGCTGCGTTCCTCGACCTCCAGGTGTTTTACGAGATCGTGGTGCCCTTATTAGAAATGGAGACCACTGCTCTGATTGCCATTTCTACACCTCAGGACAAGCAGAATTTCTACTCTGAGATGTTCGAGCTGAAGGATGCTCGTGGTGAGGCTTTTTTCCGGACGATCCGTGTCTCTCTAGTGTGCAAAGCATGCGAAGAGGCGGGCAAGGGCTCTTCTTGTACTCATAATCAGGATCTCATTCCCCCTTGGAAGAGCGCTGCGAAGCTGGATATGGTGAGAGCCCTGTACGGCGACCAGAAGGAATTAATGGAAAGAGAGTCCATGGGACAAATAACATCCGATGCCGACAGTGTCTTTAGCATGCCAGTGGTGGATGCAATGATGCAAATGTCTGAATTAAACGAGGATGCGAATTACTTTTTCACAGCTGTGGACCCCACGGGTGGCGGTGCTTCGTATATGGCAGTGGTGAGTGTGGTGTTAATACAGCATAAGTGTTTTATCGTCGGTTTGGACGCGTCTCCTGCGACTGGTCCTGAAGAGATTCGCGCTTTGTTGATTCAGCATATTCGTGGCCTGCGAGCTCATCCTCGGCTGAAGGGTGCCTATTGTATTTTTATCCCCGAGGCGAACTTGGGTCAGGAGGCAGAGCATATGAAGCACATGGTTCGAGACGAGAGGCTCGTTTATGTTGTGCACGAGAAGAAAAAAGCTGGTGTGAACACAACGCACAAGCGAAAGGGGTTGTACGCCCAGACTTTACTTGAGTATGCTGCAAATACCCGCATAATTCCTGGGTGTGTATGTGCGAATCCCAAGTTGGATGCGAACAAGCGTCTGCTGGAGACCAAGGCAGAGTTTAAGAAGCAGATGATCCAGTTTAAAAAGTTAACCCTGCCAGCAGCGAAGCCTTTTGACCTGCCCAAGTTGATTTACACTGGTAAGACAAAGAAAGGCTTGAACGACGACATGGTGATGACGTTAATGATTGCCGTATTCTGGGGTCGAGAGTTTTTATCGAAGAGGATTCCGAACGTACCTTACGATAAATTAAAATAATATATACAGAAGATTTTTTTTAATAAATGGAAGAGTGGTCAGCGATGATTCGATTCAAGTTTAGCTCTGGAATTTTAAAGGGAAGAGACTTAGATGTAATTGGAGGTCTTAACGGCCTGCAGATAGACTTAGGGCCTTTTATTGTAGAGTATTTTGCCTCGGGTTATTCGATAACTTTTAGAGAAGGGGTGATTATCAAAGATAATTTTTTGAAGAATTGCACCGGGCTCACCTCGGTAACCTTTGCACCAAATGTTAGCATCGGAAAGTTTGCATTCTGGGAGTGCACAGGGCTCACCTCGTTGACCTTTCCAGAAGAGGTTAGCATTGGAGAATTTGCATTCGCCGAGTGCACCGGGCTCACCTCGGTAACCTTTGCAGAAGGGTTTAGTATTGGAAAGGGTGCATTCCAAGAGTGCACCGGGCTTACCAATGTCTATATTCCAAAAGATGTTAGCATTGGACCCGGTGCATTCTATAAGTGTTCTAGCCTCGCCGTAGTGACATTATCGAGAGGTGTTAGCATCGGAGAGGGAGCATTCGGGGGATGCACAGGGCTCGTTAATGTATATGTATATACTAACTTGAATTTAGAGAAGGTTTTCGATGATCCCATTGGATTTGAAATAGTTTTCTCTGATGGGCAAGAACCGTTAGTACCAATTTTGAGATTATAAATAGATTTACTTTTCTCTGAAATGGACTCTCCAGAAGCAAAGTCTCCAAGTTCTCCAAGTAGGGGAGATGTTGAATATGATCTTGATACTGATCGGCAATTATTTTCCCACCGCCCGCGTGTGGAAAAGCAATTGGCTGAAGTAAAAGGAGCTCTTGAGGAGATCAGTTTAGACGAAAATTTAGACGAAAATTGGAGTGATGACGACTATGACAGTATGGAAGAATACCTTGAGGATCTAATTGGATTTTATTCTTATTATAAAGAATACCTTGATGATGTATACTGGACACACAACAAAATGAGAGACGAAGAACCAGAAGAACCACTTTTTGAGTATGAAATAGGAAAACTAAAAAAAAAAACACCAACAGACAGATGCTTGAAACCAACTGCTCTGAATGAAGAAGAACGAAAAAACTTAAAAAAAGGTGACAAAGTAATTAAAATGAAAGGAAAGGGGGCCTCCCAGGGGAAAACTACATACACCGTTACATTGAGAGAAAAAACGACATTCTAGCAGTTTTGGAGGCTTGTTTCCCTAAAATAAAAAAAAAAAAAAAAAAAAAAAAAAAAAAAAAAAAAAAATTAGGGGGAAAACACCAAAAATTAAATAGAATTTGGTTTTTTTTCTAAATGTAACGGTGTATGTTTTTTTCTTAATGATATATGTATTTTTTTT
>ERZ1048068.3014-NODE-3014-length-11332-cov-4.150217_pt1 | contig 11332 bp, 7 predicted proteins | sample MGYA00383098_ERZ1048068 | MGnify/ENA primary metagenome ERZ1048068 (study PRJEB29581, sample SAMEA5548368) | metagenome | biome: marine; feature: coastal; material: water | depth 1 m | study: Short-term variability in the microbial, nano- and picoplankton... | reverse complement strand
AGCTTATCGGTCCAGTCGCTGGAGTCAAAGAACTCTCCTTCAACGCCAACGCTGCAGGTGGTGCTGGCATGCCTATCGATATTCAGCTCACAGGCCGGGACTTTGCCACTCTCCAAACTGCCTCGGTAGCTATTAAAGCCAAACTCGCCACCTACGAAGGCCTCTTTGACATCAAAGACAACTACAGCAGCGGCAAGCGAGAGATCCAACTAGACATCCATCCAACGGCCCAGCCGCTCGGCCTGCGCCAAGCCGATCTCGGCCGCCAAGTGCGCGCCGCGTTTTACGGCATCGAAGCCCAACGTATCCAGCGCGGACGTGACGATATTAAAGTCATGGTGCGCTACCCACTCGACGAGCGCCAGTCCGTCGAAAATTTGGAAGACCTACGTATCCGTACACCTGACGGCCGTGAAGTGCCCTTTGATCAAGTAGCCGATTTCGAGATCACCGAAGGATTCTCCTCCATCACCCGCGTCGACCGTCGCCGCGTTATAAATATCACCGCCGACGCCGACAAGGGCGTGGCCGACCTCGGTTTAATCAAGGCCAGCCTTAAAGATAAAAAGGGAGTCGCTGGCTTTCTTACTACCATCACAGACGATTACCCTGGTATTACTTGGTCATTCCAAGGAGAAGCTCGCGAGCAAGCCGACATCTTCGCCAGTCTAGGTCAAATGACGCTCATCGCTATATTCCTCATTTACGCGCTCTTAGCGATCCCACTCAACTCTTACGTGCAGCCCGTCATCGTCATGATCGTCATCCCATTCGGTCTGATCGGGGCGATCGGCGGCCACATCATTATGGGGCAACCCATGAGTATTCTATCTGTTTTAGGCTTTGTCGCGCTCGCCGGCGTTGTGGTCAACGACAGCCTCGTGCTGGTTGACTTCATCAATCACGAGCGTAAAGAAGGCAAAACACTCCGCTTCGCGATTGAAGACGCAGGAGCACAGCGATTCCGTCCGATTATATTGACCTCATTGACGACTTTTGCAGGACTCCTTCCCGTCCTCTTCGAGACCAGTCTGCAAGCCCAATTCCTCATCCCCATGGCAATCTCCTTAAGCTTCGGCGTCCTCTTCGCCACATTCATCACCCTGCTCCTAGTGCCTGCCTTCTATTCGATTTTAGAGGACATCCGAGAGCGCTTTATTAGCTAAATGTCGCCAATCCAGAAAGAATCGACGGATGAAAACCACCCTTCCTATTTTATTTTGATGAGTGTTAATCTAAGAGGAGTTTGGCCAAAAACGATAAAATACCGTTAACCGCAGACCTTGATACAATTTTTAACAGACTTTACCCGAAACACTTGGAATTTGGCGGCCGAGATGGCGCCTTATCTTTTGTTTGGGTTTGCGGTGGCAGGACTACTACATGTTTCGATTCGTAAAGAGTTTATTCATCGCTGGCTGGGTAAGCCGGGACTGAGGTCTGTAGTCAAGGCAAGCGTATTAGGGGTGCCATTGCCACTGTGCTCCTGTTCGGTCATTCCGGTGGCGGCTTCGCTGCGAAAAAGTGGTGCCTCGAAGGGGGCGACGGCTTCTTTCCTCAGTTCCACGCCGCAGACGGGGGTGGATAGTATTTTGGGAACCTTTGCCCTACTTGGTGGCCTTTTCACAGGGGTTCGAGTACTGGTGGCCTTTTTCTGCGGGATTGTGACGGGCTACTTGATTGAGGTGCTTTGCAAGGTGAAGACTCCTGCAGTCGCAGAAGTTTTACCTTCTGAAGAGGGCCTATCGAATGACCTCGAGCCAATCAGCTCGTTGACGCCCATAAGCAAACTCGGCTCGAGGGATCAAAATTCAACTATCACTAGAGAGATTCAACCTATGGACTTTTGCGCGAGTCAATCGACGCCTGAGCGCGGTCCAATCGAAGCACTCCGCTATGGCTTCGTGACGCTGCCTGCGGATTTAGCGTCGACTTTGGCCATTGGCCTACTCCTTGCTGGACTAATCACGACTTTGCTTCCGAGTGATTTATTGAGCGGCTCTTTGAGCTCGGGGCCGCTCGCCTTCCTACTAGCGACGGCGATCAGCCTGCCCCTCTACGTCTGTGCAACGGCTTCAATCCCAATGGCCTACGCGCTCCTCACAGCAGGTCTTTCGCCAGGGGCAGCACTCGTTTTTCTAATTACGGGGCCAGCCACTAACACGACGACGATTGCTACCGTTTGGAAAATGCTAGGGCGCAGAGCGACTGCAATCTACCTAGCAAGTCTGTTAGTGATTTCGTGGTTAGCGGGATGGCTCTTTAATACTACCTTGAGCCCCGAAGGCATGGTGAGCACCACGAACCATCACGAAGCGCTACACTCTAGTCTCTGGCAAGATGCCAGCGGCGTGCTGATGATTGGGATACTGATTTTCTCAGCTTGGAAAAACCGACAGCTTAGAGTGAAGTCTTGCTGCGCGGATTAAGACGACAGGACTTCATTTATCTATCCCATGATTGAATAGGGCTTGGACGCCCTTTGTGCTGGTGCCACTCTACGACAACTTTCGGTATGACTAAAGACTCCAACATAATAGATGTCCTTTGCGTGGGATACGCCTGTGTGGACATCAACTTCAATGCGCCTCACCACCCTGCTTCGGATGAGAAAATACGGGCGCTCTCGATGCATAGTTGCGGCGGTGGTCCCGCTTCGAATGCCGCGGTAGCTATCTCACGACTTGGTGGACAAGCGGCTTTTGCAGGTTATTTGGGCAGGGATGCCTTTGGCGATGAACACTTAATGGAGTTGCTCGAAGCAGGCGTGCAAACTACGGGGGTAGATCGTGGTGATGCGGCTACTCCAGTAGCGGCCATCACAATCAAGCCCGACGGCGAGCGCTCAATTGTCGATTACCGCGCGCCCACCGCGCTGGCCCCTATAGATATGATTTCTCTGAGCACACAGCCTGCGCGCGTTTTACTTGTCGATGGGCATCAGCCGCTACTCTCGATAAAGTTGGTTGAGGAAGCACGGCGACTCGGCATACCCAGCGTGCTCGATGCAGGCTCCGTTCACGACGGTACAATGTCGCTCTACAACAAGGTGGATTACTTGATCTCCTCGGAAAAGTTTGCCCAGCAATTCAGCGGCGAGGAAGACCCACGTAAAGCCCTGGCCTCCTTTGATGGCACAGCTCCCTTTACAGCGGTGACTTTGGGCTCGGACGGCGTTTACTGGCAAGATGACGAAGGGCAACACCACATGCCAGCCTTCGACATAGAAGCAGTTGACACCACGGGTGCGGGCGACGCCTTCCACGGTGCCTTCGCGCTAGGTCTGGCACAGGTAATGGAGCTGAGAACTAACCTACGTCGAGCCTGCGCAACGGCAGCCTTGACTTGCTTGAAAGTGGGTGCACGTAGCGCATTACCCAATCGATCCCTAGTGGAAGCAACTTTTTTAGTTTAGGCGATCAAACCTCAAATTTCAATACCCAGCGCATTCGTCAAAATTGCGAATATTTCGTAGTTTTTAATCATGGCTGGGATCGTCTCGGAACCAGGACCGAAAGCGAAAAGCTCGACGCATTCGGAAGTATGCTTGTTCGAGGTCCAACCGACGGCGGTGAGTTCATTAAGCTGTTTACCAAAGGCCTGATTTAAGGCGCCACTGAGATACTGGGCTTGCGAATCTAGCGCGGCTTGAACGATGGCGGCTTGTGCATCTGTCGGCTCGATTCCGAGTGCAGTTTTAAGCAACACAGGATCAAATTTACCCTTGGCTTCAAAACCTTGCTGCAACCACTCAAAGCTATGCCTGAGTTGGTTAATACGATCCAAAGCGGGTCCACTGTCGAGGTAGGCAGATCCAGCGCCATCTAATTGACAGCCTCCAGTACCGTGGTCGGTGGTGACGACGAGCATCGTATCGGGATGCGACTCAATGAACTCAAGCGCGATGGGGATACATGCATCAAATTCAAGAAACTCATGAAGGATACCGCCAGGATCATTACCATGCCCAGCATGATCGACGCGCCCGCCTTCAACTTGAAGTACGAAGCCATCTTTCGCACCATCGAGCTGAGTAAGGGCGGCGCTGAACATATCAACTAGGCTTGGCACATCTCTATATGCACGGTCATTTTGACGGTCGATCGCATAGGGAATATGGCTTTGTGAAAAGAGCCCAAGTAAAGGTCCACCCCCACGAATAGCGGACAGCTCCGAAGCGGTTTTGGCGATTTGATAGCCCTTAGCTTCAAATTGTGGGACGTAATCGATCACACTGCCGTCTTCTTGCGTTTGAAGAAAATGACGAGCACCGCCGCCGAGTAGGACGTCAATTTCGCGTTGTAAGTATTGTTGTGCAATGGCATCCTCCATTCCGCGTTTTGGTACATTGGTAGAAAAACCTGCGGGTGTGGCGTGGGTGATACGACAAGAAGTGACAAGGCCAGTGGCTTTACCCGCTTCTTTTGCATAACTTAGGATAGGTTTGAGCGATTTACCAGAGGGGTCGATATTGATCGAGCCGTTGTTGACTCGCTGCCCAGAGCCCCAAGCACTCGCTGCTGCGGCCGAGTCGGTGACGGGGGAATTAGCAGAAGCCGTATCCTGATAGGCACGATGTAAACCTTCTCGCTCGAACAGTTGCATCCAATTAAGCGTCGTCTCTTTATGGCGTAAGTGCCAATGATGAGCGAGTCCGACGGTACCATTACAGAGCCCATCCACCATCAAATAAATAACGTTCTTTGCCTGACCAGCGGATTTGGATTCGGTAGTAGCTAAGGTTGTGCGCCCGGGGAGGATCGATGCCGCGCCGGCTAGACCAGAGAGTTTCAAGAACTGACGACGAGAAGAGGCTGTGACATTATCCATATCATACAATTAACAGTCAAAACCTGCTAGCGAAAGCTGGAAATTAAGTTTGTGCAGAATTTTCACAAAACGCCCGCCCTAATCAGAAATAGCGATAAGAAATCAGGAGGAGTGCGCTAATGTGGAGTGTGTTATTTTGTAGTATCTATTGAGCGTGGGCGAGAAGCTCATCTATTTTCTAAAGGTTACAATCCGGAAAGGGTCTAACTACGGGGGAACCGATTTTAATAATGTTAAAAGTGACTACGAATAAGCAACTTAGCTTGCCTAAAGGTCATATGACAGACAAACATAGTTAATCAGTAATGAGCACCACGAAAACTAACAACATCGCACCTCGTTTCCCTTATTTCAACCGTGAGCTCAGCTGGTTGGCTTTTAATCGACGCGTATTAGAGCAGGCTGAATGTCTCGATTACCCGCTACTTGAGCGAATGAAGTTCCTAGCATTCGTTAGCTCAAACCTCGATGAGTTCTTTGAAATCCGTGTAGCGGGCTTACTCCAACAAGTTAAATCTGGCGCGAGCGAAAGAGGCCCAGATGGTCTCGGAGCGAAAGAGCAGCTTCGCCGCATTCAGGGTATCGTTAAGCGGTTGGTGTCCGACCAATACGACTGCTGGGAGCAAAAAATCGTCCCCGGTCTCAAGAAGTCCAACATTTTATTCTGCGGCTATGACGAGTTGACCCGCAACGAAAAAAAATGGGTGGAACAATACTTTGAAGAACAAATCTGTCCTGTTTTGACACCTCTCGCCATCGATCCAGCTCACCCATTCCCACAGCTATCGAACAAAGCTCTCTACATTCTCGCTTCGATCGACGACCCCGAAACGCGCATCATCGAGCAGATGATGGCTATCGTCTCGGTGCCCCGAGTGCTCCCGCGCATTATACAAGTCGGCGCCACTCGACGCGGAAAACCCGGCGTCTATATTTCCCTAAGTGACATCGTGCACCGCTTCATTAAGCGTCTATTCCCTGGCTACAAAGTAACCTCAGCAGTGCCCTTCCGTATCACGCGTAACAGCGACCTATATATCGATGAAGAGGAGGTCAAAAACCTGTTGTCTAAAATCGAAGAAGAATTGATGAATAGGCACAAGGGTGATGCCGTAAGGCTAGAGATAGGTAAAGGAGCCGACCCAAAACTAATACAGGAATTCCTGCGGGCGATCAAGCTCCCCCCAGAAAACGTTTACACGATTGATGGCCCAATCAATTTCTTTCGCTTAATGAGCGCTTATGATTTGATTGATCGCGCCGACCTTAAATTCCCTCAACACACTCCTTACCTACCAAAAGAACTGGAAAACCCTCAACGTATTTTTGAGCAAATCGCGTCTAAAGACATTCTCCTACACCACCCATACGAGAGCTTCCAACCCTTCATCGACTTCCTCAATCAAGCGGCGCGAGACCCTCAAGTATTTGCGATCAAGCAGACTCTTTATCGCACATCCGGTGACTCTCCGGTCATCAAAGCGCTGATCGAAGCCTCTCGCCAAGGCAAACAAGTCACTGTATTGGTCGAAATCAAAGCGCGCTTCGACGAGGCCAACAACATACAATGGGCGCGCCAACTCGAAGACGTCGGTGTCCACGTAGTCTATGGACTCGTCGGCCTAAAAACTCACTGTAAAACCTGCATGATCGTGCGCCGAGAAAAGACCGAATTGCGCCGCTACGTCCACCTCAGCACAGGCAATTACAATCCAAAGACCGCCCGCCTCTACAGCGACCTTAGTTTTTTTACATGTAAGAAAGACATCACCGAAGAAGTCGCGGGACTATTCAACACACTAACCGGCTTCTCCCTCACTCCAAGTTTTAAAAAGCTAATTGTCGCCCCGTTTACCCTGCAGAATAAAATGCAGAAATACATCCGCTCCGAGACTCGTAACGCCAAAGCTGGAAAGCCAGCTCGAATCATCGTACAGACTAACAGTCTAGTTGACCAAAAAACCATTGATAACCTATACCGCGCATCGCAAGCTGGCGTAAAGATCGACCTTATTGTGCGTGGCATCTGTAATCTAGTACCTAACATAAAAGGCGTTAGCGAAAACATCCGCGTGCGTAGTATATTAGGCCGTTACTTGGAGCACAGTCGCATCTTCTACTTCGAAAATAGCAGTGGTAGTCAGCCACACATCTTCGCAGGTAGCGCCGACTGGATGCCGCGCAACTTCTACCGCCGAATCGAAGCCGTTTTCCCAATCGAAGACCCCGAAAATCGCAGCCGCATCAAAGCGCTACTAGAAATCTACCTCAAAGACACGCATCACGCACGGATCCTTCGCGCTAATGGCTCCTATCACAAAGTCTCCCGTAGAAAGGGCAACTACTTGCTGAGTGCTCAAGATTTCTTCTACAAGCAGGCAGAGTCTAAACGAAACGCGCAAGCCACAGAACCCTCTGATGAACCCGTAATCTTAGCGATAACTGAGCCGTAATAGATCAGTGCCATTCAATGGGCAAGACATCTCTACCTAGGCTTTGTAGCTTTTCGAGAGATCCGTATCGAATGACAGGTCCTCATCTAATACATTATTCAAACAATCTAGCTACGCTCCTTCGAGAGTTGCTTGATTAGGTAATCGACGCCGCGTTTTACGCTGCCGTCTTGCTCCATCATATTCTCCACTTGCTTGCATGCATGGATCACGGTGCCGTGGTCACGACCACCGAAGGCATCACCAATTGATTTGAGTGGGTCACTGGTAAGCGTCCGAGAAATATACATAGCTACTTGGCGCGGAAAAACGATGGCGCTGGTGCGACGACGACCGATAAGTTCACTAAAGCGAATTTTGTAATAATCAGTGACCTTTTTTTGGATTCGATCGACGGTTACTTTGCTCGCTGCTTCTTCGTGGAGAAGATCGCTAAGCAGGCGCTCGACAGCATTAAGGTCGAGCTTACGGTCGATCAAATTAGCATAACCCGCGATGCGAGTGAGCGCACCTTCCATACGGCGCACATTGCGCGAGACCCGTTCGGCGAGAAACTCCATAATCTCTTCGTCCAGTTCAATCTTCATGGCTAAGGCCTTGTTACGAAGGATTGCAAAGCGAGTCTCAAAGTCAGGCGCTTGTATGTCGGTAACTAAGCCCCACTGAAAACGTGAGATTAAGCGGTTTTCAAGACGCTCGATCTCGTTGGCAGGGCGGTCACTGGCGAGGAAGATCTGGCGACCTGACTCGAAGAGATCGTTAAAGGTATGGAAGAACTCCTCTTGTGTGCTCTCTTTACCAGAGAGAAAATGGATGTCGTCAACGAGTAGAGCGTCGACGTTACGGTAATACTTGCGAAACTTGGTCAACTTATTCTCACGAATGGCGTGAATGAATTCATTAGTAAACTTCTCTGTTGAGACGTAGGCGATCTTCGCTTTGGGGTTATTCACCAACATCTGGTGAGCGACCGCATGCATGAGGTGCGTTTTGCCAAGTCCCGTCTCACCGAATACAAAGAGTGGGTTGTAGGCACGGCCAGGTGCGTTGGCCACCGCAATGGATGCGGCGTGAGCGAGTTGGCTGCCAGAACCGACTACGAAATTTTCAAAAGTATTGGTTGGGTTGATCAACGTGCGGTGAGTCGGTGCCGCTTGTGTGAGTGGGCGATTGTTACGCAGATCAGGGGATTGACGACTATCACGGCTGTTAAGACCATTACTACTGCCATTCGCATCTGCCCGATCAGGACATATAGTTTTTGCCGCTTGCTCGACTTCGATAGAAACTTCTATTGCAGTGCCCGCAAAGCTACGCGCTTGCTGACTGATGACATCTAGAAAGTTATTCTCGATCCAAATAGCGTTAAATTCGCTGTGAGTAGTTAATACGAGTTTAGAATCTGATTCTAGCGTGCATACAAGCTCGCTGAACCACATTTCATAAACATCTTCAGGAAAGAGGTTTTTGAGTTCTTTGTTGGTGTTTTGCCAGAGAGTATCTGCTGTTGGCGGAGAAGGCATGGGTGTATGAATCGTATAAATAATTATGATTTATTCACAAGTCCTTGCAATGTGCTAGTCACAAAGATACAGGGGTTGCGAAAAAGGAAGAAAAAGTAAGCAAAGAAAGTTGAATAATCTGCAGGGATGCCGCACATCGGGCATGAATGGACCCACTAATCGTTCTAGCTGAGTAAGTTACGTGTTATTTGAAGAATATAATGAATGTTAAAAATTTGTAAGTTGTTGAAAATTAGATAAATATGTAGACTGATTGCCAGTCAATTCGATAGAGAATCGGCAGCTAAAAGCACATGGCAAGGACAAGTTCTGCACAAGTTATTCACACTCGCCCAGTGAATAAGCTTTTAAAGATTCTCAAAGATAATTTTACGGATCTGCGACAGTTTCGTTAAACACTGAAAAAGCGGTATTTCTGTAATCTTACACAAGATTATGTGCCTCATTATATTTTTGATATTTGTTTCTTTATCGATGGGTTAAGTAGATTGTTATTATTGAAAATAAATTTCTTTGAACACATAGCCCTACTTTGACATGTGAGCGATCAGCCGATCATTAAATTCGGAGGCAGAATCGTGACCAATTTTCATGAGCGCTTGCACCATGGCGGCCACTTCGGTCAGTCGAGCCATATCGCGCCCTGGGCGAACCGGGATTTCCATCAGCGGCACCTTAAGACCTAAGATTTCCATGTATTGTTCTTCCAGCCCCGTGCGTTCTTCATGCATGCCAGTGGTCCAGTTATGGAAATTGAGAATTAGGTCGATACGTTTCTCGACCCGTACCGAGCGCACGCCGAATAACTCGGCCACGTTAATGATGCCAAGACCCCGGCACTCCATGTAGCCTCGACTGAGCTCTGCAGATGTGCCAAGTAATTCTCTCTCACTAACGCGTTTTACGTAAGTCAGGTCGTCAGCAACCAAGCTATGACCCCGCTCGATTAAAGCTAGCGCACACTCACTTTTACCGACGCCACTTTCTCCACAAATTAAAGTACCAATCCCTTTTATATCGAGCAATGTCCCGTGCATATTAGTGCGCGGGGCAAATTTATCTTCGAGTAAGAGCGTAGCTTCTGTAGTAAAGGTCTTTGATTTGAGCGGTGAGCGGATAATCGGCGTCTTATATTGATCTGCAAGCTTACAGAGCGCTTTCGAGGGGGCTAAATTACGCGAGATAATCAAACATGGCACTTTACGCTTTAAAATCTCCGTCATGATAGCGACTCGATCAGCTTCTATTTTTTCCCGAATAAAAGCCATCTCGCCAGCTCCTAATAGCTGGATACGCTTGGCAGCAAAGGCTTTGAAAAAACCAACCATAGCTAGTGCGGGGCGGTTTAAGCTACGCTCCTTAATCATGTTATCGAGACCCGACTCGCCCGCGACTAGCTCCATCTCCAGCGGCTCTTTAAAGGAGTCGTAAAAATCGCGAACCGAGACGGCTTCGACAAACTTGGTGTTGTTACGCTGTATCACGGGCATACTTTTAATTCGCTTACATGTTAAAATTATCGCCGAGGTATAACTCCCGGCTCTTTGGATCGTTAATCAAAAAATCGCTAGAGCCTTCGGCCAGAATCGAACCCTCGTGCAGAAGGTAGGCACGGTCGACGATAGCAAGAGTTTCGCGCACATTATGGTCGGTAATGAGGATACCAATCCCTCGTTCTTTAAGCTGGACGATAATCTTTTGCACCTCGTTCACACTGATCGGATCGACACCGCTGAATGGTTCGTCCATCAAGAGAAACTTTGGGTTTGTGACCAAGGCGCGAGAGATCTCTAGGCGACGACGCTCGCCACCACTCAAGGTGTAGGCCTTTTGCCCAGCCAAATGGGTCAAGCCAAGCTCTTCTAAGTGCTGTTCGATGCTGGCTTCGCGTTGGGCCTTGTCGTAGGGCATGGTTTCAGCGATCGCGCGGATATTTTGTTCGACCGTCATTTTACGAAAAACCGATGCCTCTTGCGGCAAGTAGCCAATCCCGAAGCGAGCACGCCGATACATTGGAAGATCCGTCAAGTCATCGTCGTTGAGAAAGACCTTACCCTCCGTCGCAGGCACGAGGCCAACTACCATGTAAAAGGTGGTCGTTTTACCTGCACCGTTAGGCCCTAATAGGCCGACAATTTCGCCCGCATTAACATGGACATCTACCTTATTCACTACACGGCGTTTACCGTATTCCTTAATAAGGCCACGTGTTTCGATCTTCGGAGTCGCTGCTGTATCCACCATAATTGAGAATTGAAAGCAATCGCAACCGCCTGGGCAATGCAATCCTTTAGCGATTGGGCGCTGAGCTTAAATACCTCAAAAATAAGTCTAAAAGAAAGCACCAGGTGCTAGCACCAGATTAGAGCGTTTCCGAACAGTGTTTGCAAGTATCTCTGGGCGGCATTGGAGTTCGAGGACAAGTCTACATTCCTTGCAAGCCAAGGATATTAAATCAACCAAAGGCCTAGCGTGAGCGACCTGCACAAAAAAGCGCTCCCGGATCAACAGGAGCGCATTTGAAAA
>ERZ1048068.3011-NODE-3011-length-11335-cov-4.457624_pt1 | contig 11335 bp, 14 predicted proteins | sample MGYA00383098_ERZ1048068 | MGnify/ENA primary metagenome ERZ1048068 (study PRJEB29581, sample SAMEA5548368) | metagenome | biome: marine; feature: coastal; material: water | depth 1 m | study: Short-term variability in the microbial, nano- and picoplankton... | reverse complement strand
AATTTCGCTAATGATTATCTCGACAGTAAAAAAGGGGCTGACACCAAAGAGCGAACAGGTCCAAGGCGATTGGTCTCAAGCGGCATACTCTCAGAGAAAGCGATGCGAATCGCCTCTATTCTTGTCCTCGCTAGTGCATTTTTAATCGGGCTGAATTTAATCGAATATGGTGGCTATGGCTTACTCATCGTTGGCATTACCAGTCTCTTTTTCGCTTGGTGTTATACCGGTGGCCCTTATCCACTAGCCTATAATGCTCTCGGAGACATTTTCGTAGTACTCTTTTTTGGTTTAATTGCCGTATGCATCACCTTCTACGTTCATACTTTAGGACTTAATTGGCTTATCCTACTCAATGCCCTAGCCTGTGGATTATTCACTAATAACTTGTTAGTGATTAATAATATAAGAGATTTTGAGGAAGATATGGTAAGCGGGAAACGAACGACAATAGTTCTTTTTGGTAAATCTTTCGGTAGAAACCTCATAGCTATATCATGCCTTTTCGCTGCTTCTACTCCTATAATCAATGCCTTAGCCACGCACTCATTTTTCCCACTACTTGGAATCATTCCCGCTTGTATTTGTTGGATGCAAATAAAAAATATTTTAAGCGAGGAATCCAAAGAAAGCCTGTACAAGCTTCTGAAAAATACAGGTTTGAATGTTTTTCTTTATGGTATTTTAGTGAGTTTAGGATTTCTCCTAAATTAAACATATGGAAACAACACTTTTAGTACTCGCAGCTGGAATGGGCAGTCGATACGGCGGACTCAAACAAATTGATGCGATTAGCGATGATGGAAAAGCCATATTGGATTATTCAATAGATGATGCGATACGAGCAGGATTTACTTCGATTATTTTTGTTATACGAAAAGATTTTGCTGAAGAATTTGATGCAAAGATTGGTGCCCGCTATAAGTCAAAACTTTTAATTCAATACGCTCACCAATCAATCGGAGATCTTCCTGAGCCTTATTCCTGCCCAGAAAGCCGAAGCAAACCTTGGGGAACCGCTCAAGCGATTTGGGCTGCACGTGATTTAATTCATACCCCATTTGCCGTCATTAACGCTGATGACTTTTACGGGCGAAACGCCTTTAAGCAAATGCAGAAATTTTGCGAAACTATGCCTAAAGAACAAAGCCAACCCTTGTTTGCCGGCTTAGCCACATACGAACTCAACCATACTCTATCTGAAAATGGCACCGTAAATCGCGGAGTTTGCACACTTAATGAAGCCCAACAGCTAGTGAAAATTGAAGAACATACAGAGATTCAAGTTCTTGAAGCTCAGAGCATAGTGGGGAAAAATGCTTCTCAACAGGTCACAGAGCTTTCTCCCTATACTCCTGTATCTATGAATTTTTGGGCTTTCTCTCCAAATATTTTTATCTTTATTGAAAAATATTTTGCTGAATTTCTAGAAACTCATATCGATGATCCTAAATCAGAATGTTATCTACCTGATGCGATAGATGCATTAATTCAGTCTCATACATTAAACTGTAAAACTATTGAGACCCACAGCCAATGGCTTGGAATTACTTACCCCCAAGATAAAGTAGAAGTAAAAAAAGCTTTAGCAGAAATTACCCAAAAATGCCCCTATTTTGAAGATTGAGAGTCGATATTAGCCGAAGGTCTCTCCGTTGCTTTAATAGTAAATTCCATCACTTTACCATCTCGAAGAATCTTTATTGGTGATAGTTGATTAATATAGGTTTTAAAAGTAGCACTCGGCAAATCTGAGATGTGGGCGATGGAAACCTCACACAATGATACAATATTATCTCCAACCTTTAATCCTGCAAGTTCAGCAGGCCCTGATTCATTAATCTTTGAAATATACACATTATTTTTATTTTGATCTGAAATATTTTCCCTCACCTCCAAACCAATCCATCCTCTAAGCGATTTACCGCTAACCATTAAATCTTCTTTCACTCGAGCCAAAGCACTGACTGGCAAACAATAAGAGCCATTCATATCCGGAATAGAGGCAATAGTCATGCCAATTAATCGCCCGTTAAGATCAAAAACTGGCGAACCTCCCTGACCTGACCCTATCGTGATTGATGTTCTATAATAGGCGGTCGGGAAAATACTATCCCCCAATTTCTTATCCACTCCACTAAGAATCCCAAATATAGGGCTGACATCGAAATCTAAAGGACAAGCTAAAGAAAAAACAAACGACCCTAAGGCAATATTCTGTTTTTCAAAAGTTAATGGAATAACACCAAAAGCTTTAGGCTTATTTATCAAACGCAATAATGAAATATTAGTGACTGGATCATGCCCTATTGCCTCTGCTGGATATACCGTATTTTGGTATTCAATCCCTATTTTATAAGCACCTAATGCCCGACTCGCATTCACTAAGACATGCCCTTCTTTACTGACAAAAAAGCCAGTGCCTATTCGCAAATTGATTTGAGATGGCTTATCTTCAGTTTCTTGCTGGCGAAAAGCAGCCTTCACTCGAACAATAGCCGACTCGTATTCATCATAAATACGATACAAATCTTCTTGGAGCGACTGGCTCGCCGCATAAACAGTATTAGACGTTAGTAAAAAGCTAAACGCTGAAAAACAAAATAGTGATACTGAAGCGAATTTTATGCGCATTAATCCAAAAAACAAATTAGAAAGCAAAGCTCGCTAACTGGGTATATTGATTTGAGATTCTTAATGAATCTGATGATGCATAAACTGGAGCATCTGAATAATCGACGGTATCACCAATCGCTACAGATATAGCATCTGCTTCAAAATCATAGGCTTCAAATGCACCTTTTATTGAAATAATTTCAACCGCATAATCCTTTTCTAGGGCGTCGTTTCCAACAACTGCATAATCCACTAATTCTTCGGCACTTAATATTGCTTCATTTGGAAAGGCTAGCTCAGAAAGAAAAGCATTACGCTCAGAACCCAGATTAAGATACAATGCCATCCCCAGCATAAATATCAATCCGCAGGCCATAGAAGCAGAAAGCACATACTTATTCACCAAACTTGCAATGTTGTAATACCAAGGTTCTCGCCTAATAAAGGTCTGTAATGCCCGTGCTTGCAACTTGCTATCAAATTTTTCCCAGAATAAATCATCTGGTTGCTCTGCCTTTTTCAATTTCAGCAGATCTTCTAAACTAGGGTGTTTTTTATTGTCCATACTAATTTAAATATAAGTGAATTAGCTAATATAGTCTTGTAAAAATGATTGTAGCATCTTTTTCGCGTAGTGTAAACGAGACCGAACCGTTCCTTCACTAGTCTTCATTATGTCTGCAATTGATTTATGATTCATACCTTCAACTTCGTGTAAAATAACAACAAGTCTATGTTTAGGAGACAATTTTTGCAGTGCTTCGTTCAATTTTTCTTGGAGTTCTGTTAAAAGAGCCCCTTTTTCCGTCTTTGTTTTTGCCGTAAAATACTCTAAAATCTCACTACTTACCAACGTTTCATCAATTGTTTCATAGTTTATGAAACGTTGCTTTTTCGCTTTCTTAATAAAAGTAATGCTTGAATTGACCGCTATTCGGTAAATCCAGGTGTAAAATGAAGCCTGCCCCCTGAATCGATTTATCGACTGAAACGCCTTAATAAAGACTTCTTGAGTAATATCTGTAGCATCTTCACGATTGCCTGTCATGTTATAAATAATAGAAAATAAAGACTGGCGGTATTTTTGGACTAATTGATTGAAAGCCGATACCTCTCCGTTCTGCACACGCTGAACGATGGCCCAATCTAAATCACGATTAGACACAATCGCATTGCCAACACTTTTTTTCGCATCTGAAATAAACTCATTGGCAATAGTTTTGCTTATTTTCATGTTTTTTAGTAAAAATAAATTTAAAAAAATTGCAAAAGAAAAGATTTAGCCAATATACAATTAATTTGATCAATAAAATTAAACCTACTTTATTAAATATTAAATTAAATCAGCTGGACACATTGTTCTTAAAATGAATCGCCCTAGAATAGTTATTACCGGAGTCGGACTGACTTCACCTAATGGAAACTCCATATCGGAATTTCGAGATAATTTATTACGTGGAGTCGCAAACATTCAAGAAATTGATATGCGCTATATGGGCAAAGTACCTGCTGGCGTATGTGACTTTGAAGCGACGAAATATCAATCTAGAAAAGAATTAAGAGTAGGCACTCGAGCGGGAAGTATCGCTATTTATTGTGCAAGCGAAGCTATTACAAATAGCCAAATCAACTTTCCAAATTACGACAAAGATCGAATTGGTGTCTATATAGGAACAACCGAGCACGGAAATGTTGAAACGGAAAATGAGATTTATAACATCTCAAAATTTGATTACGACACACGTTATTGGACACATCACCACAACCCACGCACTGTAGCGAATAACCCAGCAGGTGAAGTTACCATCAATTTAGGCATCACTGGCCCCCACTATACGATAGGAGCGGCATGTGCCGCAGGCAATGCAGGGCTGATACAAGCGGTGCAAATGCTTCAACTCAATGAAGTTGATTTTGCGGTCGCTGGAGGCGTGAGTGAAAGCATCCAAACATTTGGGATCTTTGCCGGTTTCAAAAGCCAAGGTGCTTTAGCTAAACATGACGATCCAAATCAAGCCAGTCGCCCTTTTGATGTTTCTCGTAATGGAATTGTTGTGTCTGAAGGTGGTTGCATCTTCACTCTAGAACGCCTTGATGATGCGCTCGACAGAGGAGCAACTATTATTGCAGAGATTATTGGCTACTGTATGAATTCTGATGCAAGTGATTACGTGCTTCCGAACCCTCAAAGACAGGCTGAATGCATGAGAAAAGCGGTGAAATCATCTGGATTAGCCCTGAGCGACATTGATTTAATCAGCACACACGCAACATCGACTCCACAAGGCGACATCCAAGAATGCAAAGCGATTCGAGAGGTTTTTCAAAACTGCCCCTCGACTTATATCAATAACTCTAAAGGCTTTATTGGTCATGCCATGGGAGCAGCAGGCGCACTTGAACTTGCTGGCAACTTACCTTCTTTCCAAGATAACACCATACACCCTACAATTAATATCGATACGCTCGATAAAGAATGTGCTTTAAACAATCTTGTCATAAATCAACCACTCAAAGTTGACTCAATGAAAATTATCCTTAACAACTCATTTGGAATGCTAGGAATTAATTCTGCTCTAGTATTGAAAAAATATGACGATTAGTCATTTTAACAGAAAATTTTATGACTGAAGAACAAGTAAAACAAATAGTAATAGACATTATCAACGAAATTGCTCCTGATGAGGATACCTCAAATTTAAAATCCGAAGCGAACCTTCGAGATCAAATGGATTTAGATTCCATGGACTTCCTTGATATTGTGATGGAACTAAGAAAACAGCATGGCATCGAGGTTCCAGAAGAAGATTATCCTAAACTTGCTTCATTAGGCAGTTGTGCGGACTACTTAACTCCAAAATTTAATTCCTAAGTCCGTCCATTAGGCTCGTGACTAACTCACCAGATAATACAGTTTCTTCCAGAGACTCAAAATTAAATGGGAAACATTTTGACTGTGTCATTATTGGCGCAGGCATGGCAGGTCTTGCTTCAGGGATACGTCTCGCACTTGCCGGCAAAGAATCAATTATTTTAGAACGGCATAATGCTTCCGGAGGACTTAACTCATTCTACAGCATTGATGGGCATAAATATGATGTTGGCTTGCATGCACTGACCAATTATGTCCCTAAAGGAACAAAAGGTAGCCCTCTGACTAAACTTTTAAGGCAACTGCGAATTCCTTATGATGCATTAGATCTATCTCCTCAAATTCAATCAAAAATCCATTTCCCAGATTGCCATCTGAATTTCAATAACGATTTCAGCTATTTAGAATCACAGGTTGCTGCCCAATTTCCCAATGATATCGATGGTTTCCGTCGTCTAGTTGAAACTGTTAAAAATTACGATGCCTTCAGCCTAGAAGCACACCCCATTTCGACTCGAGAAAGCCTAAAGCAATATTTTAAAAATCCATTACTCGAATCAATGCTACTATGTCCAACCATGTACTACGGGAGTTCTACTGAAAATGATATGGATTTTTCTCAATTTGTAATCATGTTTCGCTCTCTATTTCTGGAAGGATTTGCTCGTCCCTTAAACGGGGTTCGAACCATCATTAAAGCCTTGCAAGATAAATACCGAAGCCTTGGCGGCACACGCAAAATGCGCTGCGGTGTAACAAAAATTTTCTGCGATAAAAATCGTGCACAAAAACTCTTACTGGATGACGGTTCAGAAATCACTGCAAATACAATTATTTCAACTGCAGGTTACGCCGAAACCTTGCGTATGTGCGATACCCACGAAAATAAAGAAACTGAAAGCAATATAGGTAAACTCACTTTCACAGAAACCATCACCCTATTTAAAGAGCAGCCCAAAGACCTTGGCTGGAATGATACCATTATATTTTTTAACGATGGAGCCGAATTTAAATACGAAGCACCTCGCAACGAACTAGTTGACCCACGAAGTGGTGTGATTTGCCTTCCTAATAATTACGCTTACCCAAATGACGAAAATTTAGAATATGGTATTTTGCGTGTCACCGCTCTCGCTCACACCCAAAAATGGTTCAGCTTAGATGAAGCATCCTATCAGAAGCAAAAACAAGATTGGTATGATATTTTACAACAAACCGCTTTAAATATTTTGCCGAGCCTGAAGGAGTCGCAAACACAATTTGCTTCTCGGACAGTTGCCAAAGATATGTTCACTCCTAGAACGGTTCATAAGTTTACCGGCCACATCAATGGCGCTATTTATGGCTGTCCTAATAAAATCAAAGACGGGCGTACCCATATCGATAATTTATTCATTGCTGGAACAGATCAAGGATTTTTGGGAATCATCGGAGCTATGCTCAGTGGCATCTCCATGACAAATCTACATTGCCTACAAAGCAAACCATAGATCAATCAGGTAGATCAGCCAGGTGGCCACTTCAGCTTTCGCCCACCCAATAAATGGACATGCAAATGAGGGACTGTTTCTCCGCCATCCTCGCCGTTGTTGATTACCAGACGAAACCCTTTCTCTAAATTGAGTTGTTCGGAAATTTTTCCTGCAACTTGCAGCAAATGCCCCAGAATTTCTGGCTTAAAAGAAGCCGATTCAGCAATTCGAGGAATCAATACCTTGGGAATAACTAAAATATGAACGGGTGCTTGTGGATCAATATCATGTATAGCAATACAATCGGCATCTTCATATTCAATTTGTGCTGTTATTTCTCGATCTATGATTTTTTCAAATAATGTTTTCACACTCTTAAATAATTAATAAATTTAACATTTGCTGTGAAGGAGTTCGAGAAACTACATAACTTTCAATCCATTCTTTAGTATCCTTAAATTGCTGATTATGTCGCTTTGTCCAATTCACATTGTTGCCTAATATCGACTCTCTAAGACCCGTTATCAAAAATAATGCACAAGAGTAGCCTGAACAGTGCAAAAGCTTTTCATTAATTGATTTTCGAAGCCAAAGGAATTCAGGAATTTCCTCATTTGGAATGTGCCAATGTTCTATCCCAATCAGGCGATCTTCAGATTGTCCAAAGTATAATTTCAATAAACGTTCAATCCCAATTAGCAGAACATCTTCCGAATCCTTATCGTTTCGTTCATTTTCAAAAAAAAGCATCGCTTTTCTCGCATGTTCGACGACTTCAGCATCTACAGAACCCACCTGTGCAAGCATCTCATTAATTGTTTTTAACTGATAAACTGTATTAAATTGAACCATACAGCTACTTAAGCTCGCTGATCTCCTTAGCGAATTCATTTATATCGCGAAAATCTTTATAAACAGAGGCATATCGCACATAGGCAATTTTATCTAATGTTTTCAAGCGCTCCATGATAAAATCACCAATCACTTTTGCTGGAATTTCTTGGTCATACTCTTTATTTAACTCTGCCGTCACCTCAGAGATCAAAATCTCAATTTGCAGTCGTTCAATCGGTCGTTTTTCAACCGCTTTTTTCAATCCATTAATTAATTTATTTCGATCAAAGTCTTCTCTACGTCCATCACGCTTCACGATTTGTAGCTCCGAACGCATAATTTCTTCAATGGTACTGAATCGAAAATCACAATCTAGGCATTGGCGACGACGGCGAATCGACACTTCGTTTTTATTCAGGCGAGAATCAACGACCTTGTTGTTCAATGATCTGCATTTTGGGCATAACATAATTTTGCACTATGAGACTAAGTTTAGAATTAAAAAATTACAACTTAAGAAAATTCTTTAACAAAGAAATTCCTTTTTCGGTAGCGATGGATTCAGGATGAAACTGAACACCCCAAATCGGCATTGTTTCGTGGGCAAAACCCATAATTTCACCTTCTTTGGTTTCGGCGGTTACCTTCAAACACGATGGTAATGTGCCCCTATCAACAATTAATGAATGATATCGGGTACATTCTAAAGGATTTGGTAAGCCTTCAAAGAGATCTGTATTTTGATGAAAAACTGGGGAGGTCTTACCATGCATCAAGCGATCTGCACGCACAACATCGCCACCAAAATACTGCCCTATCGATTGATGCCCAAGACAAACTCCTAAAATGGGTACTTTTCCAGCAAATGCCTCAATCATTGCCAAACTTTCACCTGCTTCATTTGGAGAGCAAGGGCCAGGAGAAATCATTAAACGATCGGGCTTCAAGGCAAGTGCTTCTTCTACTGAAATCTTATCATTTCTGAATACCGATTGCTCTACGCCCAATTCGCCAAAATATTGAACGAGATTATAAGTAAACGAATCGTAATTATCTATAACTAAAAGCATATCAAAAAACTCAAATTCCTCCTAAAACCTTGGCCACTTCTTGTACATCTTTATCGCCACGACCACTTAAATTGCAGACCAACAGGGCATCGCTTGGCAACTCACTAGCTCGTTTTATCGCATAAGCAATCCCATGTGAGGTTTCTAAAGCTGGCACTATTCCTTCAATTCTGCACAATAATTGAAAGGCATCCAAAGCTTCTTCATCGGTCGCATAACCAAAGTTAATGCGGTCCAATTTTTTATAATACGCATGCTCTGGTCCCACAGCTGCATAGTCCAGTCCCGCTGAAACTGAATGTGTTGAATCAATTTGCCCATCTTCCGTTTGAAGAATCCATGTCTTTGCACCTTGAAGAATTCCCAAACGACCTCCAGAAAATCGAGCAGCGTGATCGCCACTCTTTAAAGAACGTCCTCCCGCTTCCACTCCAGTTAAGCTAACCTCTTTGTCTTTTAAAAATGAAAAGAAGAGCCCAATTGCATTTGAGCCTCCTCCGACACAGGCACAAATTTCATCGGGCAGACGCCCCTCTTTTTCTAAAATCTGCCTACGAGTTTCTTCCCCAATCACTCTGTGAAAATCTCGTACGATCATAGGAAAAGGATGCGAACCCAAGGCTGAACCAATAATATAATGCGTATGCCTAACATTCGTCACCCAGTCACGCATCGCTTCATTCACCGCCTCTTTCAGTGTTTTTTGTCCGGCAGAGACTCCACGCACTTCAGCACCGCATAAACGCATACGAAATACATTCAACGATTGCCTCCTCATGTCCTCTTCTCCCATATAAATAACGCACTCTAACCCTAACTTTGCACAAATAGCAGCTGTAGCAATACCATGTTGACCTGCCCCTGTTTCTGCAATGATTCGCTTCTTGCCCATTCGCTTGGCTAACAAAGCCTGCCCTATAGCGTTATTGATTTTGTGCGCACCCGTGTGCAATAAATCCTCACGCTTTAAATATATCTTAGCTCCTTTACAGTGATTGGTCAGCCTTTCCGCAAAATATAAATTAGTCGGGCGGCCCGCAAATTCTTTCAAATATTCATTTAATACTCTGTTAAATTCGGGATCTTCCTGTGCTTCCTTATAAGCCTGCGTCAATTCATATAATGGAGTCATCAATGTCTCGGGGACATACATACCGCCAAATTGTCCAAAATGACCACTGGCATCTGGCATATCCTTCGGTTCAAAATCTCTCTCCTGTTGATTCATTAAATAATTGGTGTGTTCTCTTTAATAAAAGGCGTGGAATCTATTGATTTGTCAACTAGCGAGATATGCTTTGAAGCTTTCAATATCTTCGATGGTGTCAATGCCGATTGTTTCTTCATTCGATATCCCTACGTATATTGAGTGCCCATTCTCAAGAATCCTTAATTGCTCAAGGCTTTCCAAGGATTCCAGATTCCCTCTAGGCATCCGAACAATAGACTTCAAGAATTCAGCGCTGTATCCATAAAGACCGATGTGCTTATAACAGTTATTATTTAAAAGCCAATCGGTTGAAACTTCTCCTTTCAAATCCCTAGCATAGGGGATCGGTGAACGAGAAAAATACAAAGCATTTCCTTCTAAACTACGAACTACTTTTACGTCATTGGGATTATAAAAATCTTCAACTTGGACAAATGGAGACGCTAAAGTAGTCATCTGATGTCCTTCTTTAAAGCTATCTGCGAGCATTTGGATCTGCGAACCAAGAATTAATGGCTCATCCCCCTGAACATTTATTACCCATTCAGCCTCTATTGCTTCATTTGCTTCAGCGATACGATCTGTGCCACTCGGATGATCCGCTCGAGTTAAGATTGAATCGAAGCCAAAAGATTTCAAACATTCTGATAATTCTGACGAATCCACGGCAAAAAACAGCGGAAAATTAGGCGCTTCACTTTTAATGCGCTCAGCTGTCCAAATAATTAATGGCTTACCGTTGATTTCATAAAGTAGCTTCCTCTCTAAGCGAGAAGAATTTAACCGTGCAGGCACAATAATTGTAGGGAATTGACTCATCGTCATTTAATCGTATCTAATTAAAATTATGGATATAGAAATTACTGTCATGCAAGCCGAAGAACTTCGAGAAAAAAATCCATCGATTCAATTTCTAGATGTTCGCGAGCCAGAAGAAGTTGAAATTGGGCACATCAAAGGCACTTTACACATACCTTTAAATCTCATTCCTCACAATTTAGAAAAGATTCCACAAGAAGAAGCCCTTATTGTTTATTGCCATCACGGAATGCGAAGCCTCAAGGCTGTTGAATATTTAAAGGCAAAGGGATTTGATAAAGCCATAAATCTTGCGGGAGGCATTCATGAATGGTCCACACAAATTGACCCGACAATACCTACCTATTAAATCAGTCCTCACTATTAAAATATGATTTCTTGTAAGGATTGAAAGGCTTTATCTCCTTTAACACTGGAAAATAATAATATTTTTTAAAGTTCT
>ERZ1048068.3009-NODE-3009-length-11338-cov-4.086679_pt1 | contig 11338 bp, 6 predicted proteins | sample MGYA00383098_ERZ1048068 | MGnify/ENA primary metagenome ERZ1048068 (study PRJEB29581, sample SAMEA5548368) | metagenome | biome: marine; feature: coastal; material: water | depth 1 m | study: Short-term variability in the microbial, nano- and picoplankton... | reverse complement strand
AACTGCTGCCCTCCCTCTCATCAGACGACCAGACTCGGGATTCTCTGAAACACTGGAAGCACGTTCGAAAAAAACAAAAGACGGAATACGATTTCATCCACAATCAGCTTCAAGGGGAAAGCAAAGCTTCCGGGATTATTCCTCCCGCGCCAGGCCAAGCTCGCTCTTGGTCTTTTCCACATCAAGCGAGATATCATCCCCGGTCCATGGCTGGCCATCAGGACCAAGTGAGCGGAGGTCCATAACATCAGCCTTCAAGGGATGAAAAACATAAGGATTTCCGTAACGATCCAGAAGCTCACCATCGGAAAGAAGACCGGGATCGATAAAGACGACTTTCTTCGGGTTCTCTCCCGTCAGAGCAGCAGCGAATTCCTCGTTGTCCGTTCCCACCGGATTTTCCTGATAAACCAACCGATAGTTGCTCAGAACTTCATCGATGATTTCAAGATCCCGGTATGCGGTCTCGTTCTCATGATGGAGATCACCGCCAAGTTTCACACTGGGATGCCAGTAACTCACTCCGTCCCGAAACCGGGTCAGACGGGCATCGGTGTTGCTTTCATCGATCGCTGCCGGGTGGCGCAACTTGATCCGGCCAATCGAAAAGCCCGTCACCTTGGCCTCGGCCTGATCAGGTTTAGGGGTTGCTGGCTCCGGAATAGTAGCGACAGATTCCCACTTTAGTCCCACGAGAAACCAAACAAGAACCACCGCTAAAACCAATCCACCAAATACTTTCATTCCCTAGAGATAGCCTAGATTTGCAGAACCTCCGAAGGGATCTTCGAAGCGGCTCAGATTCGGAAAAATCGTTTCCATCTCCGAACTGCCCGGAGGCACCCCAAACCAATTTGCCAGCACGGCGCAATGTTGGTCCACCGAGGTCGTGGGAATCCAACGTCCCCTGCTGCCGCGTGGCGTATCATTCGCGCCGCCGACAACCAATTCCGGAAACTCGCCATAAAACTGCCCGCCATTGACCGCGCCACCAAACATGAAGCAATGGGTGCCCCAGGCGTGGTCAGTTCCAGCCGTTGCCGGGGTTTCGCTATTGGGTGTCCAAGTTCTGTTAAAGTCCGAGGCCTGGAATGTCGTGACCTGATCGTAGTCAAATTTCGGATCCAGAGCCGCCAAATCTTTCATCGCTTGATTAAACGCGCCAATCGCAGCATCGAGCGAAGCAAGGTTCCCCTGAAGGTCATTATTGATGTCGGCGTGGTTGTCATAGCCGCCGGAATCGACGAAGAAAATCTGACGCCGATTCCCTAAGCAATTCCGGCCCACGATCATCTTGGCCACGGCTTTAAGCTCACTGGCCACTCCACCGCTCGCACCATAGCTGTCCCAAATGGCATCGAGATCCAATCCCAATCCATCTGCTACAGCCGATGCTTCCGTGATCACCGCTTCATTCTCCCGAGCTCGCCGGACTACGGCCGAATACCCATCTTCAAGAAGATGCGCATGACTGTAATTAATGATTCGCTCCAAGGCCTTCAGCCGTTGCCCTTCCGGTCGATTCAAACGATAGGTCCCGTCTCCATTTAAGGCGTTACTATATTGCGTGCCAAAACTCGCCAGGCTAATCGCTCCAGACGAAGTCACCGAATACTGATTCTCCGACCCTCCATTCATGAATTGGTTGTTTCCGGCTGCCGTGATCATCATCGAGGTCTGGGTATCGGGATTCCATGTTGAATGATACAGATCCGCCACCCGCGATCCCCATCCCGAGAGATAGGGCCGGTCGGAGATCGACGACATCCACTCGGTGACTTGGTCTGAATGCGAAAACAACTGCCGCGGTAATCCCACACTATCATAGGTATCCGGAGTCGTCGGGTAGGCCAGCGTTCCAACATTGTTCACGAAAGCGGCATCGCCGCCATTAAACATTGAGGCCAGATTAGTAAGCGATGGATGCAGGCCAAATTGCTGATCACCTGCATTTGGCACATTGATCTCCGTCCCCGCCGTAGCAATGTCCGCCTCGGGAACTGCGACCACTCCACGGTCCGCCAAATAGCCGGCTTTTTGGGGATTCCCCCCGATAGGGATGAGGACATTATTCATGTCACAACCACCTCTCAGGAAAAGACAAACGAGCGCCTTGTAGGGAGTGGCTGGATCATCATCAACATTTCCGGCGGACGCCGCTGCGGAATTGATCAACTGCAATTGCGTGACCGTATTAATTAACGAACCCCATCCCATCATCCCGCAGGAACCGGTTGCGAGAAATTTGCGACGATTGAAATTGGAAAGATCAGCCATAGGTTAACTTGGTTAATTTTTAATCTGAAATTCAGGTGTCAAACTTAGGAGGTAAAGGGCATCGGACAGCTTGTTGCGCCGATCAATATCATCATTGGTCCCATTAAAGGAGTCTCCGTAAATCGATAAAGCATCGATAATGAGTTCTCTGGGATTCTTCAAAAAGTCGTTCCCGGCAGGGCCCGAAGGATCTTCGTCATCAGCCGGATCGTAAGGATATTTCCGTTTCAAGTATCCCAGCGTCAGGCGACGATCAAGTTCATCAACCAATATCTCATCGGCAAGAGATTCGGAATTCCGCCCGCCCACCGGAGTCGGAGCAGTCACGGGATAAAGGGATGAGCCCAGCCCCAGGCGATCCAGGCGAATTCGGTCATTCGAATCCGCACTGTTATTAGACACTCCAAGAGCAAGACGTTGATTTCCGTTCGACCCAGCCAGCGGGTCTCCCGGAGTTCCGCTATTCTGTCGGGTAATATCTTCAAAGTAGTTGATGTTTCGAATGACGTCCGGCTCGTTCGCCAACTGAAGTTCTGGCGACACAAGACCAGCTTCAGCAATGGCACCACCCGGTGAATAATCGGAAACATACCAGTTAAAGACGGTTTCCTGGGTCATCGGAATCATCTGCAGCCCCGCCGAACCCGTGATATATGTGTTCGCTTGCAAGAAGCGGAAATTCCTCTCCTGATTCGCCAATTGCGCGGCAGGGTAATTGAAGTTTCCAAGATACAAATCCGGATTACCGAAATTCCCCGGCGCAGTGTCGAAAGGAGCCGCTCCGGCAGGATCGATCATTGGGATATAGGTGAATGCTTCCATTGCCCTCAGGATCTGGAGATAGCCTTCCAATGGCGATTTCTTCAACCCGAAGGTCGTGTTGTTCAAATCAACTTTCCGAGCCTCCGAATCCAAAAGGATCGCTTTGACCGTGAGTTTCAAGTCACCCTCGTTTTCCTTAAACACCGTGGCCACCCGGTGAAGGTAATCGCGGGAAGGATTTGATGTCGTGAAACGCTGAATGAGTCGTTTGCAAATGAAGGCCGGCGTGCTCCGGTGGCTGTTGATCATTTCATAATCAGGCTGCCCGTCCGGTTTGCCCGCCAACCAATCGAGGGCATCCTCGATGTCAGCCACCCCTTGCTCAGTAGGATCGGTAAGGTCGGTATTATCAATAGTTACACCAGCGAAGGTTTTGACACTCGTATCGTGAAACTCTCCGAACATTTTCATCGGGTAGCTATAACGCATCGACAAGAGACCCTCTGTGTTCTGGTTACGAGCAAAGTAGTTATTCTCAACCATGTTGGCATATGGAGTTCCTCCCCACGGATCCGCGATGATATTGTATCTCCCGAAACTTTGTCCCGTGAGAACCTTGGCAAATTCCCGAATATCGTCGTTGGTATAAGTTGGAACAGGAAGTCCATTCGGCCCCAAACGCAAAGTCCCATCCGGCCACAATTCGAACAACCCAATCGAGAACAACTGCATATTTTCACGAGCTAAATTCTCGTCAGGATAAATGTCGTCCTCACCGTCACCATTGAGATCTGCGGCTTTTTGATTCTGCAAACTCGACAGCCAGCGACCCATGATCGGGCTCCAGTTTACATAGCCGAGAATATCCCGGTAATGGCTGAAGGCCTGGAAATTGAGCATATCCTGATAATTGGCCATGCCGTATGGCTGGTCATCGAGTGTGCTGGAAGAATAACTGGCCACAACAATTTGTTGCAGCGAGAAGCCCATCTTCTGACGAAGCTGGTCTCTTGAATTGATCATCATCTGCCAGAGCACGTGGCGCTGGCTGGGAAGGCCCGGTTCCGCTCTGAGACCATTATCGTCTGCAAGTGCAGCATCATCGCGGGTTACGGGATATGGATGACTCAGATGCCAGTGCTCGGGGTGAGCGGCACTACGATCAACCGTCGGCCAAACCGCCGGCAAAGCGGGGGTGGTGTTATCCCCGATGCTGGGATTTCTCACCGGGTCATACACCCCGGCAATCTTGTAATGCTGGAAATCAGCCGCCAGGGCGTAATCAAGATGATAGCTCTGCTGCAGAGAAACCTGACTTTCAATCCAATCGTCATAAGCCTCAGAACGATGATAGGTCGGATCTGAAATTCTTTCGTTTTCAATTGTAGACACCATCGCAGTGACTTCAGTATCAGTCGCTCCAAATGTCGCCTGATTCAGGAAACGTCGTACTTCCGATTCCAATTCATCCCCTGTCAATAGCGGATACTCCGCCGAACCAGGGTCGGCGTCCGGATTAGGAGCACCCGGCGAAATCTGCGACCCTCCGGAGAGAACAAGGAAAGCCCAAATCTCTCCACCCGGATGATCCACCGTGTGAATATTGAGATAAAGTGGCGCCTCTCCATTCTGACCAAAGAGAGAATCAATAATCGTCTGCTTACTAGCCGGTCCACCATTGGTGGGTATCGCTCCCGACGAATCGGTCAAGTCCCAGGGATACGCCGTCAGTGCCCCGTTCAAGGGGTCGCTTGCTCCGTCTCCAGGGATCTGGGTAATTTCATAGATGATCGATCCGGACGAAGGTGAATTCCCCGGAATTTGATTCGACTTGTGGATATGTGAATCCTGTTGGGCCGAGGTCAAACCACCAAATTCAGTGTAGAGTAAAAGCTGTGTCCTAGTACCATTCAAGGTCGCGGTAGTGAATCCAGACCCTCCCGAAACCACGCCGCTCTCAGGCCCGAAACTTCCAGTGAAGATCGCGACGTTTTCCGGGCTGTTCGGAAGGTCAAAGAGCTGAATCGAGGCCCCATTGGTCGTTGGCGAAATCTGATACTGGTCGCTTTCAGCAGGCTCAATCGCAAGATTCAAAGTTTCGGGGTATTCCACAATTGAATCAGGAATAGCCCGCACTCTAAGAACCTTGGTCATCTCGCCAAATTCGAAAGTCACACTGTTGACGATGACATTGCCGTCCGCGTCCGTAATTTCATAATCACTGACTTCAGCCACTTCGTCCCCCGCACTTCCAATCAAGGTGCAACACGTTCCATCGCAAACCGTCTCGGTATTCCCGGTCTCCGCCAGCGGCTGCACGCACAGCTGAATTTCCAAGGGAGTCAAAGGCCCCGTTCTCGTCAACACGACTTCGCCAAAATCTTCGCTCGAATTGGGCGAATTTCTCTCGAAAGCCGCTGTGTCCGAGGCCGCCAGGGAAACCTCGATAGTTTCCCCAAGTGAATTCAACAAAGAAGCTGCCTCCGTGCTATCCTGTTGCCCGGGAATCGTGGTGGCATCAAAAAATAAATAAGGAAGATTCTTCGCCAGGGCCAACTCCTCCCAGTCCATCAGACCGTCGCCATCCTGATCTCTATCCATGATGCCAATTCGAAAAAAATGCTGCTCTTCATCCGGAGTGAATCCGCCGGTATTCGCAGCCAAATATCCATTCCCGGAAATATTTCCGCCAGTGAATTCCCACTCATCTAAAACGAGATTTGGCTGCAAGGCGTAGGCGATTCTTACGGCATCAAGTTTCAAAACTTCGATCCCATTACTGGCATCTTGAAAGGTCACTCCCCTAACACTGCCGATCAGGTTTCCGTTCAAATCGCTGACGTAGACATCATAGGTATCTTCCGCCACGACGTAACTGGCCAAGCCCGCCCGGTAAGGAAAACCTGCGGGCTGCAGCGATGCCACAATTTCAATTCGGTAAGTATCACCATAGGTCACATTGATCTGGTTATCTCCGCTCAATCCCCCTACTCGAACCACCGCAAAATGCACTGAGGGATCAAAGGGCACACCTTCTTCGTAATTGGGACCAAGCTCCTCAATGTCAATGCGCGGGCCATCTTGGGATGACGTATCGGCATTCCGAAAATACAGAACGACATCATCGTGACTGAAAGTCATCTGAAAGAGAAACGACGCGTAGAAATTTTCAGTCGCAGCAGTCGGAAATGTTGTCAAATCATCGCCACCTGCCGGGTCGGATTCGACTTGTTCTGCGTTACCAGTCATCCCGGCAACGCCACTCACCAGAGAGGTCCCGGAATTCCATAGCAAGCCGGTTTGAGAAGCGGAATCATAGTCATGACTCTTCATCGGCAAGAGGGGCGTCTCCTGTGGAAGAAATTCTACCGGCACGATTGCGCTGGCCGGTATTAACTCGGGCTCGATAATCCCCGGACCAGTATAGCCAATCTGGCAATGTGCTCTCGACACCGGCGCCAGATAACAAACCTCCATCAAATACGATTCCCCCGCCGTCAGAGTCAAGGGATCGGATGCCTGTCCCGGATATTTTAACCACTCTCCCTCGCCCACATCCGTCTGCGACGAAAGCACCCGCGAAATCACTTCCAACCCTTCTTCTCCAGCCCCAGAACTCAGACTCAATTCAGCCGCTCCAGCTGAAGCAATATAAAATTGAAAATCCCCACTGCGCGGCGGGGAGATCAAGACCTGAAACCTTCCACCAAAACCCGAGGCAAAACTTTTAGGCACCTCAAATTGGTCTAATGTCGACACCCCGTCGGGATCTGTCGGAAAGGTCGCCAATCCCGTCAATCCACTCAGTTCGATTCCCGTCACATTGCCCCAAAGCTCGTGATTTATCTGGGCAGCCCGCTTCGAAGCATTTTGCGTATCCAGCTGAAGATGCATCATCTGCCCGGTTCCACTCAAAAGAGGACCTACCGGAGCGAAATTCTGCAAGTCACGCGATTCCGACAGTTGATACCACTTCCCCGCCTTCGTCGGGAATTCAAATATTTTAAAATCCCCCCCCGGCCCTACCGTCATACCTCCTTGTTTGGGATAGTCCGATGAATCGAAAGGATCCGTTGCCGCCGTTGCTTCCTCTCCATTGGGAAATCCATCGCCATCATCGTCCGCCGTCGCCAGCAGGGCCTGCGCTCCGAATTTCTGCTGCCAAATGTCAGAAAGACCATCATTATCTAAATCAATCGCAAGCGCAGACGTCCCCCAAAACGCCCAAACAGATAATGATAAAGTCCTCATATGGTAGCTGGAATAAAAATTGACCGACCGGGGAGAATACCCTGGCATTCGGTAGAACTAACGAAGGCGGATTCAACTTGGAAGCGCAACGATGGAGTGATTTAACAGCATATCACTTTATGTCGCATATTCTAGCGTTTTTCTTGGTCTGGAATTGCGAAGGTTTTTAACTTTCAATACCTCATCTTGAGTCAGCCCTGAGAAATCCGATTTCTTGGGGCAATATTACCGAATGAATCCATTTGTATTTTCGTTCAGTCCCTTCTCCGATGAGTGGTAGGGTGAGCGAATAATGAGTCGATTCCGAGGAGATCATTCAAGATGTGGTGGTAGGTGGACTCTTTGCCATTATCGTAAGTTGCGGTCTTGATCACGCACTTACAGTCATTGAGCAACCCGTAAATGGCTGCCCCCACGCCATCGGCCTGTTTGCTCGGGGAGAGCAACATCGAACGCGTCACCAATCACCTTTCCTAACGGAGCAAATTCCACGCACACACGAGAGCCTTCACGCCTGCCATTTCGATCGATGGGTCAACTCCCACCCCCCAGAGAATACGCCCGTCATCATGACGGAGCTGCACATACGCCGCCGCATCAGAGCTCGAACCTCCACGCACCGCGTGCGAGCGGTAATCAGTCAAAGTAAAGTCCTTAAGTCCGCCCACCTCGAGAGCCTGCACGTAGGCATTGATGGGGCCGTTTCCAATTCCTTCCAAGGTCCGTGACTTGCCACCTACTTCGACCTGAGCCTTGCAAGCAACCTCTCCGCGTCCGGCAGCATGGTGGTCCAACACGTAATCCACGAGATTCATCTCGGATGACACATTGGTAAACTCCTCCAGGAACACCTTTCCGACCTCTTCCGCCGAAAGCTCCTTCCCGCGCTCGTCCGCCAAATCATAAACGCGCTTCCCAACCTGGGGATGCATCGTCTTGGGCAAATCAAAGCCGTGCTCTTGATCGAGAATGTAGGCCACCCCGCCTTTCCCGGACTGCGAATTGATCCGGACGATCGCTTCGTAACTCCGACCAATATCGTGGGGATCAATGGTCAGATAAGGCACGCCCCAATTCCCGGCCTCTTCTTTTTTCCGCCGATCGAGACCTTTCTTAATCGCATCCTGATGACTTCCCGAGAAAGCCGTGAACACCAGCTCCCCGGCATAAGGCTGACGATCCGGAACGGTCATGCGGGTGGTCCGCTCGTACACTTCGCGCATCCGTGAGAGATTCGAAAAATCCAAACCCGTCTCGATACCATGACTATTCATATTTAACGACACGATCACGATATCGAGATTCCCCGTCCGCTCGCCACAGCCGAACAAAGTTCCCTCCACCCGATCCGCACCAGCCATCAAACCCAGCTCTGTCGCAGCAACGCCCGTCCCACGGTCATTATGCGTATGCAGGGAGATAATCACCGAATCCCGCGCCGAGATATTACGACACATCCACTCGATCTGATCGGCATGCACATTGGGAGTGGTCCACTCCACCGTTGCCGGAAGATTCAAAATCATCTTCTTCTCCGGCGTCGGCTCCCACACCGCCATCACGCCCTCGCAACACTCAAGTGCGAAGTCCAATTCCGTATCGGAAAAACTCTCGGGCGAATATTGCAGCACGATTTCAGTCTCGGGAATCGTCGGCACCAATTCCTTCACCACCTTCGCACCTTCCACCGCAATCGCCTTGATGTCCTCACGGGAGGCATCGTGGAAAGTCACCCGACGCTGAAGCGTGCTGGTGGAATTATAGATGTGCACGATGACACGACGGGCACCCTTGATCGCTTCGAAGGTTCGCTCGATCAAATGACGACGCGTCTGCACCAGCACCTGCACCGTGACGTCGTCGGGAATCCGACTCTCCTCGATCAGCCGCCGCATAAAGGCGAACTCGGTATCGCTCGCCGAAGGAAAGCCAATCTCGATCTCCTTGAAGCCCACCCCCACAAGCAGGTCAAACATCTCCAGTTTTTCTTCAACACTCATCGGAATGGGCAGCGCCTGGTTGCCATCCCGTAGATCAACGGAAGTCCAGATCGGAGCTGCGTCGATGGTACGATCCGGCCACGTCCGGTCGGATAATTCGACGACCGGAAAGGGACGGTATTTGGATATGGAGTCAGTTTTCATCGTCTTGGAGACATGGAGTTGAATGAAGGAGATGATCCTGATTCTAAGTCTTTTGATCCTTGGATCGGTGGGGTTCCGCACTCAACGCAGTTCCGGAAAGTTGGCCAAAGAACAAAAAGCGACATCAGACTTTAGAGTCCGAGTCGCAAACCTAGAAGGAGGGCCAATGCTTTCTTCACAGGCCGAAGAAAACGCATCGCGCCGCCTTTGTCAATTCACCTCCACCGATTTCCTTCCTTTGCGCCAACTCCACCGCCCCTGACCCACAGAGGCCGAATAAAAAACCGGCAGACAGTGGGATTGCAAACGTTGCTGCTCGGCGGCTGTTGACTTGGCAAAGATCGAATTAACTCTTTCGAATCAAGGGAAAGACAGCTTCCCGTCACTCCGTAGCTTGACCCTCATGATTTCACGCGCACTCAGCCTTATCCTTGTCTTCACCTTCCCGGTTCTCGCTCAGGGCTCCAAGGAAGACTATCAACGCGCCGACGACCTCGGAAAACGCTTCTCCGGAAAAGTCTTCCGCGACCGTGTTGACCCCAGGTGGGTCGAGGGCACCGGACAATTCTGGTACCGCGTCCGCACCGGGCCCAAGTCGGAGAAATATGTCCTCATTGATCCCGCCACCGGCGCCCGCAAGGAAGCAGACAAGCTCGACCAACTCCTCCCCAAGAAAAATAAGCCCTCCACGAATGGCTCGACCGTCATAGTCCTTCCCGCCCCCCGCACTCACAAATCCACTGGCGACTCCACCACCATTACCTTTCTAAATAAAACCAAGCAGCCCGTGCAATTCCTCTGGCTCGGCAATCTCAACAGCCCGACGCCCTACGGGAAAGCGGAACCTGGAAAGCAAATCGACCAGCATACTTATGCCGGTCACGTTTGGATCGCCAAAGGTCCAAACAACAAAACCCTCGGCGTCTTTGAAGCCACCGCCAAGCCGGGCCTCGCCGTAATCGATGGTTCCTGGAAACCGTCACAAGAAAAAAAGGAGCAACCCAAACGTCGCAAAAGAAGCGAGACCCCGCCCGACAAAAAATGGCGCGCCGGAATTTCAAATTACAATCTCACTCTCACCAATCTCGAGACAAAAAAAACCATCCCTCTCTCCAAATCCGGCACCAAAGACAATCCCTTCACCGGCCAAATCTATTGGTCTCCTGACCGCAGTAAGATCGTCGCCATCCAGCGTAAAACACCAGACAAGCGGAAGGTTCATATCGTGGAATCCTCCCCGAAAGACCAAGCGCAACCCAAACTCAAAACCATCACCTACGTCAAACCCGGCGACACCATCGACCACCCCCGCCCGCACCTCTTCGATCTTAGCACCAAAAAAGAAATCCCCCTCAACAACGAGCTCTTCAAGAATCCCTGGAGCCTCTCGGATTTCAACTGGGATTCCGACTCCTCGCAATTCACCTTCCTTTACAACCAACGCGGACATCAGGTCCTCCGCGTCGTCGCCATCAATGCGAAATCCGGCAAGGCCACCTCGCTTATCGCCGAAACCCCGGAGACTTTCGTCTGCTACTCCCGAAAAAAATACTACCATCGGCTTGAGAACACCAAGGAAATTATCTGGATGTCCGAACGCGACGGCTGGAATCACCTCTACCTCTTCGACAGTAAAACCGGCTCGCCCAAAAACCAAATCACCAAAGGCAAATGGGTCGTCCACAAAGTCGATCGCATCGATCAGGAAAAGCGCCAGATCTGGTTTCAGCTCGGAGGGATTTATCCCAATCAGGATCCTTACCACGTCCACTTTGCCCGCATTAATTTCGACGGCACCAATCTGGTCAAACTCACCGCAGGCGACGGGACTCCCAACATTGACTACTCGCCCGATGGAAAATTTCTCATCGACACCTACTCCCGCGTCGCCCTCCCGCCCGTCA
>ERZ1048068.3006-NODE-3006-length-11349-cov-6.968125_pt1 | contig 11349 bp, 13 predicted proteins | sample MGYA00383098_ERZ1048068 | MGnify/ENA primary metagenome ERZ1048068 (study PRJEB29581, sample SAMEA5548368) | metagenome | biome: marine; feature: coastal; material: water | depth 1 m | study: Short-term variability in the microbial, nano- and picoplankton... | reverse complement strand
AGCTATACCAATGTAAAAGAAATAAGTCTTGCAGTAGGGTTTAAAAGGCAAGATTATTTTGCAAAGGAGTTTTATAAACGTTACGGAAAATACCCAAAAGAGTACTTATCTTAACCATTCTCTTTCGTAGACTTCTGCTAACCCCTTTCCCACACGCAGAATTCAAAAGGAAATTCATTAACGTCATTCTTTGCATACGACTCACATTTGACTTGATTCCATCCGTGAAGATCTATTTCAGGGAAATGTGCATCTGCTTCTGGAAACTTAGCTCCTACTTCACTCAGATACATTTTATCTACCATGTCTAAAGACTGACGATAAATCTCTGCCCCACCAAGTATGAAGATTTCATTTTTCATCTCAAGCTTTTTACCTAAAGCAATTGCTTCATCGAGCGAATGCGTCACAAATGCCCCTTCTGCTTTGTAGTCTTTATTTCGTGTGATTACGATATTGCTTCTATTGGGTAATGGGAACCCAATACTCTCAAAACTTTTGCGACCATGGATGACCACGTGACCTGCTGTAGTCCTTTTAAACAAACGCAAGTCATCTTTTATTTTCCAAAGTAGGTCATTATCTTTTCCTATTGCACTGTCCTGAGCTCTAGCTACGATGAGAGATATTGTCATTAGAGGCAAATTTAAGCCTAAGTTTTAAGATAAAGTCTAATTCTCTAAGGAGAGTCTTCTACTTTTGTGATGTGTCTAAATACATTTATCCGCTCATCTTATTGCTGATTGTAGTAAGTGGTTGCACCTCACAAAAGATAGTGAAACCTCTGCAAAAAGGGTAACAACAAGTTAGAGCAAATCTAGGTGGACCACTTATAGGTTTTGGTGAATTAACAATACCTATCCCATTGACGCCTATCAACTATGCCAGAGGAATGAGCAACAAGCTCACTATTCACACAGGTTTACAAACCACATCTTTACTCTACCGCACTATACAAGTAGATGCCGAAGCTACATACGGAATGCTAAAAAATGAAGGATGGGTACCCGGAATTTCTATCAGTGGAACTTTAAATTTTCTTACAGACGTGAGAGAAGGGAATGCTAGATTATATCCACAGTTAGATGCTAATATTTACTGGGACTATGGAAAAGATCATTTTATGTACGTAGGTAGTACCAATTGGATAGAATTAAATAATACAAGAGCTCATAATCGTCCACAATCAAAAAGACTACTCACCGGAATACAATTTGGCAATACATGGAATACCCCTAAGTGGAGTTATACAGCAGAAAGTAAATGGCTGGCTCCTACTCGTAGCTCACTTTATAGTATGGTTGATTATAAAACCTATTCATGGGGTGAAGAGCCTATGGGTGCAGTTGGTTTATATTTTGGAATAGCTCGTAAATTTTAAGAAATGAAGAAAACAATTGCTTTAATAACATTAACTTTCCTATTGCACGGATGCTTGGATTTAGATCCACTGTTCTTCAATCCCAATACTGATATTACTGAGTATAAATTGGATGATTTTGAAGGAGAGCAAGAGATAGAAGTGGATGCCTACAAAGTGACAGATAGTCTCAATCATAATTTTATCATAGATGTAGGCTCCGCCAATGAAAAGATATACGCAGTTTATGTTGGCGATTTGGACAGTATAGCTACAGACACCGTTATCCTCTACCTTCACGGAAATGCAGGGCATATGGACTACTATTGGCCTAGAACTAAGCTTTTGGCTAATGTGTACGGACAAAACAACTATGGTGTACTGATGATAGACTACCATGGATATGGACTAAGTGAAGGCACCCCGTCAGAAAGTAATCTATACGAAGATGCTCGGGCAGCGGTCAGCAGGCTTGCAGAGAATGGATTGACTTCAGACCAATTTATAATATACGGTTTTAGTCTTGGCATCGCTCCAGCAATAGAGCTTACAGCCAATGGTGCTGAGCTTTCTCCATTTAAAATTATGATAGAAAGCCCATTTGCCAGTGCAGAAGTAATGGTGCAAGACGCTAGTGGACTAGCCCTCCCAAGTTCACTATTTACGAATCTGAAAATAGATAATGCAGAAGAAATCAAAAAAATAAATCAGCCATTATACTGGATCCACGGCATAAATGATGACTTCTTAGCTCTAGAAACACACGGTAAAGTAGTATTCGAAAATCATCAAGGTGAATATAAAGAAACTTACCAAATACCTCAGGCCAATCATGGTGATGTTCCGAAGATCATGGGCTATGAAGCGTACATCAAAAGTTTGGAAGATTTTATACGCTGAAGAAATGCCCCAAATATCTTACCAACAAAAAGCTACATACTACCGAGAAGGCAACGGTAAAAAGCTACTCTATGTGTTACATGGCTATGGTCAACTGGCAAAGTTCTTCATACGTAAGTTTAAAGATCTAGGTGACCAATATACAATCATAGCACCTGAAGGACAGCACTATTTTTACCTGCGAGGTACATCCGGACGCGTAGGTGCTTGCTGGATGACCAAAGAAAATAGAGAACAAGACATTGAGAACTATATAAATTATCTGAACGCAGTACATGCAGAAATTTCTTCAGAACACGATTGGCAAGAAGTGAGTATCTTAGGTTTTAGTCAAGGAGTAGCCAAGGCTTTTCGTTGGTTAGCGGAAGGAAACCTTACACCTGAGTAGTTTCTAATCTGCAGCGGTCTAGTACCCCCAGATGTAGATCTTCAAATCAAGAAAGACATTTTCGACCCTATAAAAATGACATACTTTAGTGGAGTCAACGATACGTATCGTACCGAAGATTCTGTAAAAGAATTCTATGATGCCGTAGCTAGTAGCAAGCTAGATATGGAGTTGGTAAATTTTGATGGAGTGCATAGGGTTTTTGTGGAGGGGGTAGTTGAGAGACTTCTAGATAATTAGATTTTTAGACTGCTACAGTTTTGAGATGAATTTACTTTTGAAAAAAACCTGAATTAGAATTATACTCATCCTCAAACAGGTCCAAATATTCCCAAAAGGCACCCACCGAGTCACTTGAAATAGATCTAAATATGGCGAATAATTCACCTTCATTACTTTCCCAAATCTTTTTGTTCTTTTGACTCACAAAATATTTAAAACTCTCATAAGTAATCCAGGGATTAGAACTTGATTCTTCATATACATAAGACTCTGTATACCCCCTCATGTAACTAATTAGCTCTTCATTAGTTCCTGATGGCAGATATAGGTTTTTACCTCTTTTAACATATTTCAACCAACTAAAAATATCATTTCTTCGTACATTTATCTCAACAATTTCCATACAACTAAAATTCTTTAAGGCTCAAATCCAAACTCCTTACTGAGTGTGTCAAAGCACCTACAGAAATATAGTCCACTCCTGTTTCTGCATAGCTTCTTATAGTTTCTCCTGTAATACCTCCACTGGCTTCTGTTTCGCATTTTCCATCCACTAACTTTACGGCTTCCACCATTAGTTCTGGAGTAAAATTATCAAACATTATTCTATCCACCAATCCAGTATCAAATGCTTCTTGCACTTCTTTCAGGTCTCTTGTTTCCACCTCTATTTTGATGTTTTTACCTTTGGAGTTTAGGTACTCCTTAGTGCGAGTAACACCACCGGTTATTCCACCCGCATAGTCGTTGTGATTATCTTTGAGCATCACCATATCCCAAAGTGCAAAACGATGATTTACTCCACCGCCTACAGTTACTGCATACTTCTCGAAGGTGCGTAGACCGGGAGTGGTTTTACGAGTATCCAATAACTTGGCATTCGTTCCCTCTATTTTCTTTACAAGATTATTTGTGACAGTTGCTATACCGCTCATTCGCTGTATAAAATTGAGCATCAATCGCTCAGCCTGAAGTATACTGTGTACACTTCCTTTTACTGTAAAGGCTATATCGCCAAACTTGACCCAAGTACCTTCTTCTATTAATTGAGTAAAAACTACTGAATCATCTATACGATGAATTATGTGCTTTGCCAAATGCATTCCACAAAGTACTCCTTCATCCTTAACCAGCAGTCTAGCTTGTCCTACTGTGCCACTTGGAATAGAACCAATACTGCTGTGGTCTCCGTCCCCAATGTCCTCGGCAATAGCTAAATCGATTAGTTGCTTTACGAATGGATCATTAAAATTCATTGCTCAAAATTAAGGATTGAGATATTGAAAATTAAGATTAATGATTGTTATTTTCGAAGGGTGGTACATTTACTATCTAAGGAGTTTTCTCTGATCAGTGAATTTTTACGTGAATTGCGAGATAAGGATATTCAGCAAGACCGTGCAAGGTTTCGTAAAAATATAGAACGAATAGGACAAATAGCGGCTTATGAAATAAGTAAAAAGATGGAACACGACCTTCATTTCACAAATACTCCTTTAGGCATTGCCAAGGTTAAAAAAATGAAAGAACAGCCAATTCTCGCTACTATTCTAAGAGCCGGGTTACCCCTTCAGCAAGGATTAAATCATATGTTTGACCAAGCCGATCTTGCCTACATTTCAGCCTACCGAAAACATACCGATGAAAATGATTATAGTAAATTTGAAATCAAACTTGAGTATGTAGCCACGCCAGATATCAATGACAGAATACTTATAATCTCTGACCCTATGCTCGCCACTGGTCAGAGTCTGGTGCAGACATACGAAGCATTTATGAAGAAAGGAAGTCCAAAAAAAGTATATCTCGTCGGAGTAATAGGAAGTAAACAAGGGGTAGATTTCGTCACCAAGAGCATCCCAAATACAGACCTATGGATAGGTGTTGTAGATGAGACGCTTGATAAAAACGGCTATATTGTTCCCGGTTTAGGTGATGCAGGCGACTTGAGTTTCGGAACTAAAGTGTAAATAGAAGAATTAAGTAACAAAATCAATTCATAATCAATGCCTAAAAATATTTTTTTTGACCTGGATCATACCATCTGGGACTTCGAGGCGAACGCCACAGAGACTTTAAAAGAGCTCTACGACTTGTATCAGGTTCAACTTATTTCACCGAAAACCAAAGAGGAATTCGTATCAATATATACTCGTGTGAATGATGGGATTTGGAAATTGTACAGGCAGCATAAAATCACTAAAGCTGAATTGAGATCACAGCGGTTTATAGACACTTTCAGAGAAATGGATGTCTACGAGCAGGACATTCCTAAAAACATCTGGGATAAGTATCTTGAGATATGCCCTACCAAAACTATTTTGATACCTAATGCAAGAGAAACATTAGACTACTTGGCAGGAAAATATTCACTACATCTCATAACAAACGGATTTGCTGAAACTCAACGCAGAAAACTTAAATACTCAGATTTGGGAAAGTACTTCGACTCCCTTACGATCTCGGAAGAAGTAGGTAAGCAGAAACCTCATCCACTTGTGTTTGAAACTGCATTGAGCAATGCCAAGAGCAGTCTAAAAACTAGCCAATATGTAGGGGACAATCTAGAAGCAGATGTAAAAGGTGCTATAAATAGTGGATGGAAATCCTTTTGGTATACACAAGACAGCTCATTATTTCAGCACGAAGACTGCACCCCACTCAATGATCTTAGTCAATTGAAAGAGTATTTTTAACATCCAGACAACCTTAAGTATTCATTCCAGTCCCAAGGACTAATTCCCCACCAACACCCTTCAAAATTCCACTGTTGGATAAAGAGTAAGATAGATACGGCAATTCCCACAAATAATATAACTGTCAAGGTTTTTCTGCCAAGCATATTCAGTCCAAAGGCCATCGGCAAAGCAAAAAATGCCAAATGCTCGGTAAATCCTCTATTGCCAAATCCACAGCCAAGGGTCGGAGACCACCACGCTGCATACGTCAATGATATCACTAGGAAAAACACAAAATACGACAATGCTGATAAGTCAAAATGCCTTACCATTTTATAAACTCCATAAAACACAAGAAAGAATAATGGACTGTAAATGAATACTCCATTATGGAGTGCAAACCAAAAAGTACCCAACTTTAGATTATGGATATTTGAGAAAGTCTCGTTAGAATAGCTGTCTGCTAACCATTGATCGTAAGAATAATTATAGTACAAGCCTTGCAACGCTAATGGCAGGATTGCTAAAAACAATCCTAGAAGTACCGTTTTGATTTCCACCTTTCTCAAAACAACACCCCACGAAGATCTGAAGTGATATAACAAGTACGTGATAGCTATAGACACAAACATTAGATTCAATGGTCTGAGAGCAACAATAAATCCAAAAGCAAGCATCAACAAAATGGTGTCACTCCTTTTCACCTCTTGACTACAGCCCACTTTACAGATTAGGTATTGAATCAGTGAAAAAACGCTGAAGGAGAAGACGTGGGACATTCCAGAATCTCGAGTACAGTAGTATAAAAAATTGGAACAGAAAACGACCAAAAGGATTACGCCAAAGCTTACTTTCTCAGAAACACTAAAATAGCGAACTAGTGTCAGAAATAAAAGTATCAATCCGACCAAGCCGTAGAATAGTGTGCTATAGTTAAGTGCTATATGTTGTGCGTCCGTGTAACCCAAAAATCTAGTCTCTCCTTTGAAATAATCGTAAGCAGCTGCAACACCAAAAAATGGACTGTGGAGTATTGCTACTCCTATCGGATATTTTGTTACTATCTTGTCCTCATTGAAATAAAAACCTGTACCAGTCAGTGTATCTATACGTGCAGGCATATTATCCGCTTGCATGTCATAATAAAAAAAAGCAGGCAGATATACTTGATACCCAGCTTTATCTGAGAACAGTTGTGAGTGATAATCGAAATTTGGGTGTCGGGAATGTCTATTTAGACTCGCAAATAGCAGAAACCCAGTGAGGACTACGAAGTAAATCTTGTACTGCTTAGACATCAGGTTACAAATATGAGATTATTAATGATGTGAACCTTAGTCTAAGGCAACAACTACTTCCTATTCATCATTAACCAAAGCTTGTCTTTAAGTTGTAAGATATTTTTACCTGAAACTGCAGATATAAAGGTGACATCACAGTCAACATCTATATCTTCAAGCAAAGCCTGCTCTAGCTCGTCATCTAGCATATCGCTTTTAGTTACAGCTAAAATCCGGTCTTTAAAAAGCAATTCTTTATTGAAATGTCCCAATTCCTTCAATAGGATCTGATACTCTGCACTGATATCCTCACTATCCGCCGGAATCATAAAAAGTAATGCGGCATTACGCTCAATGTGCCTCAAAAATCTGTGGCCAAGTCCTTTACCTTCACTTGCACCTTCGATTATTCCGGGAATATCTGCCATCACAAAAGACTTGTAGTCTCTGTACTTTACAATACCAAGGTTTGGTGTAAGTGTAGTAAAAGCATAATCGGCAATTTCTGGTTTAGCCGCAGAGACGACAGACAGTAATGTTGATTTACCGGCGTTTGGTAATCCGACCAATCCAACGTCCGCAAGGACTTTAAGTTCTAGAATAAACCATTGCTCTTTCCCAGGTTGACCGGGTTGAGCGTATTTTGGAGTTTGATTGGTTGCACTTTTGAAATTAGCATTTCCCAATCCTCCTTTACCTCCTTTAAGAATTATTTCTTCTTGTCCATCTTCAGTGATTTCTCCTATCACTTCGAATGTTTCCGGGTCTTTCACCACAGTACCTAAAGGCACTTCCACAATCTGATTTTTCCCACTTTTCCCAGTCTGATGTTTCTTTTTCCCAGGAACACTATCCTCACAATACACGTGACGTTTGAATTTCAAGTGCATCAAAGTCCATAGCTGAGAATTCCCCTTAAGGATTATAGATCCACCTTTACCGCCGTCTCCCCCATCAGGACCACCTTTTGCATTGAGATTGTCTCGGAAGTAACTGTGACTACCTGCACCACCCTTACCACTTCTACCACATATTTTGACGTAGTCTATAAAATTCTGGTTACTCATGGCGGATGTGTTAAGAGAAAGCTAATTACTCCCTTTCAGTTTGGTTTTTGGAATCGATAGCATGCGTCAGTCTATAAAAAATCTCTTCAACTGTACCCATTCCGTGAACACCCACATATTTTTCTTGATCAGAATAAAAAGATGCCAAGGGAGAAGTCTCCTCCGCATATACTTTGAATCTGTTTCTTATGGTATCCTCATCTTGATCATCTATACGCCCGCTAGTCTTTCCTCTTTCTAACAACCTTTTTACCAACTCATCTTCATCAACCTCAAGTGCAATCATCATAGTAACTTCAGTGCCTAATAAAGTTAAAGTCTGGTCCAGTGCTTCGCCTTGAGCTATAGTTCGAGGGTATCCGTCAAAAATGAAGCCGTTTTCGTTCATTTCTCTTGCCACAAAATCTTTTACCATATTATTGGTAACTTCATCTGGTACTAGTTCCCCTTTATCTATATAGCTTTTTGTAAGAACACCAAGCTCGGTTTCATTCTTTATGTTGTACCTGAAAACATCACCTGTAGATAGGTGTACAAGGTCATACTTTTCAATCAATTTGGCACTTTGAGTGCCTTTTCCTGCCCCTGGAGGGCCAAATAGAACGATGTTTAACATTTATCTTCTTTGTTGGGATACAAAGGTAAATACTTTTAGCAAGAGTACAGAAATTACTTCTTGTCAAATGGTTTTATACCAAGTCTAATCAATTGCTTGTTTACAAAGTTATTGAGCTCTGGGGCAAGGTTGAATCGGTATATCAGTCCAAAAAACAGAATTATCATAAACCCGGTATGTATTGCCGCATTGAGAACAGCAAAATTGGTATCGGGTATATAATGAACAAATACAAATATGGTTATGGCAATGACTGCCACTTTGAACGAACCTAGACTAAAAGGTTGTAGACCGATTTTGAACTTGATAAACAAATACTTAGCTGCATTGAAAAATAGCAATGAAACAATCGTAGCGTACCCGCTCCCTTCTATTCCATATGTCGGTATTAGAATGTAATTCAAACCTACATTTATGATGGCAGTCGTCACCAGAAAAAGTAGCATGTATCTATAATATTTCGATAAGGAAATTATTTGACTATTTATTCCACAGGCCACATCAATAATTACTCCAAGAGATAAAAGTAAAACAATCATTTTTGACATTTTATACTCATCTCCTTTAGGCATTATTTCAAAGAGATAATCGATACTCACCCAAAATGACAAGAATATACCAAGGCATAGCGTAAACAAAGTGGCAGAAGTCTGCTTATAAAGTTTATCAATCTCAGGCAAGTTTCTGTCTTTCCAAAACTTTGCAATTTGAGGACCTGATATTGTAGAAACTAATCCGAAAGGTATAGCTACAGCGTTCGCAATAAAAAGAGCCCAAGAATACAAACCGTTTTGATAAGTGCCAAGCATTGATGTGATCATTAATATATCAATCTGGTTGGTCAAGGAACCTCCTATCCCAGTCAAAAAACTAAAAAAAGCAAAAGGAACAATGGCTCTAAGGGCTTTACCGTTAATCCAATAAGATAATGATAATCTTGGCCTTATGGTTTCGCGAGTAAAAGCATATGCTAAGTTTATGAACGCCAATAGGATGTAGAAAACTAATATGCTTTTAACCACCCCGTTAAAATCAAGGAAATCTAAGAAATAGGATAAAGCCATTAATGGAAGAAAAAATTTAATCAGTTGGCCCAGTAAGGAAGGTATCGCTATTCTTCCATGTATAGATGAGATGACCCTGGATATGGTAATAACTGGAATTGTGGCAGCAATGAGTATTAGTGTTTGCCGAGAATTTTCCCTGACCTTGTCTGGTGATATAAAATAGTCTAAACAATCTGGGTGAAATACCAGAAAAATTGCCAAAAAAACGAATAAATTAAATCCTACCACACCAAAAACGAGACCATAAAAGTTCTGTTTATCGACTTCATTTTCAGAGTATTTGGAATAATACTTTAACAGTGCTGAGCCAAATCCCATTTGCAAGATGGGATTGAATACTGCTGCCGTTTGAAGAATAAATTGGATTTCACCATATTCACTCACTGAAAACAACAGTGGATAGAAAATAATTTGATTAAGAACTCCTAAGATGATACCACTGTACGTGACTATACCTGCTTTAAAACTCTGTCTAGCTATTACTCCCATCTAAATAGATAATTCTGTTGCACCAAAGGTCAAGTGAGTTGTTGAAAATTAGGTATCCTCTCCTGTGAATGGAATTTATTCAATTCAAAAATCAATAACAACAAATCTATGCTATTTTTGAACTTAAGAAATATAGATGCAAAATCTTCCAGATTTAAATGACAAATCCGTACTGATTACGGGAGGAACTGGTTCTTTTGGGAAACAGTTTGTTAAGACTCTTCTTACTAATTATCCAGACATAAAAAGACTTGTGATTTACTCAAGAGATGAACTCAAACAGTATGAAATGTCACTTGTATTTTCCCCACAAAAGCATAAATGCCTGAGATACTTCATTGGAAATGTCAGAGATAAAGAAAGACTGACGCGAGCGTGTGAAGGAATTGACATAATCATACACGCAGCTGCATTAAAGCAGGTACCCGCAGCAGAATATAATCCAGATGAATTCGTTAAAACGAATATCGGTGGTGCACAAAATGTCATTTATGCAGCTCTTGAGTCTGGTGTAAGTGATGTAGTTGCCCTGTCTACAGACAAAGCTGCTGCTCCGATCAATCTTTACGGAGCCACTAAGTTATGCTCTGACAAACTTTTTATTTCTGCTAACAATGTCAAAGGAAGCAGAAATATCAGATTTTCTGTCGTTCGATATGGTAACGTAATGGGGTCTAGAGGCTCGGTGATTCCATTCTTCATGAAGAAAAGACACAGCGGCGAGCTCCCAATAACAGATCCAAAGATGACTAGGTTCAATATATCTTTGAATGAAGGTATAGATATGGTTCTTTTTGCCATAGGAAATGCTTGGGGAGGTGAAATTTTTGTTCCTAAAATACCTTCATATAAAATTACAGATGTAGCGGAAGCAGTAGGTCCTGACTGCACTCAAAAAATCGTAGGTATCAGACCAGGAGAAAAAATACACGAAGAGATGATCACATCATCAGACTCATTTACCACTTATGACCTTGGTACGTACTACAGCATAATGCCTCAGGAGACAACCTTTAATTTGGATGAGTATATTGAAAAAACAGGAGCTCAAAAAGTTGCTGAAGGTTTTACCTATAACTCAGGACAAAACGATGATTGGATTAGTCCAAAAGAGATAAGAAATCTCATTGTTGAGCACGTAGATAAAAGTTTTTCTGTATGAAAATACCATATGGAAGACAATCTATATCTCAGGATGATATTGACGGGGTAGTAGACGTTTTAAAAGGTGATTTCTTAACCCAGGGACCTCAAATTTCAGTTTTTGAAAAAAAATTTGCAG
>ERZ1048068.3005-NODE-3005-length-11351-cov-3.857826_pt1 | contig 11351 bp, 8 predicted proteins | sample MGYA00383098_ERZ1048068 | MGnify/ENA primary metagenome ERZ1048068 (study PRJEB29581, sample SAMEA5548368) | metagenome | biome: marine; feature: coastal; material: water | depth 1 m | study: Short-term variability in the microbial, nano- and picoplankton... | reverse complement strand
CCTAAGGATTACGTTTATAAAAATTCCCTTTGGGAAGAAAGCACACGTGTCCCATTTATCATTCGTGCGCCTGGTGTTGCCAAAAAGGGGGCGGATGTAGAACTTCCAACCTCGCTGGTTGATTTATATCCAACATTAATTGAGCTTTGCGGTTTAAGTGGTGACACACGTCGCAACGAGCAAGGTGCTGTGATAGATGGCAATAGTCTTGTGCCATTGATGATTGACCCAACTTTAAAAGATTGGGGTGGCCCTGAGGGTGCGCTAACTGCAATTCATAAGTGGAAAGATATGGACCCTATGATGCAGAATTATTCGCTAAGAACCAAGGATTGGCGATATATCCGTTATTACACAGGCGACGAAGAGCTCTATGACCATCGCAGCGATTTGCTCGAATGGGATAATCTAGCAAGTAACCCCGAACATAGCGCCAGGTTGGCTTCTTTTCGCAAGCAACTTGATCAGCGTATAACAATCCGCAGTTCAACATTCGACGTTCCAGCTGCTACTACAAAAGAAGCCTCCTCTGATGGCGGTGAAAAATGGAAAAGCATCTATTTCAAAAAGTTCCCTAAAGCAGATACCAATAAGGATGGCACGCTGACATGGCCCGAATTCAAACAACATCAAAGTAGCCAATAATTAATTGAGGCGCACGATTTAGCGAACAGCTCCAAGCATCAATAACACAACAAAATTACTATGAACAAAATTATCCAATACACACTTATGTCCGTTTTAGGTTTTTTCTCTATTAGCGCACTTGCCGAGGGTCAAGCTGCTAGCCCAATTCAAACTACAGGTGTATTTTCAAAAGTCTCTGAGCCAAACGAGAAAGGTAGTGGCATTATATTTACGGATTCAGTTACCTCAAAGAAATACTATTTGATTAAGTCATTAGTGAGTAAGGTGACTCCTCATATTGGCAAGACTGTTAAGGTGAAGGCATCGGTAAAGCCAGTGCCCAACGGAAAAGCCTATATCATGGTATGGATTATCGACATCAAGGCATAGACTAGCTTAAATTATAAATCTGCTTTACTTTTATATCAGCAAAAAGCATTAATTTGTATCTCCTTCAGACTACTTTTTTGTAGCAAAAACTAGATAATTAACTTAATGAATATTCAGAATTTCATCGATAACGAATTCGTCGATGGGCTTGGAACTATTGACGTTTTCAACCCTGTCACAGGCGAAAGAGTTTCCCAGGTAGCTAGTGCCAGCGCGGAAGACGTTAATCGTGCTCTGCATGCGGCACAAACTGCTTCAAATACCTATGGCCAGCTTTCCATCAATGCGCGTAAAGCACTAATAGATGAGCTTATTATTAAGTTAAGAGGTGATGAGACAACTATCGTCGATCTACTGATGCAAGAGACTGGTAAGACATACGACGTGGCAAGTTATGACTTTAATATGCTGGTCGACTGTTTGGGCTATTACGTGGAGGAAGTGAAACGCCATTATGCAGAAACGATTCCCGATTACGATGGTGCCCACCTGAATTTCCTTTCGTATCAACCTATCGGTGTTGTTGCTGGCTTGTTGACATGGAATTTCCCGCTATTAAATCTTGGCTATAAGTTGGGGCCCGCATTGGCGAGCGGTTGTACATCAGTGTTTAAAATCTCTGACAAAACACCTATGGCTTCAATGCGAATTGCTGAGCTGATCAATGAAGTTGCGTTTCCAAAAGGGACAGTGAATCTGCTCTGCGGTCGCGGTAAAGTAGTCAGTGATGCTATGGCAGGGAGCACAATACCACGTCTATTGACGATGATTGGTTCGACTTTTGCGGGTAAGAAATTAATAGAAAAATCTCCCACAAGCGTAAAGCGTTTATCGCTTGAGCTCGGAGGTGATGCGCCAGTGCTCGTTTTTGATGATGCCGATCTGGATGCAGCAGTCGCAGACATAGTGGGGCTAAAATTAGCGAATGCGGGTCAAATTTGTGTCGCTCCTAATCGTGTATTTGTTCACCGAAATATCTACTCAGACTTCATTGATAAAGCAAAGGTGCTTATGGAAAGTTACCAATATGTCGGTGAGCAAAGTTCTGGTCCTGAACTAAGCCCGGTGGTTTCTGAAGAAATCCTCAAAAGCTTAGTTGGTTTCTGCGAACCCGAGGTGCATAAGGGTACGGTTGTTACTGGTGGCAAGCGGGCAAATCGCCCGGGGTATTTTATGCAAGCAACTTTAATCAAAGATGTAGCGCGTGACAGTGCCTTGACATGTAAAGAAATCTTTGGGCCGATTATGCCCGTCATGCCATTCGATGATGATGATGATATCTTCGCGATCGCAAATGACACTGAATACGGGTTATCAGCATATCTTTACACTCAAAACCTTGCTCGTGCACTCGAGGCCGAACGTCGCTTACTGTTTGGTAACATCTTGATCAACGAAGCCTATTACTCGATACAATTACCTCACGGTGGCCTCAAGCAGAGTGGATTCGGTAAGGATGTGAGCCATCTAGCGCTGGATGATTATTATGATACCAAGCGCATATCAATTAAGCGCTAAGACTTCGCCATTATGAAAATTGTCGATATTCAATGTTTTCCCTTACGAACTGATTTGAGCCGAGCAATCGGTTTCTCGCAGTGGTATTATCATGCCAAAAATAACTTTGTTCTCAAAATTGTGTGTGACGATGGCACAGTGGGCTGGGGGGAGTGCTATGGGCCAAACCTAGCGATTGCCGCATCAGTTGAGCATCACTTCAAGCCTTTGCTCATCGGTATGGACCCGCTACAGAATGAGGTGTTGTGGAACTTTATGTGGCGTGCGTATTGTGACTTCAATCGTCATGGTATTTTCATGGCGGCCATTTCGGGAGTCGACATTGCACTCTGGGATATTAAGGGCAAGGCGCTCGATGCACCTGTTCGCGTTTTGTTAGGTGGTTCTAGCGAGCCCGTGCCTTGTTATGCGACTGGTATGTATTATCGTGACGATAAGCCTGAAGCCGAGATGCTTGCGGAGCTACTTGATGAAGCATCCACTTATGTCGATGCAGGATACACTTTTTTGAAGGTGAAAGTGGGAAAGGACTTGGAATTTGATAAAGAGTTGATCGCTCAATTCCGTAAGCGATTCCCTGACACAAAAATCGCAGCCGACTCGAATCACGCCTACAATTATAAGGAGGCAATTGCGATCGGTAAGGTTTTGGCTGCAAATGATTATTGCTGGTTTGAAGAGCCGCTATCGCCTGAAAATTACGCCGATATGGCGCGCCTGCGTGACGCTTTGTCAGTGCCCATTGCTGCTGGCGAATGTGAGCAAACGCGTTATGGCTTCGAGCGCTTTGTTAGCGCGCGGAGTCTCGATATTTTTCAACCCGATATCGCTTATTGTGGCGGTATTACTGAGTTTCAAAAAATTAATGCATTGGCCTCCGCCGCGCATGCAGATGTTGTGCCGCACTGTTGGGGCTTAAAAATCAACCAGGCTGCGGCGGCATCCGCGATCAGTATGGTTTCTGAAAATCCAGGGCGTTTCGAACGTCGTCCCTTATTTCTCGAAGTGGACCAAACCGAGCACCCTGTTCGTGATGCTATTTTTTCAATGGCGCATGAAGTCATTGATGGAAAATTATACTTTAATGATCTACCGGGGCTCGGCATCGATATCGATGAATCGGCGATGGAGCCTTTCTTGATCGATCCTAAGGTGAGGGACACAACTAGCTTCGCGGCCGTTGAATAATTCAAACCTCTATGAAACATTTATTTACTTCTAAAATGCGTCAGCAATTGGCCGCTTCCCGCGCAATTGCTACTGTGACTGTGCAGAATATCGAAGATGCTAAGCCACTGGCTGATGCGCTGTTGGCAGGGGGGATTAATGCGGTGGAGATTACCATGCGTACGCCAGCTGCATTAGAAGTGATGAAAATCATCGCCGATAACTATAGCGGGATGTTGGTGATGGCTGGCACAGTGATTACGCCGACCCAAGTGCGCCAGGTGCAAGACGCTGGCGCGACTTGCGCAGTAGCTCCGGGGATGAACTCACGTGTGCTGCAGGCGGCTATTGAGGCTCAGTTGCCCTTCGCGCCTGGAGTCGCGACTCCTAGTGAGGTTGAGCAAGCGCTGGAGTTTGACTGTGACATCTTAAAATTCTTTCCAGCAGAGCCGATGGGAGGGCTTAAATATTTAAAAAGTATGCAAGCGCCCTATGCACATCTTGACTTACAGTTTATTCCTCTAGGCGGACTCACTGCTGAGAATGCAGAACACTATTTACAAGAAGATATTATCTTAGCCGTCGGTGGTTCATGGATTGCCAGTGAATCTGCAATTAACTCAAGCGATTGGGTGGGCATCACACAGCGAGCGAATGCGGTGATGCAGCAATTATAATTAGCGAATAATACAAATTAATATGAAAAAAGTAGTGACCTTTGGAGAAGTGATGGTGCGCCTTGCGCCCAGTGAGCATTATCGTTTTACACAAGCCTGCCCTGGCTCAATGGATCTGACTTTTGGTGGTGCAGAGAGTAGTGTGGCAGCATCGATTTCAATGTTGGGTGGCAGTTCGCGCTTCGTAAGTGCCTTACCGCAACATGCTATTGCCGATGCCTTTGTCGCTCAGATGCGCGGATTCAAGGTTGATTTAGACCATGTATTACGACGGGAAGTAGGACGTTTTGGTATTTATTATGTCGAAACTGGCGCAAATCAACGCCCCAGTCGCGTGATTTATGACCGTGATTACAGTGCGGTTTCGATGTGTTCAGGCGAGGAGTACGATTGGGATGCTATCTTTGCAGATGCTCAATGGTTACATATTTCTGGCATTACTTTGGCAATCTCAGAGACGGCTGCACATGCGGCGATTTTGGCGGCTAAAAAGGCGCAGGCTGCAGGTGTTAAAGTTTCCTGTGATTTAAACTTCCGTAAAAATCTATGGCGCTGGCGATCAGGTTCGGATGCGCGTAGCTTAGCACGTTCGGTTATGCCTGATTTTCTAGAAAACGTGAATGTTATTATCGGTAACGAAGAAGATGCTGCTGATGTCCTTGATATCCATGCAGGTAATACGGATGTTGACTCAGGAAGTTTGGACATTGCTCACTACCCAGATGTGGCTCGTCAAATTGCCCAACGCTTTAATAATGTGGAGCAGGTTGCGGTCACTTTGCGCGAGAGTATTTCTGCAACACATAATAATTGGGGCGCAATGCTTTTCGATGTTAACAATGACACCGCAGTATTTGCTCCCATGAATGGTGAGCAGTATGAACCGTATGCGATTCGTAACATAGTCGACCGAGTAGGCGGTGGTGATTCTTTTGCGGCAGGGTTGATTTATGCTATGACGACAAGTGATTTCTCTTCGGCCCAAGATCAGGTTAATTTTGCCGTGGCAGCATCCTGCTTAGCTCATTCGGTCAAGGGTGACTTTAATTACAATTCACGTGCTGAGGTTGAAGCTTTGGTTCATGGCAATGCATCTGGGCGTGTTCAACGTTAATGCTAGCTCAACCATAATGAAAAGACTTTCAATAGCCTTGAGCTTTGCATGCCTAGCCTATTCAGGTTTAACAGCTGAGGAATATTATATTGATTCACTTCTTGGCGATGATACTGCTTCGGGGACTTGCCCAGAAACTGCTTGGTCGAGCCTTCAAACCGCGAACCAGCACGCGTTTAAACCTGGCGATGTGATTTACCTTCGTAGTGGACAGATATTTGAAGGGCAGTTTCGTCCAATATCTTCAGGTGTAGATGGTCAACCGATAACACTGACAAGTTACTTGGATGGACCGAAGCCAATCATCGCAGGCGGTGGTGTGACACGCTCCGCGGTCTTTATAGAGAACTTATCGCACTGGGTAATTGATAGCATTGAAATTACCAACACAGGAAAGTCGCGTGAAGCAAAGCGCGTTGGGGTATTGGTTTTTGCTAAGAATATAGGTCTGGTTCAGGGCATTACACTGCGCAATTTGCTAGTTAGTGATGTCAATGGTGTGATATCAAAGTCCGAAGGTGGTGGTACTGGTATTCGCTGGGAAGTTGATACACGCAAGATACCTACTAAAATAGATAATTTACTGATAGAGAATTGCCACGTATTGCGCTGTGATCGAGATGCGATCAAAGGGTGGATGGAACCTTGGGATGATTTATCACACCTTAGCACCAATGTGGTGATTCGCGGCAATTTACTCGAAGATATTGGTGGCGATGGGATCGTTCCGATCGGCACTGAGCGCGCGGTGATTGAATACAACCGTGTATATGGTGCGCGCCAACGAATCGAGGGTTTAGATACTAAGGAAGTGACGCAATATGCTGGGCCAAGTATCGGCATCTGGCCGTGGAGTAGCATGAATACACAGATCCGATTCAACGAAGTTTGGGGCTATGCGGGCACTTTTGATGGCCAGGGCTTAGACTCGGACTTTAACTGCGCCAACACTGTTTTTGAATACAACCTGAGCGCAGATAATGCGGGCGGTTTCTTTCTCGTCTGTGACTGGTCAATGCACAGAGACTCTGGTCAATCTATCGGCAATAAAAATACCATTATTCGCCATAATATCAGTCTAAATGACCATCTGCGTGGCTTTGTCCTTAACGGTCCCATTTGCGGGGTTAAGATCTATGAGAACATTGTTTATAATACGATTGAATCAGAGTATCAGTTAATTGTTGATACGCCTTGGGAAGCTGGTCGCTTCGCTGAATCGGTAGAGGTGCGTGATAACCTTTTTTACACGACCGGCCTTGCTAGGATCTATCAGGGCACTTGGGATGGTAGCGGCATGGGGCTTTGGAAGTATCAAAAGCCAATTAATCAGGAGACGGTGCGCTTTACTGGAAATGTCTATTCGAATATCCAGAATCACGAAGAGCCTAATATGCAGGCACTTTCAAAGGAAGAGACCCTGGCAAGTTTAGTGAAGCGCTTGAAGGTAGACCCAGCAATACGCGCAGGGTTTGAAAAAATGTTTAATTTTCTAGAAGGCTCGCGTTACTATAGCCGTATTGAACAGGCACTTTAAAGTAATAATAATCGAAGATTTTGAAAGGTATGTAGGGAGTGTTGCCACGGTCAATCTCTTCAAAGAACTCGTTTCCACAGATTTTAGACAACAACTGGATGTGCTTAGCTATTCGTAGTTAATCATCGTGCCTAGGTGAGTCCGCAGTTTTTGCAGTTCATTATCGCGACTAGATCTTCCTTAACTTCCATGTGTGTGTGGTTGGTTGATTCTGTTGCCACACTTTTTGCATCCATTGCACTTCTTCTTGCTTATATTTGTCTTCGTTTTGGATGGTTTCGAGGTAAATGTCGGCCTGTTGCCTTAAATATTTGTACCACGGTTCACCTTTAGATTTGTTTAGGTGAGTGGCCAGTGCGATGGTCAATGCTGCATGATCTTTCTCGGAGACAGCTGGCTTGATTTTTTTGACCATACTGTGGCGAACGAGGGCGATTGAGCGGAGCTTACTGGTGGCTTGTAACTGCTTATTTTGAAGTGCTTTGATTTGAAGTGCTTGTTGATACTGTGGAGTGGATGAATTAGCACTGAGATTGATGCCACTTTTGAGTGCTACCGAAGAATATTCACCAACATTAATGGCATCGATGCTTAACGCGTATTTACCAGTTGGCAAATTGTCTACCGCGAGCACTTGCCGATTCAGCTCATGCTGAAAGGGTACCCAGTCCAACGCTTTTAGTTGTGTAGAACTCAGCGGGAAGGGGAGTGCTTTCTCTGTTGCGCTAAAACTTACCTGATCGGCGGTCGCCTTAAGGTCGTCATGGATTTCGCAATTACGTAGTTGGAGAATTTCCCCACCTTCGCTGGCATCGATTTGTATAGCGGACACGTATGGTGACATATCTTGCGATTTGAGGAAATGGTAAGCCATCACTAGATGCCCGGGCATACCAGGATGCACACGATCACCGCCCACAATACTGGCACTCGGGTCGGACACTTGAATCACGTGATTGATAACGCTCATCGGGGTATAGAAGTCCACTACTGAAGCATCGTATTTTATGGCAAGTGCATCGATGTATTCTGAAAAGCGGCCGAGTTGGTCGTTTTTGCCAAAGAGATTCTTTTGATCAAGCACAGCTGTTTGATCGTAGATCGATGGCTTAATGAAAACCATGCGGCAGTCCATTTCTGCCAGTGTTCTGGCCATTTGATCCATTGCTTGCGTGTAATGATCATACGAACTCGCTTGCGCACTGATTTTTTCCTGGAGTGGAAGCGAGGGGTCAAATGCCCATGCATATGCGTCGTTCATGCCAAGCATAATGGTCGCAACCGTCGGGCGGTGGACTGCAATGTCACTTTCGAAGCGGATGTTAGTACCCGGAGCTGTGTCGCCTGAAATGCCGCAATTGTGAGCAACAAACGGGCGATCAGGGAAGCGCGTAGCGTGATATAAATAAATATCCGCGTGATAGCGACCGCCGTGCGTGATCGAATCGCCAATGAAGACGACGCGATCACCGTGTTGGAATGGAGGAACACTAGCCCCCAGAGGTGTGCCAAGACTGATTAGTCCAAGCAACAAGATTGCGAAACATGCGGGCATCATTTTCTGGATCATGTGTTGCACTTAGCTGGACTGTATCGACCGGTTGACATTGCACGAGTAAAGTCACTGAATGTATTTTAGCCAAGTCAAATGCTTACTTAGAGCCCATGTTGTGTTATAATCTCACTTTCTTTATTATATGAAAATTCGTATATCTATCATCTTTAGTTACTTCGTTATCGTCGCCTGTCTTGGGGCAGTCGATCGCCCCAATATTATATTTATCATGGCTGACGATTTCGGCTTAGGCGATATTGGCCGCCATCACGAAGAACGAACAGGTTACCCCGCTTTGGCACCGACCCCTACACTGGATGCACTTGCCAATGAAGGGCTGTGGTTTAGCGACGCACATTCACCAACATCCCTCTGCTCGCCTTCGAGGTATGCCGTGATGACTGGCAATTATAATTTTAGATCCTATGCGCCTTGGGGAGTGTGGGGCACTTTTCGTCCGACTGCAATCGTAGCAGAAGATGCAACGATTGGTCTAGTTGCGCAAGGCGCTGAATATACGACCGGATTTATTGGAAAGTGGCATTTGGGGGGTGATTTCTATCAAACGGATACGACTGAAGTTTTTCGTGGAGAAGACCTAGGCGATAAGCCGCTCGATGTCGATATGACAAAATGGATTGCCTTCGGTCCGCAAGATTTAGGATTTGATTATGACTACACCCTGCCGACCGGGGTGCAGGGCCCCGTTTATTTGGCTTTTGAGAATGGCACCTGGGCTCCGTTTAAGAGTAATTCAAAACTCGTCCATTACGATCTAGTGACAGCCAAAGATCCTGCATTTATCTCAGATAAAGGACCTGGACCAGGTGACTCTGAATGGGACTCTTATGAGATCAATAAGATCCTCGCCGAAAAAGCGGCCGGCTTTATCGAGCGGAGTGCTGCCGGAACAGAGCCGTTTTTCCTTTGTTATTGGTCGCCAGCAGTCCACATCCCTCACACCCCACCGCTCGAGCTAAGTGGGGCGCCTATCCGCGGCACGACTCCTACGCACCATACAGATATGAACCGAGTATTTGACTGGGAGGTAGAGCAAATCGTTAAAGCACTTAAAGCGGCTGATGCTTACGAAGATACGCTGATTATCCTGACCGCCGACAATGGTGGGCTATCAGACCCTGCTGCGGCCAAAGTGGGGCATCTTTCGAATGGTGGCTTTGTACGAGGAACTAAAAACCATCCTTGGGAGGGGGGGCACCTCGTGCCTCTGATCGTGACATGGCCGGGAGTAATTACTGCAAATTCCCGTTGTGACGTCCTCATCAATGGAACTGACATTCTTGCGACTATTGCTGATGTCGTCGGGTTTGATTTATTAGAGTCACAAGCAAAAGACTCTCATAGCTTTTACCCATTACTTAAAGGCGATGTAAACTTTCAAGCGCGTGATGAAGTCATGCTTCAGGCTGGTGCGCAATGTCAGGCCATGCTTCGCCAAGGAGACTGGAAGTTGGTCATGCAGTCTGACTGGGCATTGAGTAAAATGGAGCCAATTTCATTATTTAATCTAGCGGATAATCCGAAGGAAGATGAAGATAGAAATTTGATTCGTAACCCTGAATATGAGTCAAAGGTGAAGGCGATGCATGCTCATTACATGAAGGTTCGTAGTGATTCGAATCGTACTGCAAAACTTCCGTAACACTTTGTATTGAATTGAATACCACAACGAGCGTAGGGCTTTTTACATTTCTTCTTTATAAATGAACAAATCAATACACATACATAGTGCTAAATTAAGCACCGCTATTTTAATGTTTTCATGGCTAATCTTAGTAGCCCATGCAGATGCCACAGTGGAGACACGACCTAATATTCTAATTATACTCGCGGACGATTTAGGCTACGCGGATACGGGTTTTACTGGTTCCAATGTGGTGCAGACACCGAACTTGGATCGTCTAGCTTCAAATGGTGTGGTTCTTAAAAATGGCTATGTGACACACCCTTATTGTGGCCCCTCTCGTTCAGGCCTGATTACTGGCCGCTATCAGGCACGATTCGGCAATGAAACTAATTTCACCTATTCGCCCTATGATCTGCATCAAGGCTTACCGCTGACAGAGAAGACTTTTGCTGAGCGCTTAAAACCAGTCGGCTATCGAACCGGTATCATTGGTAAATGGCACCTTGGCGCCTCTTTTCCCTTCCAGCCACAGCAACGAGGATTCGATCACTTTTATGGCTTTCTATCGGGTGGTCATTCCTATTGGCCTGACAGTGTGACGACTCAGCTAGATTTATACAGCCCGAATGGGGCTATTAACTACAGTATCAACGAGGGTGGTAATTTACCGCTCAGTCGTAACGATGAAGTGGGCGAATTCGATGAATACCTAACTACTGCACTGAGTCGGGACGCGGCTACTTTCGTGAAAGAGGGCAATGAACCCTTTCTGCTCTATCTCGCTTACAATGCACCGCATTCACCGCTGGAAGCGCCCAATGAATTGATTCACAAATATCGACACGTCGAGCCTTGGACCCGCCGTGTCTACCTCGCGATGATTGACTCGATGGACCAAGGGATTGGCATGGTAATCGAAGCGCTAGAAGAATCGGGAAAGTTAGATAATACCCTCATTTTCTTCCTCTCTGACAATGGCGGCGTGGCCCCCAAAGAGGGCTACGTTAATGAGGATTGGGCCGACAACGGTTCGCTGCGTAAGGGCAAAGGGAGCGTTTTTGAAGGGGGCTGTCGCGTCCCTTTCATAATGCATTGGCCTGATGGCTTGCCCCGAGGTA
>ERZ1048068.3002-NODE-3002-length-11355-cov-5.729646_pt1 | contig 11355 bp, 9 predicted proteins | sample MGYA00383098_ERZ1048068 | MGnify/ENA primary metagenome ERZ1048068 (study PRJEB29581, sample SAMEA5548368) | metagenome | biome: marine; feature: coastal; material: water | depth 1 m | study: Short-term variability in the microbial, nano- and picoplankton... | reverse complement strand
CCGCCGCCAAGGGTGAGATATACAACGGTCTTCTACCCAAGGGCACTGCGGTTTTAAATCTCGATGAGTCCTGGACCGATCAGTGGCAAGACCTGATTGGTGAAAGAGCCTCAATCAGTTTCTCCCTGAGCAATGCAGATGCCGATATCAGCGCCGCAGATATACAGATTCTCGATAATGGCTGTTGTCAATTCACCTTAAAGACACCGCTGGGAGCCCAGGCTGTAACCCTCAATATTCCTGGCCGTCACTCGGTAAAAAATGCCCTGGCTGCCGCCGCCTGTGCCGTTGCCGCTGGTGCCAATCTCAAGCAGATCGCGGCTGGCCTGCAGCTGGCCGCATCCCCGAATCGCCGACTTCAGGCGAAAACCCTCTCCGGCGGTGCAGTGGTAATTGATGATAGCTATAACGCCAGCCCTTCCTCGATGCGCGCTGCGATTGACGTACTCGCAGGCAGCAGCGGTCATAAAATCCTCGTCCTTGGTGATATGGCAGAGTTGGGTGCCGACAGAGATGAGCTTCATCGACAGGTGGGCGACTATGCCAAGAGGGCAGGTATAGACCAGCTCTATAGCCTGGGCAAATTTAGTGCCCTGGCTAGTCAGGCATTTGGCGAGGGCAGGCATTTTGACGATTTTGATTCATTAAAAGCATCTCTCTGTAGAGACATTGATGGTGAAGATGGTAAGCGCAGCGACCTGACTATTTTGGTTAAGGGATCGCGCAGTTCTCAAATGGATTTGGTGGTAGATATGTTATTGGCGGAGAAATCCTGATGTTGCTATGGCTTGCTGATTATTTAAGTCAATTTTACAGCCCCTTTTCAGTGGTGAAATACCTCACGTTGCGAGGCATCTTCGCCGTAATCACCGCGCTGACAATCTGTTGGGTTCTCGGCCCGCGGGTCATCCGACTGCTCAATGATCTCCAGATGGGTCAGGCCATTCGCAGTGATGGTCCGCAGAGCCACCTCAGTAAAGCAGGTACTCCGACCATGGGCGGTGCGCTGATATTAGTGGCAATCTTTATCAGCACCCTGCTCTGGGCCAATCTTGAAAACCCCTATGTCTGGGTGGTGCTCGCTGTCACCTTTGGTTTTGGCCTGATTGGTTGGGTCGATGACTACCGCAAGGTTGTGCATAAAAATCCGCGCGGTCTTGCGGCGCGCTGGAAGTATTTTTGGCAGTCGATCTGTGGTCTGGCGGCAGCTGTATTCCTATTTGCCAATGCCGCATCTCCGGCAGAACTGGAATTAATTGTGCCATTCTTTAAAAATGTCGCTCTCAATCTCGGGCCGTTTTATATCCTCTTTACCTATTTTGTGATTGTCGGTACCAGCAATGCGGTAAACCTTACTGATGGCCTCGATGGCCTGGCGATCCTGCCGACAGTACTGGTTGGCGGCGCGCTGGGATTAATGGCCTATCTCACCGGTAACTTCCAGTTTGCCTCATACCTGCATATTCCCTATATCAGCGGTGCCGGCGAGCTGCTTATTTTCACTGCCGCGCTGTGTGGCGCCGGCCTCGGCTTTCTGTGGTTTAACACCTATCCCGCCATGGTCTTTATGGGCGACGTGGGTTCCCTGGCCCTAGGGGCAGCGCTGGGTGTTATAGCCGTGATTATCCGCCAGGAAATTGTGCTCGCTGTGATGGGTGGCGTATTTGTGATCGAGACAGTCTCGGTGATCTTGCAGGTGGCCTCTTTCAAGCTAAGCGGCAAGCGTATCTTCCGCATGGCACCACTGCACCACCACTATGAATTAAAGGGCTGGCCGGAGCCGCGAGTGATTGTGCGTTTTTGGATTATTACCGTTGTGCTGGTGCTGGTTGGACTGGCGACGCTAAAACTTAGATAAAGAGATATTGAATTAAATGATGACAGATTTAATCGCAACAAACCGCAACACAGCTATCGTTGGCATGGGCGCCACCGGTCTGTCTGCGGCGCGATTTTTGTCGTCGATCGGCAAATCATTTGTCTTTGCCGACAGCCGCACTGAACCACCGCGTCTCGCAGAAGTGCGCGAACAGTATCCGCATGTTCCCCTGGTGCTCGGACCCTTTAGCGAGGATCTGCTGTTGGACTTTGATCGCGTGGTGGTCAGCCCCGGGGTCTCACTTCAGGAGCCGGCACTGGTCGCCGCACGCGCCCAAGGTGTCAAGTTGACAGGCGATGTCGAGTTGTTTCTCGAGCAGGCCGCAGCACCGGTTGTTGTGATTACCGGGTCCAATGGTAAAAGCACGGTGACCACCTTGCTCGGCAAGATGGCAGAGGCCTGTGGCCTCAGCGTTGGTGTTGGTGGCAATCTTGGGACGCCAATGCTCGACCTGCTCGATCAGAATCATCAGCTATACGTCATCGAACTGTCGAGCTTCCAGCTCGAGCTGGTGACAAACACCCGCGGTGCCATTGCCGGCTTGCTCAATATTAGCCCGGACCATATGGATCGCTATGCGGGTCTGCAGCAGTATCACGCCGCCAAGCAGCGCGTTTTCCTCGGTGCCAGCAACGTGATTAATAACCGTCAGGACCCGCTGACCAATCCGCTGCTTTCGACCAGCGTCAAACAGGGCAGTTTTGGTTTAAACAAGCCGGACCTGGGTAGCTTTGGCCTGCTCGAGGAAGATGGGCAGCAGTGGCTGGCCTGTGGTTTAGAGTCGCTAATGCCCGTTGCCGATATCGCCATCAAAGGGTCCCACAATACCGCCAATGCACTGGCAGCTCTGGCGCTGGGTAAGGCGGCCGGGCTTGATATGGCGACAATGCTAACAACCCTGAAGACCTACAAAGGGTTGCCGCACCGCTGTGAACACGTGGCCACGGTAAATAATGTCATGTACATCGATGACTCCAAGGGAACCAATATTGGTGCCACAGTGGCGGCATTGAATGGCTTTGGCGATAAGCATCGCGCCAATCTGATTTTGATTGCCGGTGGCCAGGGCAAGGGACAGGATTTTACCAAGCTGCAAAAGCCGGTTGCGCAGTATGTAAAACTGGCGGCACTCTATGGTCAGGATGCCGCAGAAATTGCCGGCGCCCTGCAGGACAGCACAGAAATACAGCAGTTTGATTCGCTGGAAAATGCTGTAGCACAAGCAGCTGCCAACGCCGAGTCCGGGGATATCGTTCTGTTCTCACCCGCCTGTGCCAGCTTCGATATGTTCTCCGGTTTTGAACAGCGCGGCCAGTGTTTCCAGCGCGCAGTCAAGGCGGTGGCTGCATGAATATAACCATGCCATTTAATTACTCCGCGATCACCCGTCCTGCATGGCATGTCGATATGCCACTGTTGGTCACGGTGCTGGCGCTGTTATCCATTGGCCTGGTGATGGTCGCCTCAGCGTCCTTTAGTTATGCCGAGCACAATTATGGCAATGCACTGTTCTTTGCCAAGCGTCACCTGATCTATTTGCTGATTGCTGCCTGTGCCATGGGCTTTACCTTTTTGATGCCGCCAACCATATGGTCGGAGTACAGCAGACTGTGGATGTTATTGGCAGTACTGTTGCTGGTGTTGGTGCTGGTGCCTGGAATAGGCCGTGAAGTGAATGGTAGCCGCCGCTGGCTGTCACTGGGCGCTATGACCCTGCAGGTCTCCGAATTTGCCAAGCTGGCGACAGTAGTATTCCTGGCCAGCTACTTTGATCAGCGACGCGAGAATTTTGGTGCTGACTGGCGCGATTGGGCCAAGCCAATGGCTGTATTGGCGGTGCCACTATTACTGCTGTTGATGGAGCCTGATTTTGGCTCCACTGTGGTACTTGCGGCAACCTTTATGGTTATGCTGTTCCTCACCGGGACAAAATTATGGCACTACCTGTTACTGATGCTGGCCGGTGTTGCACTGGTCTATCTGGTTGCTGAAGCGGCGCCCTACAGGGTTGCCCGACTCAGTACTTTCCTCGATCCCTGGTCCCACCGCTTTGATTCCGGTTACCAGTTAACCCAGTCACTTATCGCCTTTGGGCGCGGTGAGTGGTTTGGCGTAGGCCTGGGCCAATCCGTGCAAAAGATGCTCTATCTGCCCGAAGCTCATACCGACTTTGTATTTGCAATTTTTGCCGAAGAATTTGGTTTTGTCGGCGTTGTCTGCCTGCTGGGTCTCTACAGCATGCTAGTGCTAAGAATATTCCAGCTCGGTAAAAAAGCCGTTGCCCAGGAATACTGGTACGGGGCATTTCTAATGATCGGCTTTGGTCTGTTAATCAGTGGACAAACCTTTATTAATCTCGGAGTTAATGCCGGTCTGTTGCCCACCAAGGGTCTGACGCTACCTTTTGTCAGCTATGGCGGCAGCAGTTTGCTGGTCAGCTGCGCCATGGTTGGCATGATGTTGCGTATCAGTCACGAGATGCACAGCGATACTCAGGTTATCAGGAGGGTCAGCCGTGGTCGTTAATAAGTTGCCCTGTAAAGTGATGATTATGGCTGGCGGCACCGGTGGCCATGTATTCCCTGCTCTGGCAGTGGCCGAAGAGCTGCGCGCTGCCGATGTCGGTGTCTCTTGGTTGGGAACCCGCGCCGGTATTGAAGCGGAATTGGTGCCATCGAATGGCATTAAACTCAATTATCTGGATATTGAAGGAATCCGCGGTCGCGGTCTGCTCGCACTTTTAAAGGCACCGCTTCTGCTGTGGCGTTCAATCCGTCAGTCACTCTCGGTGTTAACGGAGTACCAGCCACAGGTCGTTCTAGGGATGGGTGGATTTGCCTCTGGGCCAGGTGCCGTTGCCGCGCGCCTAAAGGGCATTCCGGTGGTTATTCACGAACAGAATTCTGTTGCCGGGACCACCAATCGCATTGTCGCGCGTATAGCGCGGCGGGTGATGCAAGGGTTCCCCGGGGTGTTTAAACGCGGCGAGTGGTGTGGCAATCCGGTGCGTCCAGCAATTGCCGCAATGCCGACGCCAGATGAGCGTTTTGCACAGAGAAGCGGTGCACTGAAGCTATTGGTTCTCGGTGGCAGTCGCGGCGCACTGGCAATTAATAAAATCCTTCCGGCAGCGCTGGCACTGATTGAGCCGGCAATGCGCCCAGAGGTTATACACCAGAGCGGCAAACAACACTGTGAGCAGACCGCTGCAGTTTACCGCGCGGCTGGGGTTGAGGCCGAGGTCGTCCCGTTTATCGACAAGATGGACGAGGCCTACAGCTGGGCTGATTTTGCGGTGTGCCGTGCCGGTGCGCTGACCATTGCTGAACTGACCTGTGCCGGTCTCGGCGCAATACTGGTTCCTTTCCCCCATGCGATTGATGACCACCAGACCGTCAATGGCAAGTTGCTGGTTGAGCAGGGCTCAGCGCTGATGATTCAACAAAAAAACCTCAGTGCAGAAGTATTGGCAAAACAGATTAGCCAACTCTGCACTAGCCGTAGCCGACTGTTGGAGATGGCCATGCGCGCGCGGGAACTGTCGAAAACCGGCGCCGCTTCACGGGTTGCCAAGGTCTGTATGGAGGTGGGATGTGAATAACAGTACTGTCTTTCAGCCCCCAGAGATGCGTCGAATCCGCCGTATTCACTTTGTCGGCATTGGCGGCAGTGGTATGTGTGGTATCGCCGAAGTACTGCTCAATCAGGGCTATGAGATCTCTGGCTCCGATCTCAGCCGCGGACCCAGCGTCAAGCGTCTGACCGATGCCGGCGCAAGCGTGTTTATCGGTCATCGCGAAGAGAATATTCGCGGTGCCGATGTGGTGGTGAAATCCTCTGCGGTAACCCTGGAAAACACCGAAATAGCCGCCGCCAGAGAGCAGGGTGTTCCGGTGGTGCGCAGGGCTGAAATGCTCGCCGAATTAATGCGCTACCGCCATGGTATTGCCATTGCTGGCACCCATGGAAAAACCACCACCACCAGTTTGATTACGGCGATTTTTGCTGCCGATGGTCGCGACCCAACCTTTGTGGTTGGCGGTCGCGTCAATAGCGCCGGTACCAATGCCAAGCTCGGTGGTAGTCGCTATCTGGTTGCTGAAGCCGATGAGAGTGATGCCTCCTTCCTGCACCTGCAGCCAATGGTGGCAGTAGTCACCAATATCGAAGCCGATCATATGGAGACCTATGATTTTGACTTTAGCCGGCTCACCAAAACGTATATCGAATTCTTACACAATCTGCCATTTTATGGCTTGGCAGTGATGTGTATCGATGACCAGGTTATCCGCGATTTACTGGTTGATGTGGCGCGCCCGACATTGACCTACGGCTTTAGCGAAGATGCCGCCTACCGCATCAAAGAGATGCGCGTCGAAAAGAATCGCAGTCACTTTGTTATCGAGCGCCCCGATGGCCTGGCGCCGTTAACGATCAGTTTGAATATTCCCGGTCGGCACAATGCTCTAAATGCTGCGGCCGCTATTGCAGTTGCCAGTGATGAGGGAATTTCCGATCAGGCGATTATTGATGGCTTAAACAGTTTTGGTGGTGTGGGTCGACGCTTTGAAATCTATGGTGAATATCCCCTTGCCGACAGTGGACAGGCAATGTTGGTAGACGATTACGGCCATCATCCCACTGAAATTAAAGCCACAGTCGATGCAGTGCGCGCCGGCTGGGCAGAAAAGCGCCTGGTGATGATTTTCCAGCCCCATCGCTATACCCGCACCCGCGATCTCTACGAAGATTTCGTCAAGGTGCTGGCGGAAGTCGATGTATTGATTGTGCTGGATGTCTATGCCGCCGGCGAAGAGCCGATTACCGGTGCCGGCAGCAAGAATCTCTGCGGCAGCATTCGTCAGCGCAGTGCGCTGGACCCCATTTATGTTGAGACCATTGAAGAAGTGCCGGCGCTGCTAGACGGCCTGGTGCAGGACAATGATCTGGTGATCACCCAGGGTGCCGGCAGTGTCAGTAAATTAGTCGCGCTTTTAGCTGCTGGTGGACTGGGCCAGGCCAGCACCGATAGGGGGGCTCGTGAGTAACGCCATGATTGAAAAGTATGGGCGCGTGGGACTGCTCTACGGTGGCACCTCTTCAGAGCGTGAGGTATCGCTGATGAGTGGGGCGGCGATCGACAAAGCACTGCAAAACCTCGGTATTGATGTGGTGGCTATTGATGCTGGCGAGAATCTGTTGCAAGAGTTGCCGGATTACCAGTTGGATCGCGTGTTTATTGCCCTGCATGGCGTCGGCGGTGAGGACGGCACCCTGCAGGGTGCACTGGAATATCTCAACCTCCCCTATACCGGCAGCGGTGTTTTGGCCTCCGCTCTGGCCATGGATAAATTGCGCTGCAAACAGATGTGGCAGGGCATGGGTCTGCCGACCACGGATTTTGCGTTGCTGGATGCCGATTGCGACTGGGCGGGAATTCTCCAAGGCCTTGGCGGCGCGGTAATGGTCAAGCCGGCCTGTGAGGGTTCCAGTATTGGCATGAGTCGCGCTGCGACTGCCGAGCAGTTGCAACAGGCGTGGCGTGATGCCGCGGCAATCGACACTGAGCAGGTTGCGGTTATTGCCGAGCCTCTGCTTCCGGGTCCGGAATATACCGTCGCCATTCTCGATGGTCAGGTGTTGCCTTCAATACGCATTGAATCCAATGCGGAATTCTATGATTACCAGGCCAAATATTTCTCCGACCAGACCCAGTACCTGTGCCCCAGCGAACTCTCCGAGCCACGCGAGCAGGCGTTGCAGGCGCTGTGTATGCAGGCCTTTGACTCTGTAGGCTGTCGTGGCTGGGGGCGTGTCGATGTGATGGTCGACAGCCGGGGCGACTTTCAATTGCTGGAAGTGAATACGGTGCCGGGAATGACCAGCCACAGTCTGGTGCCCATGGCGGCGAAAGCGGCCGGATTAAGTTTCGAGCAGCTGGTCGAAAAAGTTCTCGAGGTATCTCTCTGATGGCTACCCAGAATCGCCGCGGGGCCAACCGCAACCAGCAGCCGCCAGTCAATAAGCGTGGCAGTGTCCTGAGTAGTCTGCCATCACTGGTGCTATTTGCGGTTTTGGGTCTGGTGATTTATGGCGGCGCTCTGCTCTACAAGCAGATGGATAAACCCCTGACCAACGTGATGATTGGCGGCGACTTTACATTTATAGAGACTGCCGAGCTCTCCGAGCTGGTAGTTGGGGAAATAGATGGGGGTTTCTTGAGTGTCAACCTGACCCGACTTGGCGATGTCCTCCGCGAGCATCCTTGGGTGGATGAAGTCAGGATACGCCGCGAGTGGCCATCGATACTCAACGTTGAGGTAATTGAAGAAGTACCAATTGCCCGCTGGGGTGAAAAGGGCTTTTTAAATCGTCTCGGTGAGGAGCTACTGATTAAAAACAACGATCACCTTGGCGCGCTGCCGGTATTGCGTGCCGATTTCGGCAGTTCAAGGGAGATGATGGAGAACTACCAGTTAATGGCAGAACTTTTGATACCCACCGGACTGAAGATCGCCCAGCTCAAGAGAGACAATCTGGGTGTCTGGTTTATCGATACCGCGACCGGTGTGCGGCTGGTGATCGGTCGCGATCAGGTCAGCGAAAAGCTTAGACGCTTTACCAGCGTTTGGGCCGCAGGCCTCAGTTATCAGTTAAAACAGATTGAAACTATAGATTTGCGTTACCCCAATGGGCTTGCCGTCGCGTGGAAGGAAAGCGCCTTGACGGATGCCTGGCAGGACAATCGGAAAAATAATCGACAGGAGATAGCAGTCGCTGTTCAGGCATAACAGCGAGCTGCTGAGGAAAAATTATGGCTAGTGAAAACGAAGAAAACATGATCGTCGGGTTGGATATTGGTACCTCCAAAATCGTCGCTATCGTCGGCTCGGTTGGCCCGCGCGGCGAACTGGAGATTATCGGCACAGGCCTATACCCATCCTCTGGTTTGAAAAAGGGTGTGGTGGTCAATATCGAAGCCACAGTCAACTCGATCCAGCGCGCCATTGAAGAGGCCGAGCTGATGGCCGGCTGTTCAATTCACTCGGTGTATGCGGGTATCGCCGGCAGTCATATTCGCAGCCTTAACTCCCACGGCATTGTCGCCATTCGTGACCGTGAAGTGCAAGACCTGGATGTCGACAGAGTGATCGATGCCGCCAGAGCTGTAGCGATTCCTGCAGACCAGGAAATTCTTCACGTGCTGCCGCAGGAATTTATTATCGATGACCAGGAAGGTGTTCACGAGCCAATTGGCATGTCCGGCGTGCGCCTTGAGGCCAAAGTGCATCTTGTGACCTGCGCTGCCAACGCCGCACAGAACATTAAAAAATGTATTCGTCGCTGTGGGCTTGATGTCGACGAAATTATCCTTGAGCAGCTGGCCTCCAGTCACGCAGTACTCACGGAAGATGAAAAGCAGCTCGGTGTGGCACTGGTGGATATCGGTGGCGGTACCTCGGATATCGCCATCTTTACCGAGGGAGCGATTCGCTATACCGGAGTGATTCCGATAGCCGGTGACCAGGTGACCAACGATATCGCCATGGCCCTGCGCACGCCGACGCCCCACGCGGAAGATCTTAAAGTTAAATATGCCTGCGCACTGGCCAAACTGGCGCGTCCGGAAGAGACAGTCAAGGTGCCAAGTGTTGGCGATCGCGAAGCGCGAGACCTTTCGCGCCAGTCGCTCGCCGAGGTGGTGGAGCCGCGTTATGACGAGCTCTTTACCCTGATCCAGGCCGAGCTGCGACGCAGCGGTTTTGAAGAGCGAATCGCCGCTGGTGTGGTACTTACCGGCGGCACGGCGAAGATGGAAGGTGTGGTTGAACTGGCCGAGGAGATTTTCCATATGCCAGTGCGTATTGGCACGCCGGTCAACGTCAAGGGACTGTCGGATATTGTCAACAACCCAATCTATTCAACGGGTGTTGGACTACTGCATTTTGGCGCTCAGGCACAGCGAAAGGAAAGTGCTGGAGAATCAGGAAATAACTCGACTAGTGGCTTATTCGAAAGAATGAAAGGCTGGTTTCAGGGTGGTTTGTAATTGTCATCATTGTTGATGGCTATTGTTTTTAATTGAGAGGCGCAACTAAGGGGAAAACTATGTTTGAGATAGTAGAGAGCATTCCAAAGAATGCAGATATTAAAGTGATTGGAGTCGGCGGCGGCGGTGGCAACGCAGTTCGCCATATGATCGAGAGCAGTATCGATGGTGTGCAGTTTATCTGTGCCAATACCGATGCCCAGTCGTTAAATGACCTGGATACAGCAACTATTCTGCAGTTGGGTGGAACCCTGACTAAGGGCTTGGGTGCTGGGGCCAATCCGGAGATCGGTCGCCAGGCAGCTCTGGAAGATAAAGAGCGCATTGCCCAGGCAATTGAAGGTGCCGATATGGTGTTTATCACCGCCGGCATGGGTGGTGGTACCGGAACCGGCGCTGCGCCAGTGATTGCCGAAGTGGCCAAAGATATGGGTATTCTCACCGTCGGTGTGGTGACGCGCCCCTTCACCTTTGAAGGCCGCAAGCGTATGGATATAGCCAATCAGGGTATCGCCCAGCTTAAAGAACGTGTCGACTCCCTGATTATCGTCCCCAACGAGAAATTACTTCAGGTGCTCGGCAAAGAGATGACCGTGCTCAACGCCTTCAAGCAGGCGAACAATGTGCTGTATGGCGCGGTACAGGGAATTGCCGATTTGATTCTTCTCGAAGGTCTTATCAATGTCGATTTCGCCGACGTTCGCACGGTGATGTCTGAGATGGGCATGGCGATGATGGGTACCGGCGAGGCGACTGGCGAAGATCGTGCGATTATCGCTGCCGAGAGCGCTATCAAATGCCCGCTACTCGAAGATATCAATCTCCAGGGAGCCAAAGGTATTCTGGTCAACATCACCAGTGGTTACGATCTCACTCTGGGTGAGTTTGAAGACGTGGGTAATATCATCCGCGACTTCTCCGATGAAGATGCCACCGTGATTGTCGGCAGTGTCTTTGATCCGGAATTAACCGACCAGTTGCGGGTAACCGTTGTAGCTACAGGCCTGAGAGAGCCTGGTGAGAAAACTGCTCCGATAAGTGTTGTGGTGGATAATCCACCGCGAACCGCGCGCGGTGAAGTGGATTACGGCAGCCTGGCCAAGCCCACCGTCACCCGACGGGTGCAGGGTTCAGCGCAATCAGCGGCGCGGCAGATGGATATTAACGCTGATCCAGAGCTCGATTACCTGGATGTCCCTGCGTTTTTACGCAAGCAGGCAGACTGATATAGAGCGCCTGTATTGAGCCGCTTTAGTGGCCCCTCTGTTACCTTCGCCTCAGATTTAAAATCTTGGTGATAGAGGGGCTTGTCTGTTAATATCCCGTGCTTTGGCTAACAACAAGTCTAAGAGAGCTCGGGAATGATAAAGCAACGCACGTTAAAAAACGTTATACGTGCTACTGGCGTGGGTCTCCACACCGGTGA
>ERZ1048068.2999-NODE-2999-length-11357-cov-12.738542_pt1 | contig 11357 bp, 12 predicted proteins | sample MGYA00383098_ERZ1048068 | MGnify/ENA primary metagenome ERZ1048068 (study PRJEB29581, sample SAMEA5548368) | metagenome | biome: marine; feature: coastal; material: water | depth 1 m | study: Short-term variability in the microbial, nano- and picoplankton... | reverse complement strand
TGCGATGGTCGCGGGATACACAGAGACGACGACTGGCAGCATGAGGCAGTGCACGAGACAAAGCGATGACAGTCCTACAGCGCTTACATCAGCAATCGGTCGATTTTGTTCGGTTAAAAATTTCATTGTTAACTCGCGTTACGGACTGTTTCGGCAATCGTTGCAGGTGCCCGATAGCTCAAGTTGGCGACTCTCAAGATGAAAGCCTGCGGTTTGTGCGACTTGCTCCATAGCAACGAGCGCCTCTGAGCTGATATCCACTTCTTGTACTTTTGTACAGTCATTACAAATTAAGAACTGAGGACGACTGTAGTGCTTGTGCGCGCAGGTAATGTGGGAGCAGGCTACGTATTTATTGGCTGTACTGAGCTTGTGGACGAGCGACTGCTCCTCCAAGAAACTCAGTATCCGGTAAACTGACATGGCGGGCATGGGTTCGTTACTCTCCCGGTTGCACACTTCCATCAGTTCATAGGCAGACAAAGCACGATCTTCTTGCAGCAGCGCGTTAAGCACCTGCCTCCTGCGGCTCGTGAGTTTTACACCGCTGTCTTCACACCGATGTTCTGCGTCTAACAACACTGCGGCGGAAGATTTAATCTTTAGTGTCATGGGCTACGCGAGCTCTTAAGTGCCTATCGCGATACAGTGTATCACCAATGGGTCCATTCGAGCACCCGCATTAACCGGCGAAAAATCGATTCAAGACGGTGATTACCCGCTGTGCGCAGTAAGCCGGAGTATTGAGCGTGAAACAGTCACGCCATCTGTAAATGCGGTTACGCTCGGGCGGTGTGGCTGAGCATTTACGGGAAGAACTTGCCTCCGGTATCGGTCGTCTCAATATTAAGCTGACCGGCAAGACCTGCAGTGCGGTGCACGGCAATCTCTTGATACGCTTTGAGTTGCATCATCTCCAACATCGCGGCTCGAGAGGGGTATTGGGCAATGGCGACACAGTCCCATAGCTCTTCGACTTCTCCAAGCATGAGTCGACTAACGTCACCCGAAAAAACGACCTTGCCACCCACCTGCGCTAATGTTTTGGTCACACCTGCGGAGTAAATTGCGTAAGCCTCCTTCCCAGTTAGCATCGTTTCGCGGTTGTCCTCGTAAGTTGCTTCGTCTTTAAACTTCAGCAAATTAACCATAAAGATCGACCCGTCTGGGCCCGGCATCAAAAATTCTGCCATCTGAGTCTGTGTTGGAATCACACTGTTCTCGACGTTCACGGGCGTTGCCTCCGTATTGGTTCAATTAAATTAGGAGAAAGAGCATCTCATAATTTGGCAGTTTAAGTGCCAAAATAAGACGTGTCACGCGCTTATTGCGGCGCTCAAGTCAGACCTGGCCAGCCGTCTTGCCGCTATGGTCAGTGACGGAGCGGAGATTAAAGTGTCGTGTAGGTTGGTGAGTGTTCAGAATTCGTACTGGGTGCGCTCATCACACCCTTTGGCCTGTCTTGCTAAGCGCGTATTCCAACCCAGGCGTCGGGCCAAGAGTCTTCAAGACTCGACAGGTGTGTGAACAGTGCTCGTACCCGTGCGGATTGTCGCAGGTCCTTATGGTAGAGGAGCCAGACGTGAAAGTAGGGTACGCTCAGTGTGTTTGGTAACCGAATAATATCGCTGTCATCCTCCACCGTGCAGCACGGTAGAGCGCCCACTCCCATTTGATTTAGCACGGCCTCGCGTCGGGCGATGCCGCCGTCAATCGAGTGCTTTACGGCAATACCAAGATCGCTCGGTTTGGGAAGCTGCGAGGGAAGATCCTCCGCGGTATTAATGTACGTGAGTTCACGTCGCCCGAGCCGCGCGTCGGTCAGCAGAGCGCGATGCACGTAGTAACCCACCGTCAACAGTCCTAGCTTAATGCCGACGATGTCGCGAGGGGGGCGCTCACCGACGGGTAACCCGCGGATGGCAAAATCAGCCTCTCGGCGCGAGAGATCGACGATATCGTTAGAGGCTTTTACGTCGAGCTGAATTCGAGGGTAACTCAGAGAGAACTCATTGAGTTTCTCGAAAAAAATTGCATTCATGGGCGCAAAATTAGCCAGCGACACCTTGAGCTTACCCGCCAGAAGCGCATCGCGGCCCGTTAGTCGGAGTTGACCGTCTGAAATGGTGTCCTCAACGACCTTGGCGATGGGCAGTAGCTCCTCGCACAACGCCGTGGCGAGAAGGCCGTCGGGTGTCCGATCAAACAGACGTCCCTCGACGGCATCTTCCAGTAATTCCAGCTTTCTGTGAACGGTACTGTTACTGACCTTTAGCGCTGCCGCCGCAGATCGTGTAGACCCAAAGCGACTGCAGGCTAAAAGTACTTTAAGGTCGTCCCAGTTGAGCTGTTCCATCCATTGCCTCGGTTTAGAGTGCGTTGCCCTTGCGGTCTGTCAGCACCAAGTTGTTACTCGCTTTGGAAGCATCGATCTTGCACAGCATGCGCTGACGCGACTCACCGGCGGGGACGACCGATAATTTAACGGTCATGGTGCCTGCAAATTTCTTGCTTCCCTTCATGGTGATTCGCGTTTCGTCGCCAAATTTTTCTTTCACCGCTGTCTTACAGTAGCTGTAGGCCTCGGTGACATTGCTTGAGGCGTGTGCCGTTCCAGACAACAACACTGCGAGTATGAACGTGGAAATTGCGGCATTTAATTTAAACATGGTGTGTTACTCCTTGATGAATGTCGACAAGGATACGAGCATTTTTCAGGAGTCGGCTGTAACGATTTAGCCTTGACCAAACTCAAAAATGGAACACCTAAATTGTCACTTTTTAGAGCTGCCATTTCTGGCGCACTCCAGCAGGAAAATGTACTGTGACTTCAGAATCACACTTTTGCGCCTGCACCCAGTGAGAGGCCGTGGGCATGGACTGCCCCATGAGAGAGCAGTCACCTAATAAAAAAGAGCGCATCGACTATGTCAGAAATTACACTCGAAGAAATTTGCCGTTATCCCGTTAAATCGATGTTGGGCGAGTCTCTTACCGAGACCACCCTCTCCAAGCAGGGTATTCCAGGCGATCGGAGTTGGGCGACGCGAGACGAAAAGCGCGGGGGCATACGAGGTGCAAAAAAAATTCCGCAGCTCATGTTATTCAGTGCTCGAACGTCTCATGGCGGCGTGGCCGAGATTCAAGCGCCGGACGGGAGTTTGTGTCTCTCTAGCGACATCCACATTAATACGTGGTTGACAGAGAAATTAGAGCATCCGGTCTCATTATGGCCACTTTTACCGGCTGATAATCTAGAGCACTACCGCCGGGGTGCGCCTGATAGCGCAGATTTCGAGGAGGAACTGCGAACACTCTTTGGACGTCTTCCCGAAGAGCCATTGCCCGACCTCAGCGCGTTTAGTGAGGTGTTGGAATTTGAGTCGCCACCCGGAACTTACTTTGACGCGTTCCCGATTATGTTGGCGACTCGACAGTCACTGAATACGCTGTCAGCGCGTGCGCCGACTTCACGCTTCGATCCGAGACGTTTCAGGGCTAATTTCATAGTCAATGTGGTGGGATCAGACGCGGCGTATCCCGAGCAGGACTGGATTGGCCGCGAGCTTCACGTTGGTGACGCCGTTCTCAAAATAGTAGACACCTGCCCGCGCTGCTCTATGACGACCCATGCCACAGCAGATCTCCCGCGGGATACCGAGGTTATGCGTCACCTCGTCAAAGAGGCGGACGGTAATTTAGGGGTCTATGCGAAGGTGATCAAGCACGGGACAGTCAAAGCCGGTCAGTCGGTGACTGTCGTTTAATGAGGCGCTCTCAATACGATGATTCCACCGATTGAGAACCTTTCACTTGTGCTTTATGCGTTGACGGTATCGATGAACTGATCCCAAGGGCCTGTGATCGCCAGCGTCTTGGTGGGGGCGTAAACATTGACAAAAAGTGTGGTCCCGTCGGGTGAAAAGCACGCGCCGGCGAATTCCGTTTGCAATCTGAGTCTGGCCAACGGATAGGCGTGTCCGTCAGGCGTGATGCCGCGCAGAAAGTTGTCGACCTTTTCCGTGTATTGATCCTCGCAGACAACGAGGTGTCCGTTTGGCGCGACGGTCAGATTGTCACCAAAGTTGAATTGGTTGACTGATACGCTCTCAAAAAACAATTCAAGACGATCGTGTTCTCCGGTGCCACTCAAATGCAGACGTAAGATCTGACCCAGTCGGGCTGCTCCGCCGCTGGTAGAACAAATATAAGCTTCTCCCTGAGCCATATGAGCACCCTCACCTCGAGCAATGAGGCTCGCGCCTTTGGCTCGGGCACGGTGGCGCAAGTCGTCCTTTGGTGACTCAACATCGTCAAGATCCAACCAATTGACAGTGCGGATATCACCGGGTCTCAAGGATGCCGCTGACCAATTGCGAAGGTCTGGAGCGCCCACCACCTGCATCGCTTGCAAACGCCCCCCCATCGCTAACTGGCCCGGTTGTTTGGGTATAAACCGATAGAGCACACTGTCATCGCGGTCTTCCGTCAGATACACAAAGCCGGTATCAGGGTCCACACAAGCTGCTTCATGATTGAACCGTCCGAGCGCATAAAGTGGCTCAGGTGCCACCAACCCACTGGCATTGGCCGGTACCTCAAAGACCCACCCGTGATTTTTACTCAAGCCTTCACCGAACTCCTGGCCTGGCCCTGTCGTTGACTCCTCGCACGTGAGCCATGTATTCCAGGGTGTGGTGCCACCGGAACAGTTGCGGAGGGTGCCGCCAAGCGATCGAAATTGATCGGTGACCGTCAAGGTTTTTGCGTCCAAAATAACGTGTGTTGTACCGCCAGGGACGAACTCGCCATCTTTCGAACCAAAGCCCATCGTGAACGGACCGCCACTGTCGTCGGTTGCCACTAATTCGTGGTTACGCACGAGGGCCAGTTGCCCGTTACCCAAGTCAAAACACCCCATCCCGTCTGCCTTGTTTGGTACTGTTGCACCGTCAGACATAGGATCACCCAAGCTGGAGATAACTCGGTAGACGAAGTTCTCTGGAAGATCGATTAGACCTTTGGGGTCCGACTGGAGCTCACCGTAAGCACTGGGCGCCATAAAAAAGCGCTCCCCCGTGGGGCGAACAACACAGCCACTTGCGGCTAAGGCTGCAAACGCGGATCCCGTGATTTTTAAAAAAGAGCGCCTATTCATTGTCGTGGTGGTAACCCTCGGACCATGGTAAGAAACTCGAGCTTCGTCCCTGCGCGGCGATTCTCAGAAAGTAACTGATACTCCGGATCATCGAACCAGTTGCGCGCCTTTTCTTCAGAGGGGAATTGGAAAATGATCATTCGGCCTTGTCTCGGCGCACGCCCCTCAAAGGTCACAGGATCGTCATCGAAGGTGACGAATTGCCCATCGTATTTTTTCAATAGGCCGAAAAAACCCTTTTCATAGATGCGGTAGGTGTCAGCGTCGGTAACACGAAGGTTGACGATCATGTAAACCGGTAAGTCGTTCATAAACGGCCCTCTGTCTATGTTCTTTAAACGCGTGCGTGATTCGGTACTCAAGCGCCGGCATTTGGCGCGACTCGCCGCAGACCCAGTGAATAGTAACGCACTATCTGCACATGCCAAACGCCCGCCTGAAGACGCTGCTGGGTATTCTAAAGGGGTCTACACCCCTAATTCTCCTCGCGGTGATTAAGCGGTTTTATCTCCGATGGCGACTCTTAAAATCGTCAGGCGACGAGTTGGGAGCGGGAAGATTGCCTCTGCTTTGTCAGCGTTTCGCGAGACCCGGACTGCTGTCACTATCATTCCTGTTTAATATGACATAACTTATGCCAATATTTAATTGCGCGACAATGCGGCGCTGGCTCACAACAAGAGGCACTTCCTAATGAATAAAATGGTCAAAGGTTTAGGTGTCGTCGTGGGGCTTGGCGTTGTACTCGCCATCGCGTTGCCAACCCTGTTACATAAAGGCGGTTTACATCCTGCCTATGAGGGAGACTCGGTTGCTTTACCGGACAAGCGGGCGTTAATCATTACGACAAGCCACAGTGCACTCGCGGCACCTGGTGAGACGGGCGGTGATGACACCGGCGTGATGGCGTCTGAGTTCACGCACCCTTACTACGTGTTCACGGACGGTGGAATGGACGTCGATGTGTCGAGTATCAAAGGAGGGCAGATCCCCATTGATCCGCAAACCTTGAACTACATTATCCGAAGCCCAGAAGACGAGCGCTATCTTGAGGATCCCATTGCGCAAGCAAAGGTCGCGAACTCTATAGCTGTTTCTGAGGTGGATATTACGCAGTACGATATTGTCTTTATTTCTGGAGGCTGGGGTGCTGCCTACGATCTGGCACAGTCTGCCGTGTTGGGCGAGCAAATTTCGACGTCCTATTACGGTGAGAGAGAGGCGGTTATCGGTGGCGTTTGTCACGGTGTTTTAGGGCTGGTCAACGCTCAGGACAATGATGGGAATAAATTGATCGCTGGACGCAAAATGACGGGCGTCTCGGATAAACAGATTAAAGAACTTGGCATCGAGGTGACGCCACTGCATCCGGAGACCGAACTGCGAAAAGCGGGTGTGATTTACGAACAGAAGACTGCGTTTCGTGACTTCTTTGCCACTCACGTGGTCGTGGATGATGAGCAACGGTTTGTAACCGGACAAAATCAAAACTCTGGATTAGAGACCGCGCATCGTATGATGAAAGTGATTTCGGATCGTGGTGAGTAATTATGAATGCTGCTCTCAGGCTCTTGGTGTTATTACTCGGTGTGTTGTTCTTGGTCATGGGTTTGCGCTGGTTATTGGCTCCCCAAGGCATTGCCCCTGACTTTGGACTCGCGCTTCAGAGTGGTGTCGGTCTGAGTTCACAGATCGGCGATATGGCCGCGTTTTTTCTGCTCCTGGGCATCTGTATTTTCACTGCCTTGGTGACTCAGCGTCGATTTTGGTACTACCCACCCATGATCCTGCTGACCTTGACCGCGCTGAGTCGTGTCCTTGCTTGGCTCATGCACGATGCGGCGTTACCGATGAATCTTATTACTCCTGAGATTGTCGTTGCGTTAGTACTGTGGGTTGCTTCTCGTCATTTATCCGACCGTGACTAGGTACGTAAAAAAAATGCGCACCCTTTGTCTCGCGTTGACGAGCCATCTCCTGATGGCGTCTGCACTGGCATCAAATGGGCTACCCGCTCAACTAATAGATCCGGTTAACCAGCAGTCAGAAAAAAATGGACCGCCCAATGTTGTTTTGATCTTGGCTGATGATCTGGGGTTTTCAGATATCGCGTCATATGGCAGTGAAATTAATACGCCGAGCCTATCTGCCCTCGCGGAACTGGGCGTCAGTTTTACCAACTACCACACGGCCGCTAACTGTGCGCCTGCACGGGCCATGCTATTAACGGGTGTGGACGCTCACCTGGCCGGGGTACCCAACATCCCCGAAATGCTCGCACCCGAGCAACAACAAACGGCGCACTATCAGGGTGTGCTGGGTCAAAACGTGGTCACGGTCGCGACCTTGCTGGAGGATGCCGGCTATCACACTTACATGGCCGGTAAGTGGCACTTGGGCACTGACGCGGGCCTGTTGCCGAGCGAGCGAGGCTTTGAGCGGACAGTTGCACTCGCGGACTCCGGGGCTGACAACTGGGAACAACGGCCGTATATCCCTATTTATCAGACGGCTCATTGGTTCGCAGACGGCGAGGTTTACCAATTACCCGACGACTTCTATTCGTCTCGCTTCTTAGTCGATAAGACCATTGAGTTCATAGACAGCAACGCTGAAGACGGTCGTCCATTTTTTGCCTACCTCCCTTTTCAGGCTGTACACATTCCGGTGCAGGCGCCCCAGAAGTTTATTGATCCCTACATGGACGTTTACGCTGAAGGCTGGACAGCGATTCGCCAGCAGCGCTACCAGCGTGCCGTCGCGCTGGGCGTAGTGCCGTCAGGTATCGACTTGGTGGACATGAAAACGACCGGTGACTGGAGCGCGTTGAATGGTGAACGACAGCGCTACGAGGCCAAGCGAATGGCGGTGTACGCCGGCATGGTTGAAGCGATGGATCACCACATCGGGCGACTGGTTCGGCATCTCAAAGCACAAGGGCTGTTTGAAAATACCCTATTTATCTTTACCTCTGACAATGGGGCTGAGGCGTCTGGACCGAGTGATCCGGACAATTTTGCCACGCAACGGCAGCTGAGCTCGCTGGGATACAACAGTGATTATGAGACTCTTGGTCTCAAGGGGAGTTACAACTCGATCAGTCCAAGCTTTGCCAGCGCCGCCGTTAGCCCGCTCGCGGACTACAAGTTTTACGTCGGAGAGGGCGGAATGCGCGTGCCGATGATTGTGGCGGGTGCGTCGCTTCCGCGACAGGGTGTTTTGAGTGACGCGTTCTCGTTTGTCACCGACATCACCCCCACTATTTTGTCGCTCACGGGCGTCAATGCACCCGGGAAGCGGTACGCCGGTCGACCCATAGAGCCCATGATTGGGAAAAATCTCGCACCGCTATTACGGGGTGGTGTGGATCGTGTCTACTCAGAGGACGACACAGTGGGTTACGAGCTCGCGGGCAATGCGGCGTTGTTTCAAGGGGACTACAAAATCGTTTTTAACCGCAGGCCACTGGGAGATGCGCGCTGGCGGCTCTTTAACATTAAGCGGGACCCTGGAGAGACGCGTGACTTATCAAATGAGTCGCCGGGGCGGTTGCAGACCATGCTCTCGGCCTACCAACGATACACGGTAGACAATAAAGTGCTTCCCATACCTCCGGGTTACGGGCACCTGAAGCAGCTTGTCCTGAATGCAGTGCAGGGCAGGCTACGAGAGCCGCTGCTGGTTACGTTAATCACGTTACTGATACTAGCGCCGTTTTATGTTTATTTTCGGCTGAGGTCACGTTAACGGATCCCTGAAGGTTAAACGCAAAAGTTTGCTCAACCTCGCGGTTGCCGGGCTTTTCGAATAATCACCTTAGTGATCGGTCAGCGTGCCCAGATCAAAGCCTGTCTCATCAGCGACAGCGTTGGGCCAATTGGTGCGCCAGACCTCTCGAGAGACCGTGCCAACGGGGACTGGTTGGCGCTGAAACCCGGGCTGGCAGGCAATGAGTGGCGAGACGACGACATCGTGTCGCGGTACGACAAAGAAAGGGAAGCTGTAGCGTTCTCTCCCCGAGGTATTCACAACTTTATGGGGTGTAGAGACGAAGTGACCACCAGACCACAGCTCTAAGAGGTCGCCAATATTGACCACCATGGCGTGGGATGGCGCTCGGACTTCCAGCCATTCGCTGTCATCATGAGGGCGTAGCCAAAGGCCGCCCACATCGTCTGGGAAGAGCAGCGTGAGTGCGTCGGTGTCTTTGTGGGGATGGATACCAAAGCCGGTATTACCCTCGTTTTGGGGAGGGTAATGGAGCAGTGTCATGTTGGTCAGCGGTTGCTCAAACAGGTTTAGAAATGCGTCGATCTCAACATCTATGATCTTTGCGATCAGCCTAAGTAACTGCTGGCTTGTTGTCTCGCAAGCCTTCCAATACGCCTGAGTTATTTCCTGTAACTGAGCGGGCATGGACGGCCATCGATTGGGTCCGTAGAGGTCGCAGACCGAACAGATAGGATCATCTGGCGCTGTCTCATTATGAAGTTTGTATCCCTCGTATTGGTCTCGCGTAGCCCCGTGGCTGTTGGGTGAAAAAAATCCAAGGGGTATGTAACCGCGATAGTTGTCAGGCGTAATACAGTCCGCCAGCTTTTCGCTGAGTGGCCGCGAAAAATAGGTTTCCAATTGTTGCCGCATCGTCCGCACGAGCGGCCTTGGCACACTGTGACCTTGAACCATGACGAAACCGATTTCTGTCAGTGCGCGTTCCAGAACGGGCAAGACTGTGTCGTCTGAATCCTTAAGGTTAATCAGCGGAATAGAACTCGACGACGTCATAAACAGCGCTCTTGATTTTCTAACAAGACGGTGTGGCTCGCGAGCAGCTCGCCGTTCTCATCTTCAACGAACCAAGGGTAGGCTGTAAACCGGTGTGGGCTTAATTCTGAATGCCTTGGGAATCGTGCTTTTAAGCGGTAGGGTTAGTCCTCCAAGGACCGGGGTTTATTCGATGAAGTTAATACGTGTCGCCACTGCAGTTTGTGTCATTGCCTGCGTCAGTTTAACCGCCCGCGCATCTGCCCAAGAGGGTGCGACGATTGCGCGCGATTACCATGCGAAAAACACTCACCGTATTATTTCAGATTTCCGTACGTTCCTGAGCTTCCCCAATGTTGCCAGTAACGTAGAGGACATGATGGACAATGCGCGGTTCATCGAGGGCTACGTCGCCAAACGCGGATTTGTATCAAAAATTGTTTCGGCAGGCGGCGCTCCCTACGTTGTGTCTGAGCGTCGAGGGTCAAAAGACGCGCCCACCGTTCTCATTTACGCGCACTTCGATGGACAACCGGTGATTCCCAGTCAGTGGTCATCGCCCCCATTTGAGCCGACCCTATGGACGTCCAATCCGTTAAACCCCAAAGCAAAAGCCTTGCCCTGGGATCAGGATGAGTTCGATCCAAACTGGCGAATTGTGGCGCGGGCGGCAGGCGACGACAAAGGGCCTGTTATTGCGCTCATGGCGGCGATCGATGCGCTGGTTGCGGCAAACGACATGCCGGACATCACGATTAAACTGCTACTGGACGGTGAAGAGGAGCGAGGCAGCCCAACACTTGCGGGCATTCTTGAACAAGTTGCGGACGACCTAGACGCTGATGTCATGCTGTTTTGCGATGGCCCTATGCATCAGTCGGGTCGTCGCCAATTGGTATTGGGAGTGCGAGGGAGTATGACCGTTGATCTTACGACGTTTGGGCCCAACCGACCGCTTCATTCTGGGCATTACGGTAATTGGGCGCCTAATCCCAACGAAATATTGATGAAATTATTGATGTCACTCAAGGATGACTCAGGGCGCGTTGTTGTTAAGGGGTTTTTGGATAATGTTCGTCCCGTATCCGGCTTGGAGCGGTCGGCCATTGCGGCAATGCCTTCCGTTGACGCCACGCTTCGATCTGAACTGGGACTGGGCAGTAACGAAGTGACTGACGAGCGTATAGAGTCTTCTATTATGCGTCCGGCTATTGTCGTAAAGGGACTTAATGGCGGTGGCGTGGGTGCAGAGTCACGCAATATCATTGAACCGACAGCCGAGGCCTCGTTGAACCTAAGATTGGTGCCCGGGCAACAGCCTGAAGTCCTACTCGCGGCATTGAAACGTCACTTTGAGGGTCTCGGAATGACGGTCTCGGGAAACGGCCCGGCAACAAGCGCCCCCCGTGAAACCCATCTTCAGATGGTCGCGCGT